>FUFK010044332.1_pt1 | contig 18206 bp, 23 predicted proteins | sample 1021851 | NCBI WGS metagenome assembly FUFK01 (sample SAMEA51879418, study PRJEB19060) | metagenome
GCACTGGTTTATCAACCAGCCGCTGTACAAAGCAGTACAAGAGACGGTGCCGATGATCGCGGAATACAAAACCCGGGAAGGTGTGGACCGCCTAGCGAAGACGCCTGTCTCGGCACTTTGTAAGCGCATCTACCCCGACGTGTATCGAGTGCCATTGTTCCGTAGACAGTTCTGTAAGATGCTCGTCGAAGAGATCGACCATATGAAAGCGGCTGGTCTTTTTGCGTCCAACCCCGATGAAGATGAGCTCCGACAGATTCCAGAAATAGTGCTTCAACGACAAGTCCCAGAGCTATATCGCAACATGTGGTTTGTGGTGCAAAACGTGCTGAACCCTATCTTCAATGTTTTGTATCAACGGGATTGCCGAGATGTGGCGACTATTCAGCTCGCAAACTACAACCCTCGGGACAAACAAAAAGGCGCCTGGCACCACGACGAAAGTGCCGATATCAGCGTAGTCGTGCCGCTCAATACAGATGGATACAAAGGCGGTGGCACAGAGTTTCACAACCATGGTGTGTTGAACCCGCTGCCCAGCGGCCACGCTTTGATCTTCCCATCTTTCACTAATCTGCATCGCGGTCTTGCGGTAGACTCGGGTGATCGATACTTGCTTGTGTTCTGGCTGATTGACAAAAAACGCTTAATCGAACAATACGACAGCTTGCGATGAGTTTTGAGAGTGTTGCGGTTCCTCGCTCTCAACTTGGGCTCCTTTCGGAGCCCTTTTTTTTGCATTTTTTTCCATTTATTTGCATTTATCTGCATTTTTTTGTGTAAAAGTGTAGACAACGACACGGGATTATGAGACTATATACATGTCGGCGAGGGACGCATCAGACAGACCGACAGCCAGCGGGCAAAGCACTGACAACCGAGAGGCTCAGGGAATCACGACTTACTACAGTGCATTCAATTCCGAGTGCGCTGCACTAAGTCAATAAGGGAGATGACTATGATTAAGCTAAAAAAAGCTAACGCTACTGAATGGCTAGGCAACGGTTTCGGTACAAGCACTGCCGATTGGGTGGTTGCTAAAAATCCTTCGATTGCAGTCCGCAAAGTTGGTTGCAACTGGTACGCAATTCAAAACAAGGTTCGTATTGCTCGCGGCTTCGATCGTGCGATGTTGCTCGAAATCCTCGAAGAAAAATATCCAGAGCTTGCCGCCTAAACCCACTGATGAGCTGGTGAGATTCCAGCGAAACGCCCACAAGGGCGTCTGGGTACATCGATCAAACAGGCCGCGTAAGCGGCCCTTATCCTGGGAGGGTATTAATATGAATTTTGCAGAAATCAAATCGGAAGCCAAAGGCATCGCACTGAGCTGGTCTATTGAGCGCCAGCAGATGAAAGTTGACGGATTGTGGAATACCTGGAACGCAGACGCTCTGAACCTTCGTCAGATCAGAGATCTCTGCGACCAGCGGTGGGTAAACGGCGCCGCTGCTTATAAGTTCCTGGCAGCAGTAAAGGCGGCAAGCGTTAGTAAATTCGTACCCGTCGAGGATAAGCTCAAAGCAGTGCGTCTGCTCGAGGATGCTCAGATTGAGATTTCAGGCCATCAAGTGCAGCCAAGCGACTTGGATGAGCACGTCACATTAACTGCACAGCTAATTCTCCATTACATGGTTATCGACGCTGAGTTCAAACTAGAAGAGGCCGCATAAGCGGCCAAGGAGACAAACAATGGAAGTAGGGCAAACCATTTATGTAGACCTGGTGGATTTCCACCGGGTTGATGAGGGCTCCGAGCGAGCTCTCATCACTCATGTGGGCGATGGCTCACATCATCCGCTTGGCGAGACTCACAGTCTCTGCCATATCGAGTGGGTAGATCGCCCACTCACTCACCAGCGGAACGGTTCGTTCCGTCCTCATACTCAGGTGTGGGTTCCTCACACTGTCCCGGCCGCATAAGCGGCCTCTTTTTTTCTTGCTTCATCCTCTCAACGTACTTCAAGTACGGCTCGCCATACTTTTTCTCAAACCAGATCGCCCATGAGTATTTGCCGCTAGGCACCGTAGCACGACGCTTGTGCCATATCGCACGGGCGGCATGATACTTGATCTGCTCTGCCCATTCCCGCTCCTCTTCAGGCGAGGTCTGCAAGCCCAAACTCTGTGACTCCCTCTATGTTGTACGGTCGATAAATTCCCGCCTCCACACACGCCAACCCTATCGCTAACGCTTGCTCGTTTTGAGCATCACCATACGCAATCGCTTCCTCTGACAANGTATAGACGGCGAAGGGGTAGGGGTGTGTTTTCTCCTGCGCTAAGAAGTAGAACCGCTCCGTGGGCAAACCGACCGCCCTGCAACCTGCCAAGTAAAATGCCGCTTGTTGGTGGTATCGGAAGGTGTTGATCGCACCACGGAAGCCGCGGGGTGAGGCGTCCCGGCAGGTTTTGAGATCCCAGATGTCGGACCCCGTGTGCCAGTCGAGCTTCCCTTTACATTGTTGATTGTTCCACATGAAACAAATCGTCAGCTCTACATGGTGGTCAGATTGGGGGATATGGTCGCGCACAACCTCTCGTCGCTCCATACACAGATCGTACAGGTCTTGCTTTACGGGTGTGCGATCACCCACAGTCTGAAGCCACTCAGCATACTCTGCTTTACCAGCCTTGGTGCGCCGATCGACGACTGGCTCAATGGCGTACTCATCGAAAAACTTGTGATGCTCCAAGAACACGGAGTGCTGCACACGGCCCTCGAGGAGCGCAGGGGTCTCTTTGAACACGCCGTGCTTCCAAGTGTAAGGACACTTAGCAATCGATGTCAGATCATGACTACGCCAGGCTGGGATCGAGTCATAGGTGGGGTAGTCCAGGTTCTCGTAAATGCCCGGTTTGAAGTCCATCATTTTTTCTTCTTTTTACGTGGGTCATCACCCATGCTGAAACGCAAGTACCAGATGCTCTTGGCCTTGTCTTGATTGGCATCGCCCTTTTTGCCCGCGCGCCAAACGTATTTGAAGCTTGCAATCTCCGCATACTCTTGAACGCGCTTCAGGCCATAGGCCGATATCATGGCATCGATACACTCAACCTCCCCCGACGCATAATGGGAAGGTGAGTTGATCATGTCGTTTTTCTCGACGGGGGGTTTTTTGGTCATCATAATTTAAAACGGAATGTCATCCTCTTCGAAGGAGTCAGCCTGTTCTGGCTCACTAACCACTACCTTATCGCCGCCTTTTGCCTTGGCTGCTTGCACTTCGAAGCATGCAGGTACAGGCTCTTTTCCCACCTCATCGCAACCTGCNATTTGCCATNNCATAAACGCGGGCAGCTCATCGAGGATGTCACACATCGCTTTGCTTTCGGCCGTTGATTCGCCTGTCCATTCTTTACAATATTCATCCAGGTCGAAAATGACGGCCTTATTTTCTGTCTCGACACGCTTGGGTCCGCCATCGGCGCAAAACACACCTGTGACTTTATCGCGTCCGCCACTNGTNAGTCCAACCGACACCTTGCAGGTCACACCCAAAATTTTGGTTATGTCGAAGCCCTCAAGCTCTTTGTCGGTAAACGGCTTGTTGCGCCAGTTCTGCAAAATGTTTCGCAACGCGGCCCGCTCATGAAGGCTCAACGTGTATTTATGTGAGATGGACATGGGGCGATCGTCATCCATCCTCAGTTCGGGTAACTCCCAAAACAACCAGACGCTATGCTGTTTTTTGAGTTCACCTTGAAACTCATTCATAGTCGTACCCGCATCGACGATTTTGTAACAAATCGCGTTGTGAGTTCCCTGTGGGACTTGCTGGTAATCACCCGCCCCGGTGTCTGCTGCGACGATTGGCATCAAATTGCTCCTTGTGTAAATGTAAAAAGTTGCAGTAGTATGCACAGCTCTACACTTCTCTTGCAAGGAAAAATTGATGGGACTGAAAAATGTAAGGGCTGGGCCAAGCAAAAATATGGCCCGTCCGTTGTCGCAATCTTTACGCGATGACTTTGTCAATTTTTTAGCCAGCCATCACATGGAGTTTGACCCGAAAGAGGGTTTGGTTGAGCACGGTCGCGGTAAAGCCTGGAGTGCATACGGGGGCCGCGCACGCAAAGACAAGGGGTGGTATTTATTGTTTTTGCATCAAGAGAGTCCGCTCGGGCTTTGTTTTGATTGGCGTGAGGGTGATCATCCGATCGCACGCTGGTCTCCCGATGGGCGCGAAGACTTGACCGATGAAGAGCGAGAACGTGAGCGTCAGCTTATAGAGCAAGCGCGTAAAGAGTACCTTGAGAAGTTGGCCAAACAACACGCAGAGGTCGCCAAAGAGTGTCGCAGAATTTGGAAACAGGCGGCGCCATGCAAAGACCATCCTTACCTGGAGCGCAAGAAGGTAGCAAACCACGGACTCAAGGTTTCGCTTGGTCCTGATTTTGATGGCTATCTCATACTGCCCTATCGCGATGAAACTAAGCACATCGTCACACTGAGTTACATCCCGCCTGAACCAGGCGAGCAAAAGTGGTGGCACAAAGGTGCGAAGCGTAAAGGCACCTACGCCCTCATCGGTCCTGAGCTCTTACGCTACGAGCCAGAGCGCATCAATTATGTTGAGGGGTATGCTACGGGTGCCAGTTGGTATGAGCATGTCGGTGAGGCCGAGCCCGTGGTCATAACGGGGGATGCGAATGGCATGATCGATGTGCCGAAACTGTTTGCCGCTTGGTATCCTGACGCAACCCATGTATTTATCGCAGACAATGATGAAAATGAGACGGGACAGAAAGCAGCACAAGCGGGCGCCAATGAGGTCAAGCTTGTGGGTGGTAGTGCCGAGATCATCGTGCCTGGTGAGGTTGGCCAAGACTTCAACGATGTGGTCAATCAACCAAGCATCGAGGGTGAGATCATACCCAAAGATCATCGCGCAATGGCTGAGGTCATTGATTACGCCGCGCTACCGAAGGGTAGCCGCCTCATGCAGAGCAAAGAGAACTATGCGGTGTTACTTGAGAAAAATGAGATCGACGTGGCGTACAACGTCATCAAAAAAGAGATGGAGATTGACATCCCGGGCATGCGCTTCATAAACGATTTACAAGAGGATGCAATGCTGGCGGAGCTCGAGAACCGCTGCATAAAAGAAATGCTCCCACACGAACGGATGCGGGTGAATTTGCCGCTACTGGCAAGAGAACACAACCCGGTCAAAGACTGGATGGAAAGCGTGCCTTGGGACGGCAAATCCCGCATACAGCAGTTGCTTGACACCGTGGACGCAGAAGACAACCCACTCAAAGAGATGCTCATGCGTAAATGGCTGGCCGGGTGTGCGGCCGTGGCCTGTTTGCCTGAAGGCGCCAACCTGGAGGGCGTACTGATTTTCGTTGGACGACAAGCCATCGGTAAAACGCAGTGGATGAAGTCCCTGGCGCCGAATAAAGACTGGCTTCTCGAGGGCGCCACGCTGAACCCAAGCGATAAGGACAGCGTTAAGCACTGCGTAAGTCATTGGATTGTGGAGCTGGGTGAGCTTGGTAGCACCTTCAAAAAAGCCGATATCGATCAGCTCAAGGCCTTCCTGACCAAGTCAAAGGATGAGCTGCGATTACCCTACGGGCGAAGCTTCAGCCGTTACCAGCGCCGCACGGCTTTCTATGGGTCAGTGAACGAGCGTGAGTTCTTGGTCGATCCCACGGGCAACCGACGCTTTTGGGTGGTACATGTTAACAAGATTAATTTTCAGCACGGTCTCAACATGCAACAGATTTGGGCGGAGGTTTTGCATGAGGTGTATCAAGGTGGAGAGACCTGGTTCTTGACCAGTGAGGAGCGTGAGCGGTTGCAGGCGAGTAATGAGAACTCGAGGACACAGAGTGTGGTGGAGGATTTGCTTTTGCAACAGGTGGACTTTGAGGGTGTGAATACAAAGCCTGTGCAGATGGCAAAGCTACTTACCGACTTAGGGGTGCGCTCGCCGCGGATGAGCGATTACAAAGAGGCGAGTCGTATATTACAGGAGCGCGGCATTAGGCCTAGAAAGTCGCATGGCAAAAAAATATACGACGTTCAGTACGAACCTGTAGATACCCCCACTGTACCCCGCTCTACCCCCGATTGGTAAAGGGGGTGAGGTGCTGTACCCCCTATACCCCATTGCGAAATCTTCGAAAGCTATATTCTACGCGGGTCTCGGGCATGGGGGGGGTGGGGTATAGTAGTTCTAATGATTATTGTATTTATATATATACTGTAAAAAAGGGCCATATTTAGCTAAAAAAGACGTGTATTTCATATCTCCTAGTATAAGGCTGAAAAAAGGCACCCTACCCCACCCCCTGGTGAAAAGGGATGATGTATTACAATAAAAGGGCAAAGCTATGTTTTTAAACTTTACTCAATGGCGGTACGAGAATGACTGCGAGCGGGAGGCCTGGGGGCAACCTCGACTGTCTGAGGCAGAGGCGTTGACATTATTTGAACAACTGAAGGTGAGCGGATGGCTGACAAACCAAACGGAACAGCGAAGCGAGGAAGGCCACGCAAAGAGCGAAAAGCGTTAGTCGAGACGCCGCTTCAGTTCGAGGCGGATGATGAGGCGGGCATCACTGAAATGCAGACGAGCTTTGTGTGGCATTACACAGAAGGTGCGTGCGGGCAGACGGAAGCCGCCAGGCGTGCAGGGTTTGCGTTCCCAGCATCCGCTGCAACCAAGATGCTCGACGGCAAGACGTTCCCGAAAGTCACACGCGCGGTGCGAGTCAAGCAAGATGAACTGCGCGAGAAGTATGCGGTCACACCACAGAAGACGGGCGCGATGTTATGGAAGATTGCGGAGACTAGCTTTGAGAATGGCGCGTACAACGCCGCGGTCAGTGCGGTCAAAGAGTTGAATCAACTTGCAGGGCTGACAATCCATCGTAGTCAGAATCTCAACATCAACGCCGATTTGCAGAAGATGACAAAGGACGACATCAAGCAACGGCTGAACGAGTTGCTTGGGGTGGACAGCGAGATGCGGGATCGAGACCATTAACCGAGCCGGGTGGGAAGATGTGGGAAATGAACATCGTTTTCGCCCCTCGCCCGCGGGCGCCGCCAAAACTACAAAAAAAAGCAAAAACTTGCACAAAATCCAAAAAACATAATTAAATCAATAACTTACGCGCAATATTTTTGTTTGCGTGGCGGTGCGTGTATTGCTTGGCTCTGAGCAGAGGCGATACGGGTGTCTGCCAGACCACGCGAACTAGGGGTCAAGAGCGCGTAGCACGCCCTGTATTGCCCTGTGTTGCAAAAGCGTGNGTAACCTAAGGAACCCTATGGGGTCAAAAAAACGCCGTCAAATCGCAATACAAAGCGACCACCGCACCCCCCTAGATCGCGCCGCCGCATGCCGCTGTAGCTATAGCAAGGTTTGGTACATCCAACCCCCAAAAATCCTCAACGGAATCCATGTTTGACGTCTACCCCCTAGTACGCCATCATCAGCTCATAGACGCACCCACGGAAGGCTAATTATGTTTGCTCCAATGAATGCCAGACAGCAATTCCAACAGCCACCCATGCCGCAATTTATGCCGCAACAGATGCAGCAACCATTTGGTGGTTTCGGCGGGGGTTTTGGTGGTGGTTTTGGCGGATACGGTGCTCAACAACCTATGCAGCAAATGTTTGGCGGTTTCCGTCCTCAGCCCCAGCCCGCACAATTTGGTGGTTTTGGTGGTGGCATGATGCGCCCCATGCCGATGCAACCTCAGCCGATGCCATTTTTCGGCGGCGGAATGGGCGGTAGGATGATGGATCAGCAACGAATGGGTTCCGCATCTTCTCTTCAGCAAGCATTGCAAGGTCCGCTCGGTCAAATGTTAGGCTCTCCGTCCCCGCAAGCTCCCCAACAGGCTCCGAGCACCGCAAGCGAAGATCAGGCGGGACAAGCAGAACCCGATAGGACTGCGACTATGGCTCAATCCACTGGCGCTCCACCTGGCGGCCCACTACCACCGCGCATGCCTATGCCCATGCCAGTGCGTGGTGGGCCCGTCATGCCTCGATTCCCACTGCAACGAAGGATGCCCATGCCTATGCCCATGCGACAGCCTATGCGCCCAACCTTGCGTGGCTTAGGATCGATGGGTATGCCGATGAGACAATTCAATCGCGGCGGTTTCAATCCGTTTATTAGTCAGCGATTTATGCCTCGAAGATTCTTTTAGGAACCCTGCCCACCCGGTTTTTGAAGGAGACAACAAAAACGAGGAGTGAGCGGGCAGGGTGATTCGGTAGCAAAGCCCTAAGGTATCCTTTTTGTCGGTGTATTTCTAATTTTTTTTTGCTTACACTCGGCCAATGGCAGACTCCCGGACAAAAGGCGCCGCGTTTGAGCGCGATATCGTGAAGCGAATCAACGCATTCGCCGATGATCATGCCCTGGGTTTTACGTGTAAGCGCAATCTCGACCAGTATCAAGCTGCNAATCTGTGTGATATCNAGATTCCCGGGTACGCCATCGAGTGTAAAGCGTACAAAAGTGGCTGGTGGTACGCTTCTGCCTGGTGGGACCANGTCTGTGAGGCGTGCGGTGANGACATTCCCGTGCTAATTTACAAATTCAACAACAAACCGATCCGCGTTTGTGTGCCGATGCACTCAATTAACGCAAAAATCGCGAAAAACAACGCGAGAACCGTGGTTTTGACGCTTGAGGATTGGTTTTTTCTGCTGAAATCATCGTTTGATGCACAAAAAGAGGCGGCATAGTGCAAAAAATCGACGACATTGACATTTTTGCCTTCCAAAAGGGTGGTTCTGCTACCGATAAGCGTGAAAGCCGCCTTCCAGAGCTCACACCCGCGCAAACTGCCAACATTTTGGGTGCTTTTGCGGACCCGTTGGGTCTGATTGACATCTCTGGGGAGTTTCCTGAGTTCCCAGCACCCGGTGTATCGATGTCGGAGATGGTCATCCAAGGGCCACGCTCTCCCAGCCTGATTGAAAATCTGCGCCAGGGCAATTTTGGCGCCGCTGCGTTGCAAAGTATGGGTGCGATCCCTGTCATTGGTGGTGCAGCTCGCACTGCACGCGGCATGATCAAGGCCGCTGACCGTTTGGCAAAGGCTGAAAAAGCGGGATTCGATACAGGCACGGTGTATTACCACGCCACCGATAAGCTTGAGTCGGGAGGCGACTTTACACAACTGAAACCTTCCGAAAGAGGCAAGCTTGGGCCCGGTATTTATATGTCACCAGACCCCAAATATACGGAGAGATACATCAGGACGACGTATCAAACAGGCAATCCAGATAGTCCGTTATTTGGTGACAACGCTCGCATTTTGCCTGTGTTTGTGCGCGGGAAGATTGGTGACATTTCAGACTTTGACGGGTTTTTGGAAGACGCAAAAAAATCTTTTGCGGACTTACCTCCTGGTTCTCTCAGCACGAAAGGACAATTGCTCAAAAAAATGGCACAAGACGAAATGGCTGAGGCTGGCTTTGCGGGGTTTCAAGTTGGCGAAGAGCTCGTCATCTTCGACCCGAAGAATGTGCGTTCTGTGAATGCGGCCTTTGAGGATCTTGACTCGCCAGAGCTGCTGAAAGCCAGCGGTGGTAGTGTTAATCAAGTTGATATCTTCGATGTGCCGAAAATGCGTTTTGGTGGTGCAGCGAGAGCATTGACAAAAACAAAGAAAGCGCCAAAAGATAGCTACCCGATAGCTGAACAACTGGCACGCCAAGGTATACCTGCCAAAGAAGCGGCTACGTTTGCGGCTGCCGCAATGTTGATAGCTTCACCTGAAGATAGTGAGGCGGCTGTTTTGGATTTGGCACTCAAATTATTTCGAGAAAAGAATCTCGAGCCCCTGGAGCTCAAGCCCACCTTTGTGCGAGGAGAGCGTCGCACGGCAAAACGTGTGTCGCTTACTGAGCAAGAAATTGATGTACTAGAGCAAAGCGTCAACGATTTTAACTTAAAGCCCAAGAAAGCGGGCGATGATACATCTGTGACGCTGTCAGAGGCGGTCGCAGCGTACAAGGACTGGAAGCGACGACACCCCCCGGCCGATTGGGTTCAGCCAGAGTTATCGGGTTTCTCGATCAACAACAAAGGCAATATAAAATTCGAGTTTAAGTCACCGATGTACGCTTACAACAAAAGTAAAACGACGGGCAAACCAATCGCCCTGAAGTCGGCGGAGTACAACAAAATACGTCGGAACGTGTCGAACGAAATAATCGATTACTTAGAGCGTGCTTTGACGGACCCAGACGACGCTGCGGCACAAACTGTTTTGAGTAACGCAGGTTGGTACAAAAACGTCGAAAGACGCCTGGGGACAGAGTACGGGTCATTCAAAGAAATGATGGGAGACCTGCTAGGCGCCACTAGCCCAAATACGCCTGTGGGCACCAATTTTAATTTTTCGAAGGAGATTCTGGGATCTTTTGCCCGCGGCGATTTCGATGACCTCATGGACGGTTTCGCTGATCGCCTTCAGCAAAAATACGATTTAGAAGAATCTGCCGCACAATATTTGAAAACTCAACAAACAGCGGGTCGCACACTGAAGGATGCAAAACAGGATGAGGCTTACACCTCGATGCTGGCAGAGGCCAAAAAAATCGGTCAAGACCTACAAGACAATCGAAACACAATCAAGCAACCGGGCACCCAGTCGGAGGAGAACCCTCTCGGTAAAAACTTTGGTATTAACAGTTACAACGCGATGCTCGCGCTTGCGGATCAATTCCGCGTGCGGCGCTTGGGGTCAGCACCCAAAGCCAAAAACTTTGCGGGCAACCTGGTNGGNACNAGTAAAGAGGCAACGATCGATGTATGGGCGGCACGAAACTTACGTCGTCACTCAGGTCGAAAAGCAATTCCTTCAAGCGCAGAGCAAGGCGTCACAGGCACTGTCAACGACGTCGATAATTTCCGTAGCACTGGAGAGTTTGGCTTCGGCCAAGAAATTTTGCGAGACGTGACAGAAGACATCAATGCACGTTTCGGCGCCGATAGCCCAATTGGCGAGTTAGATCCCCGGGACGTGCAAGCTTTGCAGTGGTTTATTGAAAAGGATTTCTGGACACAGAAAGGGTGGACAAGCAAGACGGGGGAGGGTGGTTCTTTTGAGCAAATGCTCGATGCGGATCCTGTGGAGTCGGTGTTTTTGGGCCTGAGTCGTGAACAAAGCGCGCCGTACCAACCACAAGATTTTGTCCCCACCGAAGAGCAAATGATTCAAGCGGGTGAAAAAATACTCGACACGGTCAGCACGGACCCCGATGTTGTGACGTTCAAAGCTTTGCCCACCCGGGGGGCGTACATGGGAGACCCTGAGTCGGCTTTGGACGTTGAGATTGTTATTGCCCAGGATATGTACTCACCTGAGATGCTCACGGCCGCAACACGCCAGGCGGTTGAAGACAATCAGCACACTTGGTTTGTTGCGCGACGCATAGATGATCAATTGGCGAGAAGTCAGCCTGGTGCTTTTCAAGTCGGCACAGAAGTGTATTTTGATGCGGCAAAATCAGCAGATGACGAACTCATAGACGATTTACAAGCTTATCTGATCAATAACGGCATACCTGCCTATACGCTGATCAAAGACCCTCGCGATGCAAACAAGGTGCTGGGGATGCGGGTGCTAGACATACCGCAGTTCTACGAGCCAGACAAATTTGCAAAAATGTCTACAAAACAATACACTAACCATGTGACTCAAGAGTTCGACCGTTTAACTGATTTGGGTCGTGAACTTACTGAAGAATTTGGGCAGGTGAAAAGTGCAGAACCAGGATACTTTGACGTCAATGTTAAAACGCTTGACCAGAGCAAAGACTACCTTAGAGAACTCGCGGAGAGACCTGAAGAGTCTGACAGAATTGCGAAAGCCTTCTTCGGATTCAAAGAAGCTCCTCGACGTTTCCAAGAATTTGCAGGGTCGTCTGCGCCGTATTATCTTCGACGAAGAAAGGCGAATCAGGCAGATCGAAGCAAAAATCGCCCGACTCTCAGCGGAATAGGCGCGCTTTCTGCAGGTGTAGTCGGCCTGGGTGCGATGCAAGAAGCCCAAGCAGCCACCCGGCGAGCCCAAGGTGCGCCGTTCGAAGTTGCGGCAGATTTGGGGTCCGCCATAGTAGCGCCAATTGCTGGCGGCATAGCGGGCCTTGATGCTTATCGGAGAGGACAACTGCGACGTTTGTTAGGTGAAGATATCAGCTCAGAGGAGTTGGCAGAACTCATTCGAACCGCGAGAGAAGAAAGAGCAGCGGCGTTAGACTTTGAACCATTTACTCCTGAAGGCAAGGAACTCAGTGAAAGAGCTCAGGCAGGCGTTGCTTCTTTACTGGAGCCTGTCGTCGAAAAGGTAGCACCTTTTGGTCAACGATATATTGAAGAAATGACACGACCTGACAACGTGTCCCCGCTTGGCTTGCTTTATCAGGGCGGGAAATATGTGTATGAAGATATTTTCGGCGATGCAGAGCGTGAAGCGGCAAAAAGTCTTATGGACGTGGCTTTGTAAAATCGCTTGAACTTAGCGGCCGCTCTTTCAGCCCGCGCTCCTCTTTCCACACCCGAATGATGTAGTTGGCCTCTGGCCCTGCGTCATGCTGCGAGTCGAGCACATGGCGGTATAGCTTCATCGCTTTGTCGCTATCAGGTTCTAGCATCATACGGAATGCAGCCATGTCGAGCGTCTGAAAGTACTTATCCATAGCCTTAACTGAAAAGAAGTTGTTGAACGGACGGGTTGTGCGAAGAGTCGTATCTTTTGTTCTCGCCCTTTGGGTAGGGGAGAATTTCGTAGGATAAGTTTTTCATCATCACTTTCTTTTCCTTTTTTGTGCCCAGAAGATAAAAGTACCTGTGTTTCCTTGGCCTTTCTTTGAGATACAGCCTGTCGCCATACTTTTGTTTGAGCAAGGTGTGTTTATCGATCCCTTTGGTTTTGTCGTAGCGACCAACGCTGTCGCCAATTGACGCATGGTGAAGATGCTCAAGACCCTCTACGGCATAGTCGCTAAATTTGCTGCTCAGGCCCGTATACAGCCAGTTGGTGGCTTGATAGATGTAACCGCTATGGTTTTGCGACGTGTCGGCGTAGCTTACAATCACATGCGGCTTAGCGAGTTGCTTTAGACACCGAGAAACAAAAAAAGAAAGCGTATTGCTTGGCAATCCATCGTTTACGACAAGCCTGTTAAGCTCAAGGAAGCAGTCTTCATACAGGCCATTGAAAGCTCCTTTGACAAGCGTGTGGCTCATAGGCTTGCCGAAGCTGCAAACCCCTGACAACACATCTTCAACATACAGGCCGAAAGCGACAGATAAAGATGGCATTCGTTTTGCGTAATGCTTTTGCAAGAACCACTCGGTACATTCCTTTTTTTTTATCGGAATTACTTTCACGAAAGCTCCTCCAGTTCCTCCAACCAAGACTGAAGCTTGCCCGCCTCAAATTTTTCGAAGGCAGTTTTCACTAGCTCAGGCTGGCCCAGTCGCTCTGCTTCCGCATGAATGTCTGCTCGCTGACGTTTGCCACGTTCAAACACACGATGATCATCGCTGTACACAAAATACCAATCGTGATTGAGAAGCATCTGTTTCAGTTTATCCATGAGACGCTACCTCAAACTCACTGAGTTTTTTCTCGATTGAGGTCCACAAACACTTCAGCTTGGATTCCTGGTCAGGGCTGGAAGCTTCATGTCGGAAACAGGTGCTCTCAATACCCCTCACCCTGGGGTCATCAGAGCTCATCCGCATAAGCGTGTTAAGCAGCTCCAACTCCTCGTTGGTTAACTGCAAATACTGTGTGCTAAGTAACGTCATTTTTGCTCTCCAGTCGTTTCTTTATATCAACNTTGACCTGCCATACCCAAGCGCACCTAATCACGCCTCAACGCAACTCGCGACAACCNACCCCANCACACCAGCCCTGCCGAGCCTTCCCCAAACCCATCTTGCCACACCTAACCGGGCCGCAAGGCACCCGACAACGCCATGCAACACCTCGCCTGACCTGCCCTTCCATAGCCAACCTCGCGCAACCACACGGAGACACGTCGTACCATACCTGCCATACCGAATCCAAATCGACCTTGCCCTACCACAACAAAACGGATCGTGAAGCACCCAACCCAAACATCCCAAACCTCACCTGACCTGCCAAACCAAGCCTAACCCAACCTAACCGCCTTTGAGGTGCGTTTTGATTGGGTCAAGCACACCAGCCAACTCCGTTAGTTGGTCATACTTGTTGACAAATTGCTCAAGCTCTCGTTGTGCGTTTGCCAAAATTTGAGCCCTGAACTCCGGGTCTTTCATAGCCTCTACCGTTGAGACGTAAGAGCGCACGGTTTTTCCGAGATCGTTAGTAAGTGAAACACTCGTAAACACTCTTAATTTGGCAGGCGTAAACGATTCAGGCACGTCAGCACTGGTCACATAAACCAAAGATCGTTTGATCTGCTTCTCAGTTGCCACCCGTTGTTTCTGTGCGGCGATCGAATCATCCCATTCAAAATCGTCGTGAAGAACAGAGTCGGGGTCGCGAGCGTGTTCGACCAGTTGTCCTGNGGGCGCGACACCACCCCATTGCTCATCGACAGCTCGTATTTCTTGTAACGCGAGATTGGGGTCTGCCTTGAAGACAGACCCCTTGGCCCACGCTACCGTGGTCACACTCATGCCGCTTCCTCGAGAATCGCAAATTCACGATCGAGTCGGAAGCGACCATACTCACCGCCTTTTTCGGGACGCCACTCACCTAGCCCGATGCCAAACCCGGCGCGCTCAATCAAATTGAGAATCGCCGATTGCGTGAGTGCCTTTGAGTCATATTCGAACTTCAGCGTCATCGCCCACTGCATAAACTCAGGCCGATAGCGCAAGTCAGTCGATCCCGCACCCACCCTCACAATGTCCTCGCGCATCTTAGGGTCATCGGTTTCCAGCGCGACAAGGTTCAGCTCAAAATCGTCTGGCCGAATGAACAGTGATTTTTTGAGCAAGGTCTTTTCCAAACCAATGTCTTTGTGAGCCGCACCGACTAAACAAGCTTTGATACCGCCAGCTGGGAACCCGTAGCGGCCGTCCGTCAATTTGTAGCTGGCGTTACGGAACTCTTGTGCGGGATCGCGCACATCGCGATTCTTCACGCGAATCCCTGCGTGTTTGTCCCTCAGCATCTGAAGCGCTTTCTCATCCCACTTGTGCTGAATGAAAGGACTGGTGCCCTCAATACGAACCGTCATCAAAGTTTTTTGAATTGGTTCCAGTGCTATTACATTACCCATTTTGTATCTCCTTCGCCCGTAGGCGTACTGTTAGTTTTTTGCCTGGCAACTCCAGACAAAGCCGAACGTGGCACAGTATGCGTGTCAATGTCAACACTTTTGCACAAAAAAATATTTCAATGTTTTTTGTATAAATATATTGTACATCGACACGGAATATGATTTGATGCGTTATGTAAATCAAACGGGGGTTGTTATGTACATTGAATTGACGGATGACCAGGCAGACGTGCTGCTGAACCAAGTAGCCGAGTGGAAGCACAAAGTGGTTGAGGGCAGTGACCTTCAGCGACAGCTTGAGGAAATCGAAAAGGTTTTAGTTTTGGCGATTTTACAAAAAGAGGGAGGCATCAATTATGGATAAAGCGGCATTGAAAAAGCGGTTTTATAATCGCGTGCGTCGCACTTGTCTGAAGCACAACATCGATATTGTCTACGATGGTGTGCCAAAGGCGGTATATGGCGTGGAGCTGGTGAAGGATGGTGTCGTGATGTTTGCCGATCGCACAAACGACAACATGCCGCTCGACATCAACTGGCAACGACTGCATGAAGAGATGACCGATTACGGTTACAAAGGAGGTGTGAAATGAGTGGACCGTACAAGCAAATAAACAACATCTACGGTTACGTTCGCGTGTCCACAGATGAGCAAGTCAAGTCGGGTATTTCGCTCGAAACCCAGATGCAACAGATCAGCGAGTTTGTGCGCGAGAAGTATAACCGTGAGGTCACGCAGTTTTTTGCGGATGAAGGCATTAGTGGTACTCATGCGGTTTTAGATCGTCCCGCAAGCCGTGAAATGACGGACGTCATTGATGAGCACGATGTCGTTATTTGCACCAGGCTTGATCGATTAAGCCGATCAAGTTCTGATTTACTATCGCTTATTCCGCAACTCCAAGAGATCGGAATCACTTTATTTTTCTGCGAGCAGTTCGGTGAAATGCCGATTGTTTACCCCGATGCTGTCAAAACAAAGGGCTTAGATGCGAAGTTTGACATGAATCACATGGCCAATCAGATCATGTTGATGGTGCTGTCTGCCGTCGCCGAGATTGAACATGCGACGATCAAAGATCGTTTCTCAGCGGGCAAACTGGACTGGGCGTCACGCGGGTATGCGATTGGTGGATCACCACCCTACGGATTTCGCCATGTAGAGGTCAAAACGGGAAGCAAAACGCGCAAGCTTCTGGAAGAGGTGCCTGAAGAGCAAGCCGTCTTGAAAACCATCTACCGTCTGCACAAGCGTGGCTTGGGTCCACGCAAGATAGCAACGCAGGTCAATAGCTTGCACGACATCCCACCGCTGACACATTCGAAAGTTCAGCGCATTCTCAACCGCAAGTTTCAAGGTTTGCCTACAGCGGCGTAGGGTCTATGATGGTGGCTTCAAGGGGGCCACCTATGACACCAGAAGAGCACATCGCTGAAACGATCAAAATCCTTGAGGATTCCCTCGCTACTGATTTCATGACGGATTCGGTGCGCGATATTATGACGCGCGCTGTCGAACACCTGAAAGCCACACAAGGTAGCTAATGTCAGATGAGACGCTGACAGGCTGGGGTCGCGGCACTTGGGGTGAGGCGGCCTGGGGCACACCCTTACCCGTGGAGCCCACAGGTCTTGCCGCAACGCTGGGCGTGGGCTCTGTTTCCGTTGTCGCCAAAGCGAATGTTATACCCACAGGCCAAGTCGCAACGGCTTCACCTGGCTCGATTCAAATAGTCGCCAAAGCGATCACACAAATCAGCACAGGCGTCGGTGCAACTGCCGCAATCGGCTCTGTCACGACCGTAGCAAAAGCAACTGCGTCACCCGCGGGCTTGGCCGTCACAACTGGNGTCGGAACNCTNACCACAACGGGTTTGGCAAATATNGTTCTCGATGGGCAACAAACCACCGCCGCGTTNGGTGAAATACAAACTGTCGCNAAGGCTTTGATNCAGGTGACGGGCAACGGNATCACCACGAATATTGGCAACACCTTAGTTTATGGGGAGATAGACACCTCTCAGTCGCCCAACTACACTACGATTGANGATAGCCAGACCGCGAGTTTTGCTGAGATCAGCACAAGTCAAACACCAAGCTTTGTGACGGTGGATGATAGTCAGTCAGCGAGTTACTCAAACGTCAGCACAAGTCAAACGCCCAACTATCAGGAACTAGATGCTGGGCGATCAGCAGCATAGCAGCGAGGTTAAGGCATGGCAGTTTACACAAACGATTTACGATTAACAGAACTNGCCACGGGGGAAGGCTCGGGCACNTGGGGNACGACNACGAATACCAACCTGTCGCTGATTGCAGACTCGTTTGGATTCGGCACAGAGGCGATTACCACAAACGCCGATACTCACACCACTACGATAGCAGACGGCAGCGCGGATGCGGGTCGAGCGATTTTTCTAAAATACACAGGCACCCTGGACTCTACCTGCACGATTACGATCGGCCCAAACACCNTCTCAAAGCTTTGGTTCATTGAAAACGCCACTAGCGGCTCGCAAAGCATTATTATCAAACAGGGTTCTGGGGCCACAGTCACGATCGCGAATGGTCAGACCAAAGCTATTTATTCTGATGGCGCTGGCTCAGGCGGTGCGATGATCGATGCACTGCAAGACCTGTCCATTCCAGATCTTTTTATTGACGATGATCTGACAATCGGCGATGACCTTGTGTTTTCTTCGGACAGTGCAGTCATTACCTTTGGTGCGGACGGCGACACTACCCTTACTCACACAGACGGCTCTGGCCTCACGCTGAATAGCACAAATAAAATTATGTTCAACGATGCGAGCCAGTTTATTCAAGGCTCTAGCGCGACGGTTTTATCACTGGGCGCGACGGACGAGATTGATCTGACTGCAACCGCTATTGATGTCAATGGCACGATGGATGTCAGTGGTGAGTTGACAGG
>FUFK010044935.1_pt1 | contig 18205 bp, 27 predicted proteins | sample 1021851 | NCBI WGS metagenome assembly FUFK01 (sample SAMEA51879418, study PRJEB19060) | metagenome
AAAGAAGACAAACACTGGTCATCTATCAAGACAATGTTAATCTATCTTGATCTGATAAAAGAAGACTGGATGACAGATATACCAATAGATGAGACACTTGTTAAACGATTAAGAGTTTTATAACATAAATAGTATTATGGTCGGAAGAGTAATAGACAGTTTAATCGTATTCAGGATTTTGAAGATGTTGACAACAGACTTCAAAAAAACTCCTGCATATAAGTTTGGGTTCATAGACTCAAATGGCAATAGAATTAAGAAACTTCCTCATCCAACTGTAAAGGGTTCATTCATACAAAATGAACCTAAGACCAAAGAAGAAAAGAATTCACTCACACCATTGCATAGATTAGTATTCAATTTAAAGAAACTAATTAGAATGGTGCCATTTGGTAAAACTGCATTTGCCTCATACGCTGTTGCACTTGCATTACTCAAAGAAGAAACAAATCTAGACTCAGAACAGACTGACCAACTATACGAAGATTTTTATAGACTACTCAAAGAAGAAGGTGCATTTGAACCAGAGATGTTAGAAGAGGCAACAGAAGTCGGTAAACTTTGCAGTCTGAGAATGGAAGGTGGTGACTATCATCTAAGAAGACAACTCAAACAAAACTTTGAAGAGAATGGTGAAATTAAAATTTATCCAGAGAAGACAAAGATAACAGATGTTAAAGAATCTTGCATAGGTTATGGTGTTCTCATTTACGAAGGAAGAATAGACGAAGACAAAGTTCTATTCACTGCCGAAGATGTATATTGAAGAAGTATTATATCACATAGACGAAGACTATAGAAAATGGTGTGATACTGTAGATTTAGTATTCGAAGAACTATTAATCGAAGACACTAAAAAGAAAGATGCATGGTTCTTTGATATGTCGCCAGAGAAACAACAGGCATATATCAAGGCACATCCAGATTCAGAGAAAACAAAACAACTCAAAAAGGCACTCGCAAAGAAACCACAATCAGATGAACCAGAACCAGAAGACAAAGAGGCAGATGACTATGCAGATGGTGTTGGTGATGGTGCAGAGGCAGAACAAGAACCAGAAGTCACATTACCAGATACAGTCAAAGACTTAAAACAACATGTTCAAAGTGTTGTAGATGCAGTCGGCGCCGATTTAGAAACAATACAAATTGCATTTAAACAACCATCAGTATACAATACAGTCAAGGCAATCGGTGGTTCTATATCCGCATCATCAAGAGTTGTCATGGGCACACTCAGAACTGTAGGTAAAACTCTTACAGTTGGTGGCGCCGCTATTCATGATACAAAGGCATTTCAAAAATTAGAAAGAGGTATCATAAAGACTGATGAGTTTATGCAGTCAAACCCAGCATTATCAAAACTTAGTGCAGTTGCAGTATCAGGACTTGCGATTGGCCAGTGGTTGAGAATGTCATTCTCAGGCGATATTGAATCTGATTTTGACCTTACGATTATTCCCCAGGCGTTCGCCGGAGAGGCAGGTTTTAGAGAACTAATCGCCACACCTGATGGTATAAAGGGTATGGGTTTACTATCTGTAGGTATGGCAACAGGTGGTCTTCCTATTTGGATGGGTGGTGCAACAGGTCTCGCCCTTGCATTGACATACTCAGGATTACAAAGTGCAGGTGAAACAAAAGCCGGCAAAGTTATGAAAGAAAGAATGGTCAAATGGGCAGAGTCAATGGGTCAGTCAGTAGAGAAAGGAACAAAGGCGATTGATAAGAAACTTGGTATTCAGAATGAAATGTTTATTGAGTCAATTCAGAACTTAGATAGTCTTAAATCACAATTCGATGCAAAGAAAGTCAAGAAGAAAGAGTTAGGTAAATATTTCGATATCAAGTGTTTAGAAAAACTAGAGATGAAAGACCCGCCTGCAAACACATCAAAAGAAACAAAACAAGAAATAGAACAGATGGTCAAAAAGATAAAGAACTTATCTGACCAAAAAAAGAAAGAGTATATTGATACAGATGAAGATACAACATACTATATCAAAGAATACATGGAAGACAATGACTTAGAGTTTAATGAAACTTTTATAGAGACATTGAAAAAGAGTGCAAGAAATGTAGGCAGACACTTTAAAAACAAATACATGAGACCAAGACCATATGTTGTTGCAGAGAAAATGGGTAAACCTATGAAGTTCTTTGATACTGAAACTGCACACTCGCCTGCATATCCTAGTAATCACGCATTACAGGCCAGAGTAGTTGCAAACTATTATAGTAAGATATATCCTGCACATCAAGACCAACTACACGAAATGGCAGATAAGTCAGGTGAAGGAAGAGTCAACGCAGGTATTCACTATCCTAGTGATAAGACCGCAGGTTATAAAGTTGCAGATGACATGATGGAATACATTCTAGATTGGGATGCCCATAACAATGTCATAGATGAAGATGCACCAGTGAACGCAACAGGCGCCGCTGTATCAACAGATACGCCACTTGTCAGAAGTAGAAATAGATATAAAGACAAGAACAAAAAAGAGGCCGAGAAACTCTATACAAGAATTCTCAAAAGATACGACTACTAATATGTTAAAATTTTTAAACTGGCTAGCCCTATTTACCTCTATAGGTATTGCAGGTATCGCCGCCTACTTTTCAATCATAGGTATGGCAACTATATTTGCAGGTGCCTATCTAGGAACTATTGTTATGATGAGTGCATTAGAAGTTGGTAAGTTAGTGACCGCCGCCTTTTTACATCTTGCGTGGGATAAATTAAACTACATGAAATACTATCTAGTCACCGCAGTTGGTGTCTTGATGTTGATAACATCACTAGGTATATTTGGTTATCTATCTAAGGCAAACATAGAGACAACACTTGTTGGTGATTCATACTCACTAGAGATGTCAATCATAGACAAGAGAATAGAATCTAAAGAAGGACAATTACAAAGACTAGAAGATAGAGTTGCAGGTTTAGATAATATTATCAATACTGCAAGACCACAAGACAGAAACTATATCGATAGAAGACAACAAGACGAGAGACAAGAAATCGCAAATGATGTTGACATATTGATAGGTGATATAGTAAAATTGAATGAAGACAAATTACCTTTACAGAGATTGCAATTAGAACAAGAAGCGGAGATTGGCCCAATCAAGTATGTTGCAGAGGTAATATATGGGGAAGATGAGAGTGTCAAGTATCTTGACAATGCTGTTAGGTGGGTAATTTACGCACTTATCTTTGTATTTGACCCACTTGCGGTGTTATTATTAGTATCATCAACTGGTTTGATTGCAAGAAGAGTTGAACAAGAAAAACCAAAGGTTGTTGAGAACAGATATGTCATTCAAGTTCCTAAAAATAAACTTCCGAAAGTAGACAAAACCAAGTAGACAAATAGACCATATTACTGTATAATTAATAGTAATGTTATGGTTAGAGCGAAAATACTTGTCAATGGTTATGGCGAATTTAGACCGTTCAAAATGGGTCAATGAAAATACACTAAATCATCGATGTCCTTATTGTGGTGACTCACAAAAGAACCTATATAAAGCCAGAGGTTATCATTTTGTTAAAGAACAATCGTTCATCTATAAATGTCATAACTGTGGTAAGACTACATCAAGTGTAAACTTTATAAAAGAAAACTTTCCTACAGTTCACAAAGAATACTTAAAAGAGTTTCTCGCAGAACAAGGGCATAAACCTAAAAGAAAAATGCCTTCAAGCGACAATTTTAAGTTCACTCCACGAACAGATATTCTAAATAAAAATGAGACTGAGAAAGGAGAAAAGAAAATGCTCGAGGCGATTGCCTTTCCGGTTGTAGAGAAACATGAAGCACGCCAATATCTACTAGATAGAAAAGTGCCAGAGTTCGCAATGAAAGACTTGTGGTTTGTTCCACAGGCACAAACTCTAAATTTATTATCTAATAAGTATAAAGATAGAGTTCTAGGTCAAGACCCTAGAATAGTATTACCATTCTATAGTGAGAATGGGGAACTGATTGGGGTATCAGGTCGTGCAATCAATGATTCACCACTTAGATATCTTACACTCAGATTCCGAGATGACATGCCACTCATCTTTAATCTTAACAAAGTGGACAGAACGAAGACAATCTATGTGACAGAGGGACCCATAGATAGTCTATTCCTTCCGAATAGTATCGCAGTTGCAGGAAGTGATTTTAAGAAGATACCAGAAGATATTAAAGACAACGCAATACTCGTTTATGATAATGAACCACGCAATACGGAAATAATTAAAAAGATAGAAGAGGTCATTGACCTTGGGTATAGTGTGTGCATTTGGAATGATAAGAGAATAACAGAGTGTAAAGATATTAATGATATGATAATGAATGGCTTGAGTGAGAGTGAAGTTGTTGAAATCATCAATCGTAATACAGTTAAAGGTCTCTCAGCAAAATTACAATTGGTGGAGTATAAGAAAACATGAATTCAGAAATAAAAGTTATTAAGTCAGATGGCAGTAAAGTCGGTATAGATTTAGATAAGATACATAAAATGGTTGAGAAGTCCTGTAGAAATATTACAGGTGTATCAGAGTCATTAGTAGAGATGAATAGTGGTCTACAGTTTTATGATGGTATCACAACGCAAGAGATACAAAAGATACTTGTCAAAAGTGCAAGTGACCTTATTAGTTTAGAATCACCTAACTATCAATTTGTGGCGGCCAGACTATTACTATTTGCAGTTCAGAAACAAGTATTCAATACAAAGTGGAAAGATGCAGAGATATATCCACCACTTAAAGATATCGTAGAAAGAAATGTAGAGAAAGGTTTATATACAGAAGATTTACTTAAAGATTATACAGAAGAAGAATACACAAAACTAAACTCGTATCTAAGACATAGTAGAGACTATGAATTTACATATGCAGGTTTACAACAAGTAGTAGATAAGTATCTCATTCAAGATAGGTCATCAAATACATTATTTGAGACACCACAATTCATGTATATGTTAATTGCAATGACACTGTTTAGAAACTATGACAAAGAGAATAGACTATCTTACATACAAAAATACTACAATGCAACATCTCAGTTTAAGATAAATATACCTACGCCTATCATGGCAGGTGTTAGAACACCACTAAAACAATTTGCATCATGTGTTTTAGTTGATAGTGATGATACATTAGATTCACTATTCTCTAGTGATATGGCCATTGGTCGATATGTCGCCCAAAGGGCAGGCATTGGTATCAACGCAGGAAGAGTAAGAGGTCTTGGTGCAAAGATAAGGGGTGGCGAAGTTCAACACACAGGTGTTATACCATTCTTAAAGAAGTTCGAGTCAACAGTAAGATGTTGCACTCAGAATGGTGTAAGAGGGGGAAGTGCAACAGTTCATTTTCCTATCTGGCACCAAGAAATCGAAGATATTATTGTTCTAAAGAACAACAAAGGAACAGAAGACAATAGAGTTAGAAAACTAGATTATAGTATTCAGTTATCAGAATTATTCTACAAGAGATTTTTAAACAATGAAGAGATAACTTTGTTTAGTCCTCATGATGTGCCTGGTTTATATGAGGCATTTGGTACCGATACATTTGATGAGATGTATGAGAAGTATGAGAACGCATATTCAGTCCCTAAAAAGAAAGTCAGTGCAAGAGAGTTAATCACAGATTTACTCAAAGAAAGAGCGGAGACTGGCAGAATCTATATCATGAATATAGACCATAGTAATACTCATAGTTCATTCTTAGATAAGGTGAACATGAGTAATCTATGTCAAGAAATTACATTACCTACAGACCCAATACAACATATTGATGACCATGAGGGTGAAATTGCATTATGTATATTAAGTGCAATCAATGTGGGTGTAGTAAAAGATGAAGAACTAGAAGAGATATGTGACCTTGCAGTTAGAGGTTTAGAAGAGTTGATTGACTATCAAGAATATCCTGTAAAGGCGGCAGAAATGTCAACACTCGCAAGAAGAAGTTTAGGTATAGGGTATATTGGTCTTGCACATTATCTGGCGAAAAACAGAGTCAAATATAGTGACCAGAACGCCTGGAATCTCGTCCACGAGTTGACTGAGAAGTTTCAATACTATCTACTCAAATCAAGTAATCAAATCGCCATAGAAAAGGGTGCATGTGATTACTTCGATAGAACTAAGTATGCACAAGGTATTTTACCAATAGATACATACAAAAAAGATGTAGATGAAATAGTTAAACCAAAATACAACATGGATTGGGAGAAACTAAGGGCAGAAATTATGACTAATGGTTTGAGACATTCAACACTTACTGCACAAATGCCAAGTGAGTCATCTAGTGTGACCTCAAACGCAACAAATGGTATAGAACCACCAAGAGATTATTTGTCAGTCAAGAAGAGTAAGAAAGGAACACTGAAACAAATTGTGCCTCAATACTCATATTTAAAAAGTGCATACACCTTGTTATGGGATATGCCAGACAACACAGGTTATATCAATGTAGTTGCAGTAATGCAGAAGTTTTTCGACCAAGGTATTAGTGGTAACTGGTCATACAATCCTGAGAACTATGACAATAATGAAGTGCCAGTATCAATTATGGCCAGAGATTTACTTAATACATATAAGTATGGTTGGAAAACATCTTACTATCAGAACACCATGGATGGTAAAGTAGAAGATGTAATTACAGACCCAAACTCAGCGATGAATGATTATATACCACCATTGACACATACAGATAATGAGGAAGATTGTGATGCCTGTGCCATTTGATGCAAAGACTATTGAATACACAATACCAACTAGTGAAGACCCAGGAATAAATACTGTTGCAGGTCAAAATGGTATTGCAAGTAAACCGACTGGTCTAGTAAGAGGCAGAACTAATCCTGAAACATGGAAGTTTATGAAAGAACGATATGTTGTGTTAAGGGACTTTTTACCAAAACATATGATTAAATTTGCAATGGATGTGTGGCGAGCCGATGAAGAGAGGGGTGATTCTTATACAAAACAAGAGAACAGAGATATAACATTTAAAAATCCTAAGTCATCAATAGGTAAATCTAAGGGTGGTTATTGCACACCATGGGGTGTTGCACTTCACGGTTTTATACATAATAAACTCAAAGATTATATTGATATGGATTTGAGAGAGACATACTCATATACGAGAAAGTATACAAGAGGTGCGTATCTAGGAACTCATACAGATAGACCATCGTGTGAGGTAAGTGCAACACTTTGTCTAGATTACAAAACTGATGATAACAAACCGTGGAAAATATGGGTAAAGAATGATAAGAACTATGCGAATATATCGGCAGATATAGTAAAACAAGAATCGCAAGACTTAAATCATAGACATAGAAAAGAAAACAATTGTAAGGCGATATCACTAGAACCAGGAGATATTTTACTATATCAAGGTCCTAACATACCACACTGGCGAGATTACTTATTGGGTGATTACAGTTATCATCTGTTTATACACTTCTTCAATGCAACATCTAGAATGTCAGAAATAGAGGAGTTTATTACAGGTAATAATCATGATGTTGGAACAGGACAACCAAAGTTCGCATTAGAACTCGATGGTCGTGCAAACAGATGGACAAAAGACCAGACTAGTCAAGAGTTTTCAGACTTTGATACTGCATACTATAAATCTCAGTATCAAAATATGGTAAACAACTATGATGATTTGAAGTTAGTAGAGAAGAAAAAGAAATGACAGTATTTAACAATAAAAAAATTGATTTCACAAAGAACAAACTATTCTTTGGCGAAGAACTAAACACACAAAGATTTGATGAGTTCAAGTATCCTATATTTGATAAACTCACACAAACACAATTAGGGTATTTCTGGAGACCAGAAGAAGTATCATTACAGAAAGATAGAAACGATTATGCACAATTAAATGATGCACAAAAACATATCTTTACTTCTAATCTCAGATACCAAACTTTACTCGACTCAGTTCAAGGTAGGGCGCCATCCATAGCATTCTTACCGTTTGTCACCTTACCTGAACTAGAGTCTTGTATCATCACATGGGACTTCATGGAGACTATTCATAGTAGAAGTTATACACATATCATCAAGAACATATACCCAAACCCTGCCGATGTATTTGACACTATTTTAGACGAAGATGCAATCATTAAAAGGGCTGTTATGGTCACAGAAAAATACGACCATTTCATTGAATTAGGTCGTAGACAACTCTTAGGGCTGAAAGTCGATGAATACGAACTATACAAGGCATTATACCTTGCATTAGTATCAGTGAACATATTAGAGGGTATCAGATTTTTCGTATCATTTGCATGTAGTTTTGCATTTGGTGAACTTAAACTTATGGAAGGAAGTGCAAAGATTATATCATTCATCGCCAGAGATGAGGCACAACACCTTGCAACATCACAACACATACTTAAATGTTATCAGAAACATGAGAATGATAAGATAATGAATAAAGTCATGAAAGATTGTGAACAAGAAGTTTACAAAATGTATGAAGATGCAGTTGAACAGGAAAAAGAATGGGCAGAGTTTTTGTTTAAAGATGGTTCTATGATAGGTTTATCAGTGCCACTATTGAACAAGTATGTTGAGTATATTGCAAACAAGAGACTAAGAATGATTGGTCTAAATCCAATATACGATGTATCATCTGCCAACAATCCTTTACCATGGACTAGACACTGGTTAAATAGTAGAGGGTTACAGAACGCACCGCAAGAAACAGAGATTGAATCTTATGTTATCGGTGGTATTAAACAAGATGTCAGCGATGACACATTTCAGGATTTTAAACTATGAAAAAATGGTACCAAATATTATGGGGAAGTAGAGAAGAAAGAGAACTCGAACAGAAAGTTCGAAACTCGGATGGTTCACCTGACCCCGATGAATTAAACATAGAAAACGCATATAAAACTAGATGGATATGGTATCACACAATACTAGGATTATTGATGTTGATGGCAAACATGATTATGTTGGCGATTTTCTTACTACTGGCAATTAAACTATGAGAGAAAATGCATTTTATTTAGTAATAGGCATATGTGGGTTCATGTATGGTCTTTTAAGTCATACATATAACAATTTAGAATACAAAGGTTACCCAAGAAACAGTTCATGCACAGGTGAATGTTATGTCAAATATGTCGAAGAGAACGGAACTGTTGTAGAACAATTAAGAGAGAAACAAGCACTTGCAAGTCTTGACGAATTCAGTTCTATTCGTGGTCTATGGGGTGGTTGTGCCGCTTGTCATGGCCAGAAAGGTGAGGGTATGGGAATGTTCCCTGGTCTTGCAGGTCAAAGTAAAGAATACATAGTCGATAGGTTATACGCCTATCAAAATAGAGAAACAGTCGGCAATATGAGTTCAACTATGTGGGCTCAGGCAGGTCTATTATCAGATAGTGATATAGATACTATTGGCGAATTTATAGAAGCGGGGTTACCAGAATGATAGAGATATACGGAAAACCACAATGTCCTTTTTGCGATAGAGCAAAGGCATTATGTGAACAAAAGGGTTATGAATACTCATATCAATCTTTAGGGACTGATTTTGGTCGTGAAGAGATGTTAGAGATGTTTCCAGGTGCGAGAACTTTTCCACAGATAAAGGCACATGGTGAATATTTAGGTGGGTATACAGAGTTCGAACAATGGTCTAACGGATTACGAAGAGTATAGTGAACTCTTACATTCTATATCTGAATACACCACAAGACCAAAGTGTTCATGATATGAGATACAGACAAATCATCAAGACTATAAATCATGATGAACATGAAGTCAGAATATACACAAAAGGTCAAGACTTTCATAAAGAAGAAAGAGAATTACCATACGCAACTATAAATGGTAAACCTAAATCATTTGATAATTTTTACAAAGAAGTTATAGGAGAAAAAGTAATAGATGACAACTAGACTAATATACTACTCAGAAGAACTTGATACAGAAATAGAAGTTCTAATTCATGAAGATATAGACATTGAAGAATTAGAACCAAAGAGATGTATCTTTACTGGCGAAGAAATAGATGACTATTGGTATGAAGAGGTCGATTAACATTATGATATATTATGGAGATTTACTGTAAAAATACTGCACTATTAGAAAAGGCAGTCGACTATTCGAAGACATTGGGTATTGACCACCACAATGCGGTGATAAACATCAAAAGATTACCACCATCATTTAGTCAAATGGGAATCATCGAACACCCAAGAACATTGGGTAAACGCACATATATCAACATATATGTAAGACTCAACAAAGAAAGATACATCACTCTTGCACATGAAATGGTGCATGCCAGACAGGTCTTAACTGGTCAACCTCTCGATGAAAACGAGGCGTATTTACTAGAGAACACCCTTGACAATGACCACCAAAAAAGACTATAATACCACCATGATGAAAGGAAAAATAAAAAGAATATTTTTAGATATGGACGGTGTTCTTGCCGACTTTCTAAGGGGTGTAGAAATGCCTCAGTATTTGGGTGAACCTCTAACAAATGATGATGAGGGTCATACTACATACGATATAAGAAAAGAAGAACTTACTAACAAGAGACTATTCGCAAACTTACCACCTATGGTTGATATGTATGACTTACTTGCATATGTCAGACATTGTGAAACACCATGGGAGATATTGACTGCCGCTGGTGAAGTCAATAGAGAGTTGGTTGTGTTTGATAAAAACGAATGGATTAAGAGACATGTTGACCCTACTGTGCCAGTGACTTGCACATTTACAGGGACACAAAAGGCGGCATACGCCTATGAGGGTTCTGTTCTCATTGATGACAGAGAAAAAAACATCAAGGCATGGGAAGATGCAGGTGGTATTGGTATAGTTCACACTAGTGCAAAGAATACTATCAATGTTCTAAAAGAACTCAGAAATAACAACTAAATATAATTATGGACAAGATAAAGAAATGGGTTAAGTATATCTACTACTGGATAAAGTCCAAGTTTACAACTAGATATAAGATAACTGTATCATTCAATAACATATATGGTGATGGTGATGATAGAATATTCATCGCCAAGAAACTATTAGTTCAGAAAGAGAAACATTTAAAGTTCAGAGATGAAGATAATAAGATAATAGAATATAGAAGTTCAAATGGTTTAAACTTTATCATAGAGGATTGGGATGGCACCGAAGAGATTTGATGATGAAGAAATTGTATTTGGGGCATTTATAGTCATTAGTCTTATTCTAATAATCTTTTAGGGAGAAAATATGAATCAACTTACAATGGGTTTACTAGTCGCATTAGGTTTGTTGACATTCTTTTTGTATACTCAAAATGAGACACTCAAAGAGAACAACATCAAACTAGAGAACGCACTAGAAGAACAAACACAGGCGATGGCCGCCATGAAAGAGTCATACGAGAAACAAGGTCAGGCATTATTAAACATGTCTCGAAAGAACGCAGAGATAGAGGCAGAGAAGGCAGAATACCTTGCAATATTTTCAAGACATAATCTAGATATGCTCGCACTAAAGAAACCTGGTCTGATAGAGAACAGATTTAATGGTGCAAGTGAAAAAGTAATGGAGGGGTTAGAAGATGATACAGAAGAACTTTATAAGCTTACTGTGCCTGTTGACAATAATTAGTGGTTGTTCACTATTACCAAATAAAAAGGTTGAGATAGTATCTAAACCTTTACAGATTGATATCATGCAACCTGATTTGCCAAGACCAGTCGACTTAACTGCACCAAAATGGTTTGTAGTATCAGAGGCAAAAATTGCCAATCCATGTAAGAAAGTATTTGACGAAGAGAAACAGAAAGAAGTCAGACCAAAGGCATGTGCAAAAGAAGATACAGAGAATCCTGACTGGCCAGAAGATTACACATATCTAGATAGATTTTTAGATGAAATGAAAGAAATGAACAACGGTGAAGTGTTGTTCGTTGCAACAACTGTTGGTGATTACAAAGTCATGGCAGAAGATATGCAAGAGTTAAAGAGATACATCAAACAACTAGGAGAAGTTGTAATATATTATAGAAATGTAACCATGCCCAACGGAGAACAAGGAGTTGGTGTGGCAGTGAAAAAGAATGAAACCAATTCAGACTAATAATCAGAATAATACATACACACCATGCAGAGGAGATTATCTCAATGTCTTCCCTACAACTATATTTCAAGGTAAAGTAAATCTAGACCATCATGAGGTCGCCTATCATTGCAGAAATATAGTAGCCACATTACCGAAAGGTGACCCAACAACAGAATACACCACATACTTCTATGAAGATGCAAGAGAACAGACTCATATGCAACCATGGTATGATGACTTTGCGAATCAGATGAAAGATACCTATGTTGAGTTTTGTAGAAGTCAATATAATTTAGATTTCAAAGATGTCAGTAGACATGATATACATTTCTTTGCATGGGTAAATGTATACAATGAACCACATGACCATGAATGTCATAATCATGTTAAGTCTAGATTATCAGGCACTTACTATGTGTCAACTGATGAATCATCAGAACCAATCAAGTTTTGGAATCCTAACTTATCTGCATTACATAGTCAGTCAGGTAATGATGACCAGATAACAGATATGATTAGTGAACAATATGAATTTACTGGCAGACAACACACATCATTTAATTTTTACCCCAAAGATGGTGACTTTTTACTATGGCCATCGTATCTAATGCATAGCGTACCACAGGGTCGCCCACGAGAAAATGAATCTTATGAACGCATAAGTATATCTTTTAACTTACAACACGCCGAAGATTTAAAATCATATCATCATGGCACACAATTTGACTACGGAGTTTTGACATGAATCACATAGATGACATTGAAAGAGTAGTAGACTTAGACCAATTATACAAAATGAGAGGGTCATTTGATAATCACTCATGGGATGGTTTTTCAATTGTCATAGATGACTTTTATGAAAATGCCGATGAGTTATACACACATCTAATCAACAGACAATACCCACTATGGAAATACAATTCAGAATCTAACACACGCAATGGTATAGATTACTTCGACTGTAGAATAGTAGATAAGGTTGGTCACCCTACGAGATTATATGAAAATTCTCAAGCCAGATTACTAGACTTATGCAGACGATACTTTTGGAAAGGTGACTACAATTGGTCACGCCTATATGAGTTCAATTGTTTCAAGACAGCAGAAGTATTTGATAGTAATATGCAACACTATCCTCACATTGATAGTGCATTGAATACGCCAGACCATTTGTCGACACTCAATATGTTAGTCTATCTAGATAAACAAGAAGATGGTGGCACTGCAATATATGATGGCGAATGGATTACTAACGATGAGAACATGGCATTATTATATCCTGTAGAAGAGAGATTTAAAATAAGAAAAGTTATACCTGCAAAATTCAATCGATGTGTAATATTTCCAGGTAATTGTATGCATGGTGCATACATTGATAACTATCACAAATACTTAGAACACTGGAGATTTACTCAGGTGACTTTCTATCACCCACAAGGAGATAAACATGGCAATTAAAATAGGTGGTTATGCACAATCAAAGATGGATGGTGCAGAAGAAATCATTGACACTTTGATAGAAAATCAAANAGAAAAAGTAGAAGACAAATATTCAGGTGAGGTGTTTGAGATAGAACGCAATAGTGACTTCATTACTATTTTACCACGCATAATCAATCAAGTTGGTTGTGACCATATCATAGAACAATTCATTAACTTACCATTCACTGAATGTGAATATGCAGACTCAGAGGTCAGACCACCAAAAGAAATAGAAGAGATGAGAGTATCATACAAATATGAGGCAGACCATAACAAAGACCATGCGACTATTATGCCAAATACAAAAGAATATAATGCAGTAATAGATGTCATGGGTCATTTGATACCACAACATCCAGATTTTGATAGAGTCACCTATATGCAGATAGTTCACTATAAAGAGGATTCATTCTTTCCTTTTCATAGAGATGTTGCAGAAGATACAGACTTCGGCACATGCATCATGCAACTCAATGATGATTACAAAGGCGGAACACTCAATGTTCAAGGTAATCTAATTGCAAAAGACACAGGAACAATTACATTTTTTAACAATTCAACCAAGATGTGGCATGGTGTTGAACCGATATATGAAGGTCAACGATTTGTTTTACTGATATGGTTTGGTCGAAACATGAGGGAAGATGATGCCAGATAATAGTGAACAAGTAATGAATAGACCAGACTTACCATGGGATGATTCAGTCGGTGACCACATAAGAATACTAGATGGTGTATTAGACCATGCAATATGTGATGATTGTATTGATATCTTTGATGACTTAGAACATAGAGGTCTATGTCATACAAGAAGAGAGTTAGGTAAACACTATGGTCAAATGTCAGATACATCAATGTATTGGACAGAAATGGATGCGATGATACATCGACCTATGCAAGATATAGGTGATTGGATTCACAATGAAGTCATAGAGTCATGGCAGATAAAATATCCTATTATTGACTCAGGTCAGTATCAAGGTTTATATAATGCACAAATGAAAATGCAGAAGACTAGACCAGGTGAGGGGTATCACAATTGGCACTTCGAAGGTGGTTCAACTGCATATGATAGAAATAGTATACTTGCATGGATGGTGTATCTCAATGATGTAGAAGAGGGTGGTGAAACAGAGTTCTTATATCAAGGTGTAAGAGTTCCGCCAGTAAGGGGTCGACTGATAGTATGGCCCGCTGGGTTTACACATGTGCATAGAGGTAACCCACCATTGAAAGAGACTAAGTATGCAATCACTGGTTGGATAAATTACATTATGTAAAAAAAGTGGTTGAAGAAATGCAATACATATATTATAATTATATACATGGGAACAATTAATTTAGTAGGCAGTTTACGATATGATATGACTGGTCGAAAGAGAAAGACCAAATCATTGAAGACTAAATCTAAACGAACTATATATAATGAACTAATCGCAACTCAACAAAGACAATATGATAAAGTGGTCAAAGAAGTTGCACAACAATATCCTAGTTTTGTATCGAACAATCCTACTGGTGCGATTACACCAAAGAAAGAACCGATGCAATACACAGGTGAAAGAAAGTTATTAGGTATAGCGGCGATGCATAAATCAAACCTTGTACCTGTATTTGAAGAAGATAAAAATTACGCCAAGGATTTGGCACGAATGAGGAGATAGATATGGCATTTAATTTTGCTACAGTTTGCATGAAAGATGACCCTACGACTACACCAGAAGATGTCGTTAATCTTAAAATGCATATGGATAAACAAAGACTAATTATGCATGAGGGTATGCAGATATGTCGATTTGTGGTGTTTAGTGATTATGATGAAAAGGAATTTGTAGATGCATCTGTATGGAAAGATGACCCAAACAATCATTCACCTGGCGCCTTTGTTGAAACTAAACCATTACCAGAGGGTATTGACCCTAGTTTTGCAATCAGAGACTTATTCAAGAACAATCTGTTCAGTGAACATGACAAGACAATGTATTGCCACCCTAGATGTGTGCCAGTAGAATTGACACATAGTATTTTATTTTCTACATTACCAGATAAAGGTAATCCTAATCATACATCATATGTGTTAAGTGATGAAGATAAGAAAGATATNATCTCAAACAATTGGGGAACACTCAATCTTGCAGTAGACTGGACTAATACTGAACCAACTCAGTTTATGCCTTACTTCTTTCAATTCATCTATGCAGAACAAGATTCACTCAGAGACAAAATGTTTGATGATGAGATTATCGCCAAGTATGATACATTCATGCATTTCATAGAGGGTGAATACGATGAGTTCGTATTACCAATGTTACCTGCAACTGTAGGCAAATACTATTGTGGTGATAAAGATATGAATAATACACTCATTGAAGAGTATGAAGAACAAAGAGAACTCATAGAGGCGAACTGGCGAGGGACTGGTGGTGAACCAGAATCTAAGTATATCTATTGGGACCATGATTATCGTGGTATGACTAAACAAACATCAATAGTATATTTCGATGAAACTAAATGTAAGAAAGAAGAAGACTATTGGGCCAGAATGAGACTATTATGATGGCGCCATTTGCAAATGTCGGTGAACTTCTTACATTTATATTTCTATTCTTTGTTGCAGTCGCAGTTATACCATATGCCTTCGCCAGAATGAATGATGTCTATACAAAGGGGTTTGGTATATCATCTGGTGAACAAAAAAGTAAATCAAAACATATGGACGATATACTATGACCGAAACACTATCAGAATACAGAGGTCACGATAGACTAAAGAATAGAACATCTAACATTGTTCTTAGTGCATGGGGTTATGAAGTAGAACTCTATGAGGGTAATGAACTTGTTGAAACACGCAAAGTGCATGACAAGTCTTTATCATACGCCGAGTCAGTTGCAGAGAACTGGACTTTAGGTGTTATTTGATTATTTGTATTTGAAATCACACATAAGACGAGTAGGATAACCATCCTTTCCTTGTGTATCTCTTATGTTTAGACTGAACTTATAGATACTTGAAGACATTTCCATATTGATTCTTTTACCAGTTCCTGTCTTACCACCATAATAGAGTTTAAGTGAACCGACATCACTCGCCTTTTTCATCATATCTTTACTCATCTCTTTCGATAGAACTTTACCACTCAGTTTGTGTATGATGTGATAGTTATGACCTATGCCTGACTGTAAAAGTTTCTTCATTGCATTTTTATTGAATCTTGCATTTTCTATCCCACTATAGAATGGACCTGCACCTTTACCACCTCTAAAGACTTCACAAAACTTATTATTATCGATACCAAACAATTTAAGTAAACGCAAACCATTACGATTGGTTATACGACCATTCTCTATCTCTTCTGGTGTCAGTATCTTTCTTATCCCTACATTAAAGAATGTAGTAGTAGGTCCCATTTTCAATGATAGATATATTGGACCATCATCTGTAGTCAATGTAATATCGGTGACTGATTCACCTACATCTGTACCTGAACCCTTTGTATTTGTTAGAACTATATTAGAACCAGTAAAGTCTATTGGTCTAGGTGTGTTTTCTCCGCCAACTACATCTACTTTAAGTGTCTTAGACTTACGCAAACCATACACCTGGTTCATGTGTTCTATCGCCTTTTCATTGTTCTGAGAACGCACCTTATCACCTGCCCACCAACGAAGTATATCATCAGCGAATTCAGGTTCAAATAAATTACCTCTATTGTTTGCACCTCTATTACCAGATGACCCATTACCGAACTTTAATTTTAACACATTTAGATTCGCCATCTTTACTATCTTTGCAATAGTAATATCCTCTTCGATTGCACGAGAGACATTGATATTTGATTTCTTAGATAAATCTATATTGATAGGTGTTTCAAGTTTAGGATANGCTGATGAAAGGCGCTCATGTAGCATAATAATCTCCGCAACATTCTCAGAAGGGAACTTACTATCGAGTTTATTGACTATTTCTTTTTTAGTCTTAGGGAAGAAATCATATGCCATACTTCTATTTATAACATATGTCCGTAGATACTGCAACCGCTTTCCGAAGATACATCTCCGAAGACACCAGAGCGCCTCCAGTATACACTTAGTCCGCTATCCTAGTCAGAGTATTCGGTGGCTTGACAAAGGGTCAGAGAGACGGTTTCCGATGGTTCTCGGTGTCTTCTATATCATCATATCGACCAGAGAAATACATACGAGTGTAATAGACCCTTACATATGAAGTGATTGTCATAAAGATAACATTGACTGATGATAATACCCACCAATCAGTGATTACGAGTATCTCACGCATAAACCACATGAGAAATACGAGTATAGGTGCCTGTGTAAGTAGACCACTCCCTACACTAAACGCAGTTTCTTTGTGCGCTAAAGCCTGTTTCTTAGAGGGTTTGAATATTTTTTTAAGTAGTGCGAGTATGTTCATAATATATTGTGTGAAGAAGTGTGTTAAAGTGTGTAATTATATTCGTATTTATGTGAATTGAGCTGAGCGCTATTATTTTCGCTTAGCGTGAGTGTGTTGAGAGAACCTGGACTATGTATTATTTGAGAGAGTTCGTCAAGGGCAGGCGAGGGGTTGACAATGACCCCCATTTTTTGT
>FUFK010039986.1_pt1 | contig 18201 bp, 17 predicted proteins | sample 1021851 | NCBI WGS metagenome assembly FUFK01 (sample SAMEA51879418, study PRJEB19060) | metagenome
ATTGCCATGTTATGCTCCTATAATCCTATATGCACCCCAATTAGATTCTTCATTACCACTTTTAATGTCTGCTCCAGAAGATGTTGTTGTACGAACTTGACATACAATACTGTCACTTGATCCATTAAAATCTATAATCTTTAATCCATTCAAAGTTAGTTCTGTGTTATTTTGACTTGATCCGTGAGATGCCACATAATGTTCACCTAACATTTCAACTGTAGAATTGTTTTTGTAAAATCTAAAATATGCGTATGTTCCAGAAGAAATGTCTGCAATTCTTAAATTACAAAAAACATAATATTTACCAGCAACAGTAGGTGTAAAGGTATAGTTAGTAGTATTATAGTTACTGTTAGTGTCTAATACTTCTGTATCTGCTGTAATAGTAATCCATGTGTTTTGTGCAATTGATGTCATAGCAGAACTTAGTGTTGCATTAAATGCTGGAGTATTTTCACCACCTATATTGTTAGTAGTAATAGTTCCTGATCCATTAGATATTAATAGGTTGTTTCCACCTACATCTTGTATTGTGTTTACTTTAATAATTGATGTCATGTTATACTCCTATTAATTTTTGACCACAAAACCACATGAGCCTTGAGTCACTATCAGTTGGTTGTAGAGTTGATCCACCACTTTGCTCTGTGTAACCATATATTTGAAAATAATCTCCAGCACCATTAGCTGTTACAATAAAACTTGTCATAGCTGTATCAAAATGCCTACTAGAATTAATTACCCTATTTATCTGTGTTCCATTTTTAAATATAGCGACTATAAAAGCATTAAAATCAGTAGATGTGTTAGAATTTACAGAAGCTCCTATTAAGTATTTTCCTGAAACATTTGGCACAAAAGAGTAAGCTGGAGCTGTTAAACCATTCAGAGTTGTTGAGCTTCCTGTGTTGTTGTAACAAGTATTTGTATCATAATCTTTTGTATCAAATTGTATCTGTACATAACTACTTGCAGATATGGTTTGATTTGAGGCTTTAAAGGCTTGAAAAGCTGGAGTATTAGATGCAAAAGTCTGTGTAAATGTACCACTACCATTAGAGGATATAATATTGTTACCCCCTAAGTCAGTTATTTGATTTGTTTTTAATATGCTCATGTTCCTATCCTATACGCTCCCCAATAACTTGTAACCCCTTCTCCTTCATCATGTTCTATTGTTGGAGAACCTGAAGCGTCATTTAAAATACAAAAAACCTCATAATAATCGTCAGAATCAGCAGTGTCTATAATCTGCATATTTAAAGCTATTTGATTTGCATCGTTAGTAGCAGGGTTATGTTTTGTAGAATATATTTGTGTGCCATTTTTTTGTATACAAATCCTGTAATCTTCTAACTCTGAATTACCATTAGATTTACCATGCACTTGTGCGTAGATAAAATATTTACCAGCAATTGTTGGAGTAAATCTGTAATTTGATGAGTGGTCATATTTACTGTCGGTGTCAAATACTTCCGTGTCAAACTGAACTTTTGTTAAAGTATTGTCGGACATGCTTTGATCTGCTGACATTTTTGCCATAAAAGAAGGTTGTAAAAAATTACTTTGTACATCACCACTACCTAAAGCTATGGTTGATGCGTTACTAGATCCTAATGTTAGTGTGCTAGTTCCTGAAACTGCNTCTATTGTNTNTACTTCTATTTTACTCATAATACTACAAATGTACTCCCTGATGGTACTGTTAATGTACCACTCACAGTTATTGTACCTACTGCCATAGCATTTTTGCCAGATGCAATAGATATGTTGTTAAATGTCTGACCATTAGTCATAAAGAATGTAGAGGCTAGACTTGATGATGATACTGTTCCATCAGTAGGTGTACCGATATCTTTACTATTACCAAGAACTCTACCACTAAAAGTATCTGTCGATAATGGAGCAGAACTAAATGTTATCTGTGATCCACTAATACTATATGCAGATGTGTACTGTACAACACCAGAGATAGAGATTAAGGCATTAGCATCTGTCTGAGGTACAACAGCAGTACCACCACTTGTTAAATTAAATGTTACTTCTGAATTATTAAATCCTGATGATATATCATCTAGGATTGTATATTGTCCGTCTGTAGGAGTCGTCCCAATATAGCTCAATTTGCACCTCCATTATCTGTAATTGTGTTTCCTTCTGCTACCCATTCTAATATTTCTTGGTAGTGTCTGTTTGATGTTTCGTGAGGAACAGTCCATATAGTTCCATCTTGATAAGTAACCTCATAGTTAAAAGTGTTGTCATCATTATATTTTTTTTCTACTGTATTAATCATTATAACTCCGAGTCAAATTCTAAATCTGTAACATTTGTAGTTGTGCCTCTGTTACTTTTTTCAGCAAAAACAGAATAACCTCTATCTGTAATTGTTTCAGAATCTACAGTTCCTGTATTGTTTGTTTTTGATACACTTGGTGTAGCTCTCATTCTAGTATTGTAAGCCATTGAACCACCTAATCTTGTAGAAGTATTACCATCAAGAGCAGTAGTCCATAATTTAAAACTTGCATAATCCTGAAAGTATCTAAAACATCTTCTTTGATTTACATCAAAGGGTAAGAACTCAAAATCACTAGCAGTTGTACCGACTTCTAATTGGCAACCTGTTAAATAAAAATCACTTGAGGTACTATCTAACCAACCAGTAGTTATTCCAGTAGCTCTGTTTGCATTATTTCCACTTGTGGCTTCCCAAGTTGTCGCTAAAGTTCCAGATGTCCAATCACTTCTTGCATCTAAATACCATTGTAATCTTAAAGACCTATTATTATCATTTCCAAATGCACCAGTTGTATCTGCTGGAAATGTTATAGTTTTTTTTTCCCAAGTATTAGCAGATGAAATTGTATAAGATTTTGAAACTTGTCTACTATTATCATCATCTAGTAATCTAACAATATATGTTCCTGTTTGGCTCATTTTACACCAAAAAGATAAAGTTAAACTTTCAGCAGATGAAGTTCCTTTTTTTATATTTTGTAAATTTTGACCTTCAAATCTTGTTGAAATAATTTGTAAATCACTATTATCAGCAGATGAATTTGCAGTAGTCACATCCATTTTTAGTGAAGTTGCAAAACCTTGACCAGTTGGTACATCAGTTGATTGTGATATTGTCATTGTGCAATCATCACCTTCAGTTGTCCATCTGTCTAAAGAATAAGTGTTTGTATTAATTCCTGTAATAGAAGTACCCCTCTGTGCAACAGACATATCACCATTAATAATTATATTTCTAAATGGAACATCATTAAAAGCAGTTTTAGAATTAGTAACTGCATCATCTGCTATCTTAGCTGTACTAACTGCTGTGTCTGCTAACTTAGCTGTAGATATAGATCCGTCTGCTATATCTGCACCAGTAAGTATAGATCCTGTGGGTTGTCTACCTATATATCCCAACTTATGTAATCTCCATTATTGATAATGCTGCATCTATTTTACCTGAAACAGAGCAATCAATCTTTACTACATCTGTAGTTTGTAATACTACTTTTGATCCTGTAAGTACTTCAAGAGTACCACCAACAGGAATAGGAGCATTTTTTACTACAAATACATTTTGATTTGTTTCTGTATCAGAAGTATCTGATTCAATTTTTACACTCACATCTACAGCAGCTGTATGTATATTACATAGCAATAATCCTAGTACTACAGAAGTTGTAGAACTTGGTACTGTATATAGTGTCAAAGGTGTACCAGAGCTTGATGGCATAGCATCATTTGTTTTTATTTTGAATGTATTAGCCATTTGGTCCTTTCTATCCTAATGCTATTGCTAGAGCTGTGGCATCATCTAGTGAAGCACCAGCAGTAGCTGCTATTGTTAATGTTTCATTACCACCATCACTACCTTCTGTAAAGGAAATGTTGCTACCAGCAACCAGTTTTCCATTTAAAAAGCCTGGTGTAGTATCATTTGCACTTACTTTTACCTTTACATCAGTATCAGCAACGATAGCAACCCATGCTGAACCATTGTAATATTTTAGTTCATTACTTGTAGTATTATAGAATAAATCACCTTCATCAAGAGATGATGATGGATCGCTAGATCCTATTCTATATTGATTAGCAAATGTATTTACATTTGTAATATTAGAAGCTGTAGTATTTACATTAGCTATATTTGTAGCAACTGTAGATACATTACTTGTATTCCCAGCAACAGAAGTGACATCAGATGCTATATTTGCAACACTTGTTACATTTGATGCAATCCCAGCAACGGATGTTACATTTGAAGCAATATCTTCTACTGCCTGTACATCACTAGAAATGTTTGCTACTGATGTGACATCACCTGATATTCCAGCTACAGTAGTTACATTTGAAGCAACACCAGCAACTGTAGAAACATTAGAACTAATACCAGCAACTGTGCTAATAGCACTAGATACACCAGCAGCAGTATTTACATTGGATATATTACCAGCAACAGTATTAATATTACTTGCATTAGATACTACAGATGAAATGTTACTGTTCATACCAGCAACAGTTGTCACATTACTAGATATACCAGCGACTGTAGTTACATTTCCAGATATACCAGCTACTGTACTAACATTAGATGCTATTCCTGCTACTGTAGATACAGCAGATGCAATACCACTTACTGTAGTAATATCTGATGCAATACCAGCAACAGTAGATACATCTGTGATTGATTGTGAAAATTCTAAAGCATTACCAGAACTGTTTACAGATAGTATTTTATTAGCTACTAATTCAGGAAATGTCAGGTTAAATGCAGTTGATGTAGATGATTTAGCTTGTGGAGAAAACTTATTATCTCTTTCATTTTGCTGAATCATAGCAATAATTTTGTCTAGTTCAGTATTAAGTGTTTCTATTGGAAATGTACCAGATACAGGGAAATCTGATGTTCTAGATACTGCTAAATCTCTTAGTATTGTATATTTATCATTTACAGTAGCACCACCACCAAGTGTAATAGATCCACCACCTGATACACCAGCACCAGTTACAGAGTACTGTGTAGCAGAAGATGGACTAGCTGTAAGTGTAAGGGTAGTATCTGCACCATTAGATGCAGCTGTTTTAATTACTGTAAGGTCGCCATCAGCAAAAAACTCAAATGGTACAGTAAATGTAGTTTGACCACCAGTTGCTGTATACTGTACTCTAGGTGATGTATCTGATATTGCTAATGCCATAATTTACTAATATAACCCTTTCTCTAGTTTATCAAACAAAAAATCTGCATACCATATATTGTTGTATGGTATTGCCCTTCTAATTCTTCTAGCAGTATGATGTGTGTGTCTGCCTCTACCCCAGTCATATATTATTTCCATAAGATTTCCAATACTAGATCCTGAAGGAGTTATAGATCCTAATTTTCTTTTTAGTGAAGCACCATATGGTTTTTTTATGCCTAATAATGTAGGTCTTATACCTACTTTATTATCAGATAATGCCATAATAATTCTATCTATATCAGTAAATATACCACCGATACCTCCTCTTTCTGCACCATCTAATACCTTTTCAGCTAGTGATTTACTATCATATGGAGCATTAGTTTGTTGAGATCTAATCATATCAACAAACATACCTAAAAATGTTAATGCTGCTAAAGATTGTAAAAACCTACCATCTTCTGCTTGTAATCCTCTTAGTACAACTCTTCTTGTATATGACATACCAAACTTTTTATATTGAAATAATAAAGATCCAGCTAATGTATTAGCTATTAATGGTGCATCTGCTAATGATGGAGTAACAATAATATTGTCTACTTCTTGATATAAAGCAGCTCTAAATTTTAATGCTGCATTTAACTCATCTACTCCATTTATCCATAGATCTGAATTAGCAAACTTTAATAAATCTTTATCTTCTAATATACCTCTAACTGTACCAACACCATTACCATGTTTTAGATATGTGTTATAAATATTTTTGATAGTTTTTATTTCATCAGCAGTTTTTGAACCTAATCCTAAACTTGCTAAATATTCTCTTTCCCAATTTTTTACACTTTTATTTGAAAAATTACCTTTGGCTAATCTTTCTACAATATCTAAAATTTTTGTTTGTGCTGTTATTGTTGCTGCTGTTTTAACAACAACATTCCACGGGTTTTGCATATTTCCATATTGAAACATAAATTGATTTGCTTCTTGAAATATTCTTTCTGCACCAGTAAAACTACTATGTAAAAAATCATTACCAGTTGTTATGTTTGCTCTAGACCAAGCTATAGTCATATCCCACATTTGACCAGCTAATCTTCCTTCTTTTAAACCAGCTTTAAATATTTTTTTACCACTAGATGAACTAAATGCTTGTAATAATTGTCTACTTGTATTCAGTAAACCATTAACAGTTATAACTCTACCTATATCAGCTACTTGTGAAAATCCAGTTAGTTGCGTTAAATTATTAAATACTTTCATCATAGTAACACTTTTAAAAAAATAACTATTAGGATCACCAGGTATACCATATTTATTTTTTACTAATTCTCTCATAGCTTCAGATACTTCAATAGCATCTGCTAATTCTTTTTTTGCTTTTTCTATTTTTTTATCTAATTTTTTTAATTCTTTTGGTGGTAAATTACTTCCTACTCTTCTTTTTGTCAGATTTTCTATTTTACCAAAATAGGAATCATAAACTTGTGTAAGACCTGGAGCATATCCATTTTTACCACCATCATAAAACCAACCAAAAGCATATGGATCTCCATATTTTTTTGCTACTGCAATATCTGGACCAACTGATCTAAAATAAAATGACATATTCATTTCCATGTTATCTTCTATAAAACCTTTTTTTGCTAATTCTTTATAATCTATACCTTTTAGATGTCTTTCTTTTAAATGTTTAGAATGATATCCAGCTTTTAATTTGTAAAGATCTGTAGGTTTTATATTAGGCATAGTTTTTGGAAACGAATTTGGTGCATAGTTTTTAAATGTATTTATGATGTCATCTATTTGGTCTGCATCAAACTTAGGTAAACCTTTTACTTTTACATCTGCAAGTAATCTTCTCATTAATGGCTCAAACTCTGCAAATCTTGTAGCTATTTGATCGTGTTTATAGTTTATATTTACATAGTTTGGTATCTTACTAAATTCAGCTAGTTCAACATCAAGGTTTGCATTTTTTAAAGCCTTTTCTGCTTCTGCTAGTGTCCATGTTTCTCCTGTTTCTTTGATTGTTCTAGTCTTTATTTTAGATCTTTTAAGACTATCTACTAAACCTTGTAAAAAATCTTGTCTTTTAATTGGTTCCATCATATATAAAGCTAAATTATTTATATCTTTAGCAAAAGCATCATAATATTGTGCTACTTTACCTCCAGCATATTGTGCTATTTCAGGTATATCGTGTTTATTACCATCTAATCTTGCATAAAATGTTTCTCTAAATACTTCATCTGGTGTTATATACTTAGAAAATTTCATACCAAACTTACCTAACAATGGTTTTTTTCCTGTAATACTTTTATTTATTGCTGCTGTTACTCTGTATCCTTCTTCTATAACATCAGCTAATCTTGGTAGATGTTCTGTGTTTCTTAATGTTTCAGCTGATAAAGGTGTACCATAAAACTTTTTATTGAACTCATAATATAACGGACTTGTAAGCATATTTATTGCATACTCTTTATTTGCTTTACTACCTTTATTTATTATAAAATCTAATGGAGATAAGATTGTTGTTCTTTCTAAACCAATACCAGTTTTCTTATATCTAAAGTCATCCCATCCTAATTGTTTTGTTAATTCATTATTGTATCTGGCATAATTTATTCTTTCTTGTTCAAGTATTCTTGAATCATCTAACATAGTAGATCCTGTATGTGTTATGTTTTTTCTGTTTTCTAATATTTGTTGATATGCTATTTGATTAATTCTATTTTCATATGCAGCTTTACCTTCACCTTTATATTGTTTGAAAACTTTGTGTGCAAATTCATGTCGCATAACAAAATTTACAAATTCATCTACACTTTCAAAATCTTTTTTCGTAAATCCTTTTACTATTCCATCTGCAAACTTTACATTTTTAAATGGTCTACCTGATTTATACATATCTTTAATACCATCTATATCTACAATTATGGTATCTGTTTGTTTGTTATAATATGCAGGAACATATTGTCCATTTTGTCTTGTTTTACCAACCCCTTTTCCAATAACTATATTAAGATTTGGATATTCATTCTTCATAATTTTCATGTAGTCAGTTATGTTTTTAGGTATGCCAGGCTTAATACCAGATGCAACTGGTGTATCAACAATCTTTCTAGGTGCTTGTAATAAACCTGATACTCCAACTTCTGTTTTGGTAGCATCTGCTAAATCATCTAAATCTATTGTTGTACCTTTAAAATCATCCGATCTATTATAAAAATATTTATTTCTTCTGATATCGTACTTAGATAATACAGGACTAAGTTTATGTAATACACCAGCTATAGATGCAGTTACTATAGCATCTGCTGTTGTTCTATCTCTATCTACAATTTGTTTGATTGATTCTTCACCAGCTAAGACACCACCGATTTTTGAGTATCTATTTGATTTATCACCCATCATAGCAAATCTAATTGGTTTACTTAATATCAAAACAGATGATGGATCTAAAAATACTTCACTTATTAAACTTATAGAATTAAAATATGGATTTTTCATATCTTCAATTTTTTGATTTAATATTTTTATTCTAGCTATTGTTTCAGCTTCACTTCTAGAATCAAAAAAATGTGTAGGTATTATTGCAAAGTAATCATTTAATAATGGATCTTTATAAGGATTATATAAAGAATCAGCTTCTTGATCGAAGTCTTTATACTGTTTTATTTTTTCTGGTATACCAAAAACAGTTCTATTAGAAAATGCTCTCCATACTTTATCAGGCTTACTAAAAAAATCAAAAAACTCATTTCTTTTTTCTTTATATTCTTCTAAAGTTGCTTTTGGTTTTTGATTGATAGGTCTACTTGTTTTGTTAGGATCATCAAAACTTATTACTGGTCTAACCATTATTCTTTACCAAGTTCTTGAAATTCTACTACTTCGCCTGTGTATATATCTTGTAAGACATCTGAATAAATTTTATCTACATTATCACCACCAATAGTTAATGCTCTTTTAAGTGGTGCATAATATTTTTGTTCTATAATATCAAACATAGATGTATTAACTGCTATATTAGGTATAACTAATCTAGTAGGTAGTTCACCAAATTCTATTGTACCATTTTCATTAAGAACAATATTTCCATCTATTACTTCTTGTATAAATTCTTTTGTAATAATACCACCAGCAGTATAAATAGTTGGATTAAAATATGCTCCATCAAATGTTAAATGATTTAAAGTGTCATATCCATAAGGTTCATCAAATTTAGATCCTGAGTTTGCAATATGTACTTCATACATAGTATCCTGTCCTGTTAAATTATTTTGTACAGCAGTAACATATATATTACCTTGTTCTATTAATTCTCTAATTTCTGCGTGTGTTGGTATTTCTACATTACCAGCAAAAGTAAATTGATTTGCTACTTCATTGTAAAGTTCATTGTTTTCATCTTCTAAAATATTTGTAATATTATTATAAACATAAGATGTTAATGAATCTCTAATTACACCAGTTGATAAATTTTTATGTTGTTGTTCTATAGGTAAATAAACATAAGAACTACCTGGTAAATTATCAGCAAACTCACTTGTACCAAAATTAGCTTTTTTTGCACCATTCATAGCATATTTAATTGATTTTTCAAAAATAAGTTCTTGCTTTTGATTATTAGTATCTTTACTTGATAAAAGATTCATAAACTCTAATGTGTTATCTTTTATAAGAGCATCTATTGTATAAGAAGATTTGTTGTAAATAACTAATGCTTCTGCTTTTAATTCTTCTATAAGACTATTTTCTGTTGTAGGCGATCCAACATCTGTTCCTGCTCTGTATTGTGTAATTCCATCAGAACCAAATCCTTCTACTTCTATTGTATCTCTTCTGGATTTTTGTGTTTGTATATAGTAATCAACAAAATATTCTTGAAAACTTTTATCTGGATTTTCTATTAAATTTTTTAAAAATGTTTCATTTCTGTCATTTATTGTATCTAAATCTTCTTTTGTATATTTTGTTTTTTTAACTAAGTAATCTTTAATTTGTTGAATATTAAATCCTTTTTTCTGTAATATAAGCATATCATCAAACATTACAGATATATCTGTATCTATATTAAATGTTTCTGATCCATCAGATGTTAAATTTCTATATGTACCTAATCTATTTATAAGAATGCCAGTAACATCTTCACTTCTCATATCTTCAATATTTGCCATATTAACTGTATTTAAAAATTGTTGCATACCTTCAGGTACATAAGTTTCTTGTCTATAAACATCATTAATTTGTTCAAGTGTACGAGGATCTAATTTGTCATAATAATCTGGTGAATCTATGTAGTCATCTCCAAATCTATATTGAAAATATCCTTGCATTAATTCATCTTCACTTGCAGTTATCATTTGATTAAACATAGAACTTGATGATAAACTTCTAAAACTTACTTCACGATTATCTGTATTTCTTATAGCCTGGTCATAATATTCTTTTATAAATAATTTTTCTTGATTAGCGTTAAATAAATTAAGTATTTCTGTATCAGAAAATTTACCAGCAAATGCTGTTTCAAAATCTTGGAGTGTCCATGCTTTTGTACTCTCTTGACCTGGTACACCTTCAGGCACAGATTTTAAAAAGTAACTATTAGTATTCCAATAACTATAATTGTTAAGGTTGTCATAAAGAGAGTTATATTCTGCTTTAGCTTGAAGTTTATTGTAACCTTCTTCTTTTACAGCTTTGGTTGTATTAACAGATCTTAGGTTTCCTAAGTATTGTTGATTTAAATCTATAATATCATTAACTGTTTTTTCACCAACTTTTGTTCCTGTTGCATCTGTAAAAACATCATAGTTTAATCCTCTAGCATTACCTTCATTTTTTAGATAATTACTAATCCATTTATCTGCTGCTGCGTCTGCTGCTGCTACTTCAACTGGATTCGTAATATCTATATTCTGATAAAACGATCTTAATATCGCATTATTACGAGCTACTTCTACATTAATCAATAAACCTAACTCACTTGCTTTTAATGTAGCTTCATTATATTTACCATTACTAAAAGGGAATAATGCTTTGTATCTTTCTGTATATCCTTCCAACATATTTGTTAATGTAGTACCAGATAAATTATGTATTGATTCCATAGCTGATTGTGGATCTGGTGCAGTCATTGTTATTTTGAGTAAATCGTTTTCAAAGTCTGTAACAATATTATTTTGCCAAGTTGTAAAATTTAACTCTGCATCTGCAAATGTAAGTGCATTAGCCTGGTCTTTGAGTATTTCAAAACTGTTTATAAACTTGTTGTTAAAATATCCTTCAGCTGCTAATTTTAATCTTTCTGGTGCTTCTTTTAATATACTTTCATTATATGCAGCCATTTCTGTAGTAAATTCTTCAAGGTTTGGCATTTCACCAGTTGCTAAAATACTATCTACTTTGTTGTTAATAAACATTCCTGTATTAAATTCATAATCATTTAACCATTTTGTATCGAATAATTTAGCTTGTGCTTCTCCTATTACATTCAAAGTATCAGCTATAGGATCTGTGATATTACTGATAGCTGGTACACTAACATCTACTACACCCATTCTTGCTGCTGTAGATGATGGTGATACTGTAGTAGTAGGATTTATTTTTTGTATCTTAACCACGCATAATCCTATTCTTAAATCCTATAACTTTTTGTCCAAATGTTTTTTCACCAGCTTGTCTGTACATATCATGGTATTGCCATCCATTAACTATAGTACTAGATGCAGATGCTATTGCACCGATAGTAGAATATCTNGCATTTAATCTTTCATTATAAATAGCTCTATCATAACTGGTCTTTATTTTGTTTGTATTAAATGCAATGTTTTTCAAATCTTGTTCTAAAACATTTCTAACATCTTGTTGTATAGCAAAAAAACTTCTACTCTCACCTACACCACTAGCACCTTGTACTGCTCTGTTATTTGCTAGTATTTGTTCTACTTCTCTTCTTCTTGCAAGTTCTGCTTGTAATCCTTCAAACTCTGCAATTTTTGCTTCTTGTTCATATCTCCTAGTCATTTCTCTAGAAGCTGCTCTTTGTGCATTTAATTGCAATAAAGTACCAGCAGTACTGATACCAGCTGAAATCATAAACATAGTTGCTGGTGTTATAGCTGCCATTAAAATACTACCTCTAAAGCCATACCTAATAATTTAAGTGGTAATGGTTCTGTTTGTGTAACTTTCACAGTTGGTGATCTATCATATCCTAAAAAATAAAATTCTTTTTTACCAGTCACACTAGCCACCGATTGAGCAACATTAAAGTCTACTTGTCTAATAACTAAATTTTTTGCAGTTTTATCTGATGCTTGTAAAGCTACATTAAGTGTATCAGATACATCTATAACTGCTCTAGATATTCTTTTAAACTCTCCTGTTAGAGGTCCATTTTGGACTTCTTTATCTATAGGCATAGTTTCTAATTGTGGACTATAATTAAAACCTATATTAACACCAGCAGGATGGGCTTCATTTAAAGTTATTGTATCAGATCCTGATGTAGTAAATACTCCTAGTGCCATAGTACCATCAACAGCATATACTGATGTAGATGTCAAGTGTGTAGGTGTATTATGTAATCTACCTTGAACTATTGTAATTACAGCATTATCTGACGGAGTAGCAGCAAGAGCCTGGTTCAATACTAAAGTGTATCCAGATGCTGTAGCATTTACTGTCTGTATAGTGTATTCTGTACTGTTTCCTGCAATAGATATAATATCATTAGGATTAGGTGCTGATGTATATCCATCTACATTTAAGGTTGATCCTGATTGACTGCCACCATTTACTTTAGGAGAACCTTGTTGATTTAATGTAGTTACACCAGAACAGTCTAATGTTAATGAATCATCATCAGCAAACTTCTCTAATGTATATATTGTAGATCCACCTATAACTCTAGATACTACACAAAATAAATTTTCATTTACTGCACAAATGCTTGTAAAGTTATCACCAGATCTTGTACTCCATGCTGTCCAACCAGCTATCTTTTCAGATCTAATACTATGAAATAATGCAAGTGTACCATCTGTATTTGTAAAAAATGCAAACTGTTCTGGTCTTGTAGATGTACCAGTAATCATTGTCATATCTACTGGATTATTAATTACTTGTGATGCTAGTATAGATATAGATGTAGAAGCATATGCTGTTTCAACATCTGAATATAAATACTCTCTAATAGCTTTACCATTTTTTTGTGCATATAAAGTAGCACCATCAAATATTACAGGCTTTGCTCTATTACATCCATATGGTGTTTGCCTCATAAACACAATGTTAGATGGTGTAACAGCTGATGTATCAGTAGATGTAGGTACAAAAAATTCACCACCATCAGTAAATACTTGTAGATTTCTAGAACTAATCAAATGTCTTATCTCATTAATTCTGTCAGCTGTAATTGTTACATCTATTGCATCATCTGCATTACCTGATCCTACTTCAAAGTTAAAATATTCTCCTACTTTAGATCCTATTACTGATGCTGGTTTATCTCTTACACCACCAAAATACAATCTATTATCATGGAATGTAACTGCTTGTGGAAATCCTCTAATAGAAGATATAAGTTGTTCTGCCCAAACAAAATGAGGACCAACAGTATCTACTTCTTCTAATACTGTAACTGTTACTACAGTAGCACTTGTATATCCTGTAACTTTTACTTGTTTACTATTAACTAATAAATATGTTCCAACATATGCACTTGTAAAAGCACTTGCACTTGCTGTTAATGTTCTACCAGTACCAGCTGTTTTATCAGAAAGAGTTACAGATATTGTTGAATCTGCATACTTAAAAAATGGTTGTGTTGTTTTATTTGCTCCACCTACAGATACAGTTTCATCTTCTTCAAATGTAAATAAACTAACTGCAAAATTAGATGCAGAAGTTCTAACTATTTTAACTATAGGATTACTTCTATGTACTATAAATACTGTATCTCCAAACTGTGCATAATTTAATTCAAATAACTGTGCTGTAGTCCAGTTACAATTTGTGGTTATGTTTGATTGTATAGATGCACCAGTGCTATCAAAAACATCTAATCTATTATTAGATAAAGAAAAAACTGCCATCTCATCATTTGAAAATATAAATGGTATTATTCTAGAAGCACCTGGTAACTGTGATTTAAATGTAGTTCCAGGTCTACGCATTAATCCACCTTCATCTAATAGATACCAGTTTCTTAATGTCTTTGCTCCGTTAAAATATGCTGAAGCATCTGTACGAGCATTTAATAATGGATTAAGTTCACCACTTGAAAAGTTGGTATATACAGTTCTGAGAACATTAGCCATTAATATCCTCCAGTAGTTAATCTATCNTGTATAAACCTTTTTGTATTAAGAACACTATTTGTTACTTCTTGACTATCAATGTTCTTTGCTATTCTCATTTGGTTTTCACCAAGTGTTTCAAACTGTTGTATCATAGCAGCATCTCTTGCTACTGATCCTGCAAATATTGCTGCTAGTTTATATTGTAAAGCTAATTTGAAGTACTCTGGAAACTCTGCTTCTACTTGTCTAAATATATAATCTGCTATAAGTGTGTTAGTAGATCCATAACTATTTACAAATATTTTATCTCCATATCTAGCATATTGTATTGGATTATCATTAACTGTAATTGTATTTAAAACTAATAGTTCAGGACTTGCTGGTAGCTGATAAGCATATTCATATCTTCCAGTTGGTGCATCAGCTAATAAAGAAAGTTGTTTTTGTTCTGTAGCAAACTTCCATCTGTGTCTTGATAAACAAGACTTCAGTATGTTTTCATACATATTAGAAGCTACTAAGGCTTCTGTTGAACCATCATCAAAAGATGAAATTGGTTGTGCGCCTATCATAATGATAGCTCTTGCACATATATCTACTTTGGTATCTGCCATTTAAAGAAAGGGGGGTATAAAACCCCCCATCCACATTATGATAATAAGGCAGTTCTTACTTGTGTAGCACTAGCTGTAGTTACAATTAAAATATCTACAACTGCGTTTGAGCCACCACTATTAACAATGATTACATCACCAGCATTAAGGTCGCCAGTAGATGCTAAAAAGTATTCATTGTCATCAATAGTACCAATAGCATCACCATCAGTATAATACCAAAGTGAATTAGAATCTCCCATTTGGGATATCTTTTTCACAGGATTAGTTGTTTCGTATGCCATGATTATGCCTCCCTACATTTCTGGATTCTTACACCATCACCATCAATAAGTACTGCACCCATTGACATATATGATGTTGTTAGGTGTGCTACCTTTTCAGGTATGTAGTTTACTTCTGTTCTTACATCAGAACCTACACCTAATCCTAGAGATGATTTATGGAAAGCAAGTGTGAATCTATCGTTTGATCCATCCTTGTGTAAGCCACTAAATGCCATCCACATGAAAGTAATCCATCTTTTAGCAGTTAATGTGCCGCCAAATGGTAAGTCTGCTTCACCAACATATTCAGCTCTTGAGAACTGATCTATGTCTAGAAGGTCTGACCATTGTTTTCCACCAACAATCCAATACCTTTGTCCGTCATCTGGAACATCATTTTCTTGGAAGATCTCAAACACATTCTGTGCTTTGTCTAAGTTCATACCAGTTGTTGATCCAGCTGAGTTATGTGCTAATGCAGTTGCGTTAGCATCAAATGTATCAGTGATGATAGAATCGGTTTTTCTACCTAGAGCATATGCTGCATTTTGTGCAACAATGTTTCTCTCATCAATGTTTACTTTTAGTTCGTCTAAACGATCCACATAATCAGCAGCATAAAAGTCGTTTAATGTTGCAGTTACATTAGAGTGTACAGAGTTCATAGCGACAACCTCAGCGTGTCTTGCTTTAGTTGAAGCAGAACCTTTTGCTACTTTTTGAAACTGAACAGTACTTCCTTTTACATTACTGACATTACGGACCATGTTCTTGAGCTTACTGCCCATTCGTTGATAAGCCATATGCACTTCTGCTTCGAACTGCTTTATAAAGGCTTGATCTATAGTCGCTGTCATTGTTTATCCTTTCGTATTGTTCTAAATCCAAGTTGTCGTTATAAACTTTGTTATGTTGTCCAAACTGGGCATCTTCCAGTCTATTTCGGCTTGTTATCTGAGATATATTATATTTTTGTCATTTTTACAAGACCAGAAGCAATAAAAACATTGACATCTCCAAATGTGTATGAACCATCAGATTCCTCAATGTATGATGAAAATGTCTTTATGTAGCTTTTATCTTTTGAATATAGGTATGCCTCTGTAGTAATTACTGCTGGTTTTACTGAATCCATGTCAGTTTTTGACATCCATTCACTATGACCAGTAGGATCTTCCCATTTAAAAATATACTTTTTAAAGGGTAAATCTTTCTTTTTAGCCATACTTTTTTTCGTATAGCTTAGTTACTTTGTTATAATATGCTTCATCTCTTTTTGNAGGATCATAGTATCTAGGATCATTCATCATAGATCTTAAATCTGTTTCTTCTAACTCTGCATCTACAACTGTATTTGCATTAGGTAATGGTTTGCTTTTTGTAATATTCATTATTTCTTCTATAGCTTTCACTCCATCTGCTGTAGCTGCTAGTTTGCTCATTGTATCATATGCGTCATTAGATAAGTATTTCTTAGTCCATAACTCTGCTGCTTCTAATCTAGACTTAGCATTGTCACCGAGCATATCCATTTCTGCTTTTATATCTGGTAATCCAGCTATTTCATTATTTACAAAAGCATTGACACCTCTATTAAATACATCTTGTGATAAATTATTTTCTTTACAAATAGATGACCACTCTTTTAGAAGTTCTTGTTCTTCATTAACTTCTATATTTATTTCTTTTGGTATCTCTGGCATAACTATCTCATACTTCTCTGGTACAACTGTTTTTGCTTCCTGTTCTATATCTGTTCGTATTTGTTTAGAAAGCTCATCTGTTCTCATGCCTAACTTTTTTTCAAGAGAATTGTATGATGCAGATAATTCTTCTACTTTGATTTCGTTTCTATCTGTATCCCAAAACTTTTCAGGTACATATTCAGGTCTATCTACAGATGTTTCTGTATTTTCTGTAGCTTGTACTGGTTCTTGTGTTTCAGTTTGTGTTGTTTCTTCTGACATTAACTCTCCTTATGTGTGTCTATTCTTTTTTTTAAAATAAAATATAAATATCTCATTCCTTCTAAATGTCTAAGCTGGTCATTTGAAATATCTCTACCAGCTACAGCATCTACTGTAATAGATTTTAAGTAATTTAAAACCTTTTTTCCTAACTCTGTTTTAAAAAGTGCAGCAATATCAGCATTTAATTCTATTTCTGCTGCTTTTGATCTAGTAAATCCGTCTATTGAATGATAAAAACCCTCAGGTTTGTTGCGTATCTGCTCCCAAGCCACCTTGTCCTCCTTGCATTTGTTGTAGTTGTGCCATTTGTTGCATTACTTGTTGTTGTTCAGCTGCATCACGAATTAACTTTTCAGGTAAATTCATTTTCTCAGCTAAATATCTAGCTACTTCTTCTTGTTTTACTATTAAGTTTAGTACTTCTGGTCCAAATGTTTGACCTAAAGTAGCATTAAATCTATTCACATCAGCTATATCTTGTTCATTCTGCGCCCTTGATAATGGTGATTCTGGAATTATCTTTATTTCTTTGTTATCAATACTAGGTATTTGTATTCTTCCTTGTTTTTTTAAAATATATATTACTCTCTTTATTAATGGTTGTATAAACTCTGATTGTAATCTACCAAATGAAGAACCAATCTGTCTTGATANATCTGCCATTCTNTCTGCAACCTCTGTAGCTGACATAGGTGTACCTCTAGTTGGACCAAGTGTATCCATATATAATGCTTTTCTAATATTGTTTCTCATATCTTCTAATACTAATTGTGCTACATCAAATCTTCCTGCACCCTGTATAGGTTGTAAACCTCTTGATCCTGGAGCAACAGGAATAATTGTGCCAGGTA
>FUFK010070389.1_pt1 | contig 18201 bp, 20 predicted proteins | sample 1021851 | NCBI WGS metagenome assembly FUFK01 (sample SAMEA51879418, study PRJEB19060) | metagenome
GGAGTTATAACGTCTGCAGAAATTTTAAAAACTCAAAAACCAGAGCCTAGAAATGATCTAATTTTTGACTTGAATAATATTGATAAAACTCACTTAGACCAAAAACTTACACTTGAAGAAGCAATCAGATTTGAAAATAGAATTGGTATTGGTGCACCATATGACAGAGTAAAAAGATATATAGGCAAAACCAGAAAAGAGGCGATAGATTTAGTAATAAATGAGCTTGAAAATTACCAAGATAATTTTGAATGGCCTAATTGGAAAGATAATTATATTCCAACATCTTTTATAGAACAGGGTTTGGAAAGAAGTAAAAGAAGTTGCAGAATTAGCTCATTCCGAACTGACTTAGAATTTAAGTGGAGTAGGGCAATTTTATCAAATAAAGTACCTCAGTTTGAAAAATTAGCATTGTTTTGGTTAGACCATTTTTCAGTCGCTTTCGATGAATACAATCAAACCCACTCATTTGTGCAGCATTTAGAATTTATTAGAAAAAATTCAATTGGAAAATTTGATGATTTTTTAAGACAGTCTATTATGGATCCAGCTATAATCGTTTACTTGAATAATGAACAAAGCACTACACAAAAACCAAATGAAAATTTAGCTCGAGAATTTTTAGAGTTATTTTCTTTAGGTGAAGGTAACTATTCTGAAAATGAAATAAAAAACCTTGCTAAAAAATTGCCTGGAAATGGCATTAATCACGTATCTCAAAATTTCCAACTTTTTAAATATAAAGTTTCGGGTCAAACACTCTCTGCTTTTGGTCAGGATTTTCAATCAGCAGATGAATTTATAGATCTTGTGATAAGTCATCCTGCATTTGGAGAATTTATTTCCAAAAAATTCTATAATGAGTTTGTTGATTTAAATGATCCAAGCGCTGAAGATTTAGCAATTTTAGTTTCAACTCTTCGCAAATACGATTTTAGTATTATCAAACTGTTAAAGGCAACAATTAGTCTTAGAAAATTTTGGGATAACAACAATCGACTAACTCTAGTAAAAAGCCCTATTGAATTAGTCTATGGAACCGCAAGAACTACAGGTGTTCAAGGATGGAAAAAACAAAATAATTTAAGCTGGCTGTTATTCTTATCTAAAGATTTTGGACAAGATCTTTTTAACCCTCCCAATATTGCTGGGTGGCCAACTGGAAAAGAATGGTTGAGTGGTCAATTTTTAGAAAAAAGAATGTCAAAATTAAAAACTCATTTCTCTTATAACAATTTAATGAAAACTTACAAAACTGAGACAGCAATAGGTAATGAAATCAATTCAAAAAAAATTGCAGATGAATATGAATATAATGTCGGTTTAGAAAAATTTTATAGTAATACTCTTAAAGATCAGTTGGCAGTTGAAACGATTGTAATAAATTGGATACCAAAGGATTTTGAAACTAGAAAGTGGGCTGAAATAAACGTTGGTTTTTATGGTGTCAAATTAAATGATAAGTTTTGGGATGGAATAAATATAAGATTTGGTACAGATATAAATTCAAAAAAGAAACAAAAATACAAGCACCTAAATCGTGTAGAATTACACCACGGATATAGTTTTCCTGATATTTTTAAATCTTGGGAAGGGAGCTGGATATCGTCATGGAATGGACATTACAGTTGGAATTCATCTTTTCCAGAAGGTCCTAGAACTCAAAATTTTAATGCAAAATCAAAGTCTGAAAGATTGTTACTGATAAGGCTTTTGCAAACTATGGAACACTTGATAGATAATGAAACTTTTTCCCCCTACTTAGATAGTAATGTATATGTAAAAGAATGGTTAAAAGCGAGAATTTCTGAGACAAAAATAAAAAAATGGAATTTAGAGGATAATATTCAAAATACAAAAGTCTACAGTCTTCTTTATCCAGCTTATGATACTCAATATAAAAAATTTGATTGTGGACCAAAAAGAGCAGGCATTGATTTTGCAGCGGTTAGATCTGTGGGTGATAATTTTAGACTTTTATTATCTTCAAAATTCCTAGAGGATAAAAACTTTAGTTTAAATAAATTATTACTTCCAGATTTAGATCTTGGTTTGAATGATGAAGATTTTCAATCAATACTTAGTTATGAGGGGTATCAGTTAAAATGAAAATAAGTAGAAGAAATTTTAATGGCTTTCTATTTTCAGCCTCTTTGTTTAGCCTTTACCCAAATTTTCTTAAGTCTGCAAATATAAGAGATAAATATTTAGTNTTAATAGAACTTCAAGGTGCAAATGATGGTTTGAATACCGTAATTCCTTACAGTAATCCATATTATTATAATCTAAGACCAAATATAGCNATTAAAAAAGAAGAAATTCTCACTATTGAAAAGAATATAGGCTTGCATTTTAGTTTAAGTGGATTGGCCCAATTATATGAAAAGGGTGAATTAAAAATCATTCAAAATTTAGGTTACCCTCAACCAGTTTTATCTCATTTTAGATCTATTGAATTATGGGAGACAGGCGGGGACGGNACATCAAAAGGAAGAGATGGTTGGCTTATACAATCTTTAAATAGTATCTCAAAAAAATCTAAATTTGATGCAAAGGCTATCCATTTAGATAATTCTCCAGGTGTTTTTAAAGGAGGCCTCGACGGTTTTTTAGGACCAAATTCAATTGACTATAATCCTACTGAACTTGAGTCTAGAGATTCAACAATACCTGACTTAGGCAACACTAATATTGGTTTACTTGGAGAATTAATAAAAAAACGAGAAGAAAATCACGAAAATATTAAATCTATGAAAGAAAAACTTTCAAGAAAAAATTCTAGATTCAGGATAGGAAGAGATAACCTTGGTTCTCAATTATCACAGGTTGCTAATTTATTAGATGCTGAAGTAAATATTCCAGTGTTTAAGGTTTCAATTGGAAGTTTTGACACTCATATTGATCAATTCTGGAAACATAGGAATTTGTTAAGAGAATTAAGTGAGGGAATATTTGATTTTACTCAAGCTCTTAAACAAATGGGTTTATGGGACAATACAATTATTATGACTTACTCTGAGTTTGGAAGAAGAGCTAACGAAAATGGTTCTAGGGGTACTGACCATGGAATGGCTGCACCACACTTTCTACTGGGAGGATCTATTAAAGGAGGTATATTTGGTGGAGACTTGAATTTTAATAATTTGAATAATAACAATCTAGCCTTTCAAGTTGATTACAGATCATTATATAACCATGTTTTAACAACACATTTTGAATTGCCAAATAACCCTTTTTCAAAATTTAAGTCAGAATTAATTACCAAGAAAATTTAAATGTCTAANAANAAANCTACTAAAATNATCGCAACTATTGGACCTGCNAGCAATCATGANAATATTTTATTATCAATGGTTAAAAAAGGAGTGAATGCATTTAGGCTNAATTTTAGCCATGGNGACTTAAGCNNACATTTNCNTTCTATTGAAATTATAAGNGCCATCGAAAAAAAACTANAGTTATCTTTACCAATAATTGGAGACTTGCAAGGCCCAAAATTTAGGATTGGTAACTTACAAAATGATATTGATTTAAAAAAAGGTGATAGAGTAAATTTTTTTTTAGACCCAGAAAATAAAAGTAAAAATTATCACAAAAATGACACTCATAGTATACCCGTTCCGAGTAAGCTTATATTTTCAAATTTAATTCCTGGTAAAACATTTTTGATTGATGATGGAAAGCTTGTTTTTGAAATTTTGAAAGTTTTTGATGAGAACTTTGAGGCAGAGATAATTAATTCAGGAATGCTGAAAAGCAAAAAAGGGATTAATTTCCCAAATCTTGACTTTAATATTTCACCGTTAACTGAAAAAGATAAAAAAGATTTACACTTTATTAAAGAACAAAAGCTTGATTACATTGCCTTGTCTTTTGTTCAAAAGACTTCAGACGTATTGGAACTAAGATCTCTTATCAGTTCTGATATGAAAATCATATCTAAAATTGAAAAACCACAAGCTTTAAAAGACATAGATAATATAATCAGAGCCTCTGACGCCGTAATGATTGCAAGAGGAGATTTAGGTGTAGAGTTATCACCTCAAGAAGTTCCTACAATTCAAAAACAATTAATTCAAAATTGTAGAAAAGTTGGAAAGCCAGTTATTGTGGCAACGCAAATGCTTGAATCTATGGTAAACCTTCCATCACCAACGCGTGCTGAAGCATCTGATGTTGCAGGTGCAGTTTTTGATGGGGCTGATGCAGTAATGTTATCTGCGGAAACTTCAATTGGTAATTATCCCGAGGAAGCTGTTACTTATATGAATTCGATAATTCAATCATCGGAAGATCATATTAAAAAATTTCCAAATGACGGGCCAAGTAAGTTAGATATTGAGGAATCTAATTATCACGCTGTGGCTCAAGCTACGGTTGATTTGTCTGAAAAAATTAACGCTAAATTGATTTTAGGTTTCACTAAAACAGGTAACACTGCAATCAGAATTGCGCGTGAAAGACCGAAAATGGCAATTATTGCTGCTACACCTGATAGCTCTGTAAGGAGGCGACTGAATTTAATTTGGGGAATTAAAGCTTTATTTATTAGCGAAGGTGAATTCGAGGAGTGTTTGTCAAAGTCTATAGAAAAAATTAAGGAATTAGATTTAGCGTCAAGTGGTGATAGTATTATAGTAGTATCTGGAATGCCTTTTGGTTTAGAGGGGTCAACTAATTCCATCAGAATTGAAAAGCTATAAACATTATTTATTTAATATTATATCTAAATTCTTATTTATTTTTATGATTAAAAAATTAATCTTTTTATTCATTTTTTATCTATTTATGAGTGTTAACTTCGCTATGGCTGAAAAAAAATCTCTTTCAAATTACTTGTGGGAAAATAGGTTGCTTATTATTTCTTTTGAAAAAGGAGATAATGAAGTTAAAAATTCTACAAATGAATACATTAAGAAAAACCAATGCCAATTCGATGATAGAAATCTAAAGGTGATTTTTTTTGAAAATTATAAAAATTCTAATTATCAAACTCCATCATATGTTAATAATAAATTTGGATTTTGGTTAGTTGGTTATGATGGTGGCGTTAAGTTATTTTCAAAAGAAATAAGTATTCTCAAAAATATTTTCAGTACTATAGATAGTATGCCTATGAGAAAAAATGAAATGTCATCAAAAACCAGTAAATGTAATTANAGGTTATTAAGTGAGAAGTTTTGGATTAATGATTTTTTTTGGATTATTTTTTATCATTTTTTTGTATGTTGTTATGAATTTTTTTAACAAAAAAAATGAAGACTTTTCATCTAATATAAAAGGGAATGTAAGCGGCCGGGACAGCCCTCTAGAACCCAATTCCCCTGTTTATATTATTAAAAACTTAGTTGGTAACTAAAAGTAAAAAGATTTATTGATCTATGATTAGAATATTTTTAATTTTATTAGGCATTTATTTAATTTGGATTATTTACAGGATTTTTACAAATAATCGAAATAGACAATCAAAAAGCAGAATAAATCCTTTATTAATTTTTTTGTTATTATTTTTAATTCTTTTAGGCGGGTATTTTCTATTACCTAAGGTTGGTTTTATTATTCAAAAATTTATTCCCTTATTGAGCAGTCCAATGCAACTATTCCAAGTAATTTTACAAAAATTCCTTCCCATTATTAATTCAATAAGAGGAATTCTCCCTTTTTAGTTTTTAGAAAAGGTTTAGGTTGATTTTAATTTTTGAATTTGATCCCAAGCAGAATTAATCGCACGCATTTTTTTCTTACTTTCATTAATGACCTCTTCTGGTACGCCCTTACTCATTAATAAATCCGGGTGATGCTCTTTAGACAATTTAATATATTTTTTTCTAATGTTTTGAAGTGTGTCATCTGGGGAGCAACCTAAAACAATATATGGATTTACTTTATCAGACGATTTTCTACTTTCTTTTATACTTTGATACTGGTGTTGTTCTAGGCCAAAAATTTTTGCAATTTCTTCAATCATTTTCTCTTCAGGGGAACTAACTTCACCATCAGCTTCAGCAACGTAAAATAAAATATTTATTACTTCCTCAAGCACATTTTGATTGCCTCTAAACATTGTTGAAATTTGTTCAGCGTAAGGTTCAAATCCAATACTTTCTTCTTTGGCTTTGTTAAATATCTTGCCAACTTGCTTCATCTCAGATTTTGGAATATTTAATTTGTCTTTGACAGCGATTATTTCTTCTTTGCTAACATGCCCATCGGCTTTACTTAATTTTGCTGATAATACAATTAAGGATAAAGCAAAGATCTGTTGTTGTTGTGCAGTAGATCCAGTTTGATGCGATGAAAATTTAACTTTTGATAGTCTGCCGCCGATAAGAGAGCCAAGAAGCATTCCAAGAGGGCCTCCAAAAGAAAACCCAATAAATCCTCCGATTAAACTTCCCCAAATTGACATAAACTTTTACTTTCAGTTTTTTATATTAAGCTACATTAATATTAGTTAATCATATTATACAAATTTAGTATTAAAAAATTAATGGCAAAAATAATCTTTAAATACTAACTTTTTAATTTTGTTTTAAAAGTCTTCATAAAAATTTGTAATATGATAAATACAATTTGAAAATCACATTTTAATCATAGGTATAAAATTGCATTACAGTACAAAAAAAAATGATCATAATCTTCCGCATGACCCATTCAAGGCGATTGTATCGCCAAGGCCAATCGGCTGGATTGGAACACAGAACTCAGACGGAATTAGAAATTTAGCGCCTTATAGTTTTTTTAATGCAATTTCTGATAAGCCATACTATGTGATGTTTTCATCAACTGGCTATAAAGATTCAATTAAAAATATTGAAGAAACAAAAGTGTTTTCATGCTCCTTGGCTACACAAAATCTATTTGATAAAATGAACTTTTCATCTGCAAGTGCAAAATACGGTGTGGATGAATTTGCACTTTCAGGATTAACACCTGAAGATGGTAAATATGTCAAAGCACCATTTGTAAAGGAAAGCCCTGCCATATTAGAGTGTGAATTGTGGAAAGTAATAGATTTGCCAGGTTCAAACCGTGCAGATTTATCTGGCAGTTATGTTGTTTTTGGCCATGTTATAGGTATTCATATAGATGACAGTTATATCAAAGACGGTCTGTTTGACACTAGAAAAGCTAAACCTCTTGGAAGACTTGGCTATATGGATTACGGTGTGATTAATGATGGGAATATCTTTTCAAAAAGACGACCTCAGCTTGATCCACAAGGAAAGATTATCACTGAATAATTATCTACTTAGAATTAATGTCCAAAGAATTCTTTAATAACAGTATTTATTCAAAAGAATTAATAACTAGATCNGAAAATATTACTTTTACAAAAGAGAGTAGTTTCAATGTTATGAAACGAGCTGCAAAAGCTTGTTATAATTTTATTTCACAAAATTATTCTGTTTGTAAAGTTTTAGTAATTTGTGGTCCTGGGAACAATGGTGGAGATGGATTATTAATAGCGCAAATGCTCTNTGAAGAGGGGTATTCAGTTAATGTCTACTTTCCACTTGGAGTAAGTAAAACTCAGGATTCAAGTATTGCATACGGAAGTTTAAATAAAGACTTAGTTATAAAAGCTATAAATAATTTATCTGAATATAAATTAATTATAGATGCTTTATTCGGTTTTAATTTTAACAAGCCACTTAATGAAAGAACACAATTATTAATAAATTCCTTAAACAAAACTTCCGCAGTAAAAATAGCAATTGATGTTCCATCAGGAATTTATTGTGACACTGGTAAAATTGATAAAATTGCTTTTAAAGCTAATAGAACATTAGCACTTCACAGACTAAAGCGTTGCCATGTTTTATTGCCAGGAAAAGAGTACTCAGGTCAGATTGCTCTCTTAGACATTAAAGTAGCCAATTTAGACAAAGACACTTCTGTCGAGTTAATTGAAAGACCAACTCTTAAGTTGCCAACTCTTCAAATGCATAAATACAGTCGGGGTGAATTATTAATTATAGCAAGCCGTGAAATGTTTGGTGCCTCTAAATTAACTACTCTTGCAGCTAGTCAGACTGCATTTAAGTCAGGAGCTGGAATAGTAAAATTATTAGTCCATGAAAATGATATAGATATTTATAAACATCATGTTCTAGAAGAAATTTTATTAGCTTATAAAACTCTAAGTGAATTGAAATTATTAATTAAAAATAATTCAACTATTGTTTTTGGATGTGGCCTTAAAAATACAAAATTTAATCAAGATATTTTGAATTATATTCTGACAAAAAAAGTAAGCATTGTATTTGATGCTGGTGCATTTTCAATTATGAGTAATAATAAAGAAAATTTTAAAAAAATATTACGCAATCATAAAGGACAAAAAGTTTTAACACCTCATTTTGGAGAATTTTCAAAGGTTTTCCAAGTTTCNGACAATAAAATTGATGATTGTTTAAATGCTGCTGAGGAAACAAATAGTGTAGTTTTATTAAAAGGTAGTGACACTGTAATAGCNAATAAAAATGGGAATATTAAAATTAATTATTTTACTTCTCCATTTTTGGCAACTGCTGGGACAGGGGATATATTAGCTGGACTAATTGGTAGTTTTTTAGCTCAAGGTTACTCTAACTTTCAAGCAGCAACCTATGGATGTTACATTCACTCTCAATCAGCTATAAAATTAGATAGAAATTTTGTTGCGTCTGAATTAACAAATGAAATTCCTTTTTTAGTCAGAAAATTATCAAAATAAAATACATTTTAAAAGGTTTCTAATTTGTATTGACTAATAATTTTATAGTGTCACTATTTAAATATAAAATATATTTAAAGGGAGATCTAATCATGCTTAAAAATGTAATGAAAATGATTTCATTAGGAACTTTATTTAGTTTTATTTTTTCATTAAATATCGCTTTTGCAGCAGATGTGACTTGGAGAATGGCTCATAAGATGCCGCCTGATAGTCCAGAAGGAAAAGTATTCCAGAAATTTGCTGATTTAGTTGATGAATATTCAAATGGCAAAATGATGATTAAAATGTTTCCTAATGAGCAACTAGGTAAAACAAATGCAGTTTTAGAACAGCTTAAAATGGGAACTGTTCATCTNTATGCTGAAGGNTCAACNTATATGAAAAAGTGGGTTAAAGATATAACATGGACAAGTGCAGCTTTTATGTTTGATGACCGCGATCATTGGGTTAGATTTATGAATTCTGACTTGGTGAAAGGTTGGTATCAGAAAGCTTCTGAAGAGGCCGGAATAGGTGTTCTAGGTGATGTAACAGCTATTTTACGTGGCCCTTACAGAGTTATGGTTACAACAAGAGACGTTAAAGCATTTGATGATATCAAAGGTCTGAAACTAAGAATGCACCCCAGTCAGTTAGCGATAGACACTTGGACAACAATTGGAGCTGATGTAAGAACCTTAGCCTGGACAGATGTGTATCAATCAATTGATAAGGGAATTGTTGATGCGGTTAACAGTCCAATAGCGTTAGTTGAATCAATGAGGTTTTATGAAGTTGCGCCTCATATAATCAAACATGATGAATACTATCAATCAATTGGATTTATGGTTCATCAGCCATCATATGACAAATTGTCAAGTGATTTAAAATCAGCTGTNGATAAAGCTTATGCTGATGCTGGAAAATACAGTTTTACTGTAATGGGAGCTGCNGCTGATGAGTCACTAGCTCGTATGAAATCAAAAGGTGTTACATTTGGATCTGTAGATNGAAGTCCTTTTGTAAAAATTATGGCTGATTTCTATGCTCAAAAGCAACAAGCTGGTGAATTGCCTGAAGGATTTCTAGCTGCAGTTGAGGCAACAAAATAAGTCTTTAACTTATGAATGAACATTATAAAAATGGACCACTTGATAAAGTGGTCCATTATCTTGATACAATTTTAGAGAGATTTTCATTTGCTTTTTTGGTTATTGCAAATGTTTGTCTTGGTTTAATGCTAGTTGGTACTTTTGCAACTATTTTTCTGAGACTATTTACGATTTCTTTTTACTGGATATGGCCATGGACNATGCAATTTTTTGTATGGATGTCATTCTTTGGCTTTTATGTTGTTTATAGACAAAAAAAGGACATTGTGGTTGATTTTTTGGTTGTAAGCCTTGGGCCTAAAGCAGTTCTTGCTACAAGGTATATGGTTCCATTATTAATTATGATTATTATGGGGTTTATTTTAAAAGAAATGCCTGTGATAATTTCTAGTCAGGTTGGTGTAATAGATGGTGTAATTACTCCTTGGGGAGGAGAACTTGAGAGGTACACCCTGTCAATACCTTTAGGTATTTCGTGTTTGCTCATTTTTTTTAATTCACTTGTGGAGCTTATGAAAACATATCTTGGTTATCCTGAAGAACTTTCATCTCACAGTCAGGATAATAATTAGTATGTTTATTTTGCTTTTTGCAGGTTTTATTTTATTAATTTTGATTAGAGTGCCGGTGTCAATTGCAATTGGTGCTGCTGTATTAATGACTTTCCTAACAAGTGATTTTTCAGATGCTTTGTATATAATTCCACAACAAATATTAGAGGGGGTTAACAAGCCTTCATTAGCCGCTGTGCCATTTTTTATTATGGCAGGAAATCTGATGAATGTCGTTGGCATGACGGATAGAATTTTTAATTTTGCTAATTCTTTAGTAGGCCACTTTAAGGCTGGTTTAGCACAAGTAAATGTTCTTTCTTCAATGATTTTTGCTGGAGTTTCTGGAGCAGCTGTTGCTGATTGTGCTGGCTTGGGAGCTATTGAAATTAAGGCAATGAAAGAAAGGGGGTACAAAGCAGAATTTGCAGCTGCTGTTACAGTTTGCTCTGCTGTAGTAGGCCCAATTATTCCACCTTCAATTGGACTTGTGATTTTTGCTTTCTTGGCACAGCAGTCTGTTGAAAGAATGTTTTTAGCAGGAATGATACCAGGGATAATTATTGGATTATCATTAATGTTCTTTAATAGAATTTTAGCTATAAAAAATAATTTCCCAACACAACCAAAAGCGTCCCCAAAAGAGGTCATAACTTCTGCAAGAGACGGAATATTGGCATTGGTCGCTCCAGGTATCATTTTAGGCTCAATTTTAGGTGGCTTTGTAACTGCAACTGAGGCAGGTGTTTTGGCTTGTGTTTATTCCATAATGCTGGGTTTCATATACAGAACTATGACTTTTTCAAATTTTTGGAAAGCACTTACTGACACCATGTTAATGACGTCAGTAATTATGATAATTATTGGATTTTCAATTGCTATGGGTTGGCTTCTTGCAATAGAGCAAGTTCCTCAAATGATTGGTTACTCAATATTTGCTCTTACTGAATCAAAAAATGTTTTTTTAGCACTTCTATTAGTTTTTATTATTTTAGTTGGTTGTGTAGTTGAAGGTGTGCCAGCAAAGTTACTTCTTGTACCGATGCTGTTACCAGTTATTGATAGTTTTGGCATTGATAGAGTTCACTTTGGAATAATTATTCAACTTGGTTTATTAATAGGAATAGCTACCCCACCAATGGGCATTGGTTTATACATAATGGTAGAAGTAGGAAANGTTCCATTTGAAAGAGTATCGTTAGCTGTTTTGCCTTTNATGATACCATTGATGTTAGTGTTGATCCTTCTAACTTATATTCCAGAACTAACTCTGTGGTTGCCAAATTATATTCTAGGCCCCGATACTCCTATTAATTAATTTTCTTTTTGTTTAACGTAGTTTGAAGCTCCAGATAGATCGCCTATAAAACTTCCATTAAATAATTTTTTATGTGTAGCTGGTTCAGCTTGTTGCTTTTCTAAAGCCCAGTCAACATCAGNCTCTGCTTCATNTTTAGGCATAATTAATACACCTGAGAAGTCTGCTATTACAACGTCTCCAGGATTAGTTGCAACGCCTCCAATTGAGACAGGAANATTAAAACTACCTCCAATATTATAAATTCTAGTAGTTATAGGNGAATTGCCCTTACACCATACTTGAAGCCCGTATTCTTTTAACTCAGGTACATCTGTACAAGGTCCATCAAGAATAACTCCTGAACAACCACTTGCTACAATTGCTGCTGCAACCCCACCNCCTAAGCANGCATGCTTNTCGTCTCCTAGNCTATCGATGCAAAGAATATCCCCAGNTCTTAAAAACTGAATTATATGGTGNAATAANGTTGAGTCTTGGCCTGGTATAGCTAGAGTAATTGCTGTGCCTGCAATCGTCTTTTTTTCATTTAATATGTTTTGAACCTGTCTATTAACAAAACCCAAATGTCTTTTATGACCAATAGTAGCGGTTTCAGCTTTAAGACATTTCTTTAATAAACTTTCGTCTATTTGATCTGGCATTTTATTAACAGTATATGACACTTTTTACACCCTTTCTAAAATTAATAATTTTTATTTCTTGATATAGAAAAAAACAATTCTTAGTCTCATAATAATATGAATGAAAATATAGAACAATGGAATATCTCAAAAAATGCTGTATCATCTAAAAAAGGCGTTGTTGCATCTCAGCACTGGATAGCTTCTTCTGTAGGCGCTGATGCATTAAGCAAAGGAGGAAACGCAATTGATGCTGCTATTGCTTGCGCTCATGCATTAAACGTTGTCGAGCCTTGGATGTGTGGTTTAGGTGGCAGTGGCTATATTCTTATTTGGCTAGCGGAAAAAAAGCAAATTAAAGTGATTGATTTTCAAGGTGTTCTACCAGAAAAAATTTCATTTGATGATTACCCTCTTGATGAAAATGTTCCAGAGACAATTATGGGTTTTCCAGGTGTTAAGGATGAACAAAATGTTCTTGGCTATAAATCAATAACTATACCTGGGGCAGTTGCCGGTCTNTCTTTGGCACTNCAAAAATTTGGAAGGTTAGGTATAGATACAATTCTCAGTAAAACGATAGAACTTGCTGAAAGAGGCCTGCCAGTTGACTGGTATACAACTTTACAAATAGCACTAGAANGTAAAGATTTAAGTAAGTTTAANGAAAGCTCAAAAATTTATTTGCCTGGTAATTTTCCACCTAATCCTGAGCAATATATTCCGTTAGGGAATTTATTAAAAACTTTAAAAAGAATTTCTGAAAATGGGCCTGATGATTTTTACAAAGGTAAAATTGCTGATGATATTTGTTTTGATTTAAATAAAGGAGGCAGCAAAATATCACAAAATGATCTTGCCTCATATAAACCAAAATTTATTGAGCCTCTTTCTTTTGATTATAAAGGAAAAAAAATATATACAGCGGGTGAAAATAGTGGTGGAATGCGGTTAAAAGATACATTTGATTACCTTCAAAAACACTTTAAAAGTTCAAAAGAAATTGGTGCTGATACGTATATAGCTTATGCTAAGGCTTTAAATTCTGCCTTTAAAACTCATAGGAAGAAACTTAAAAAAATAGTTAACCATGGCTGCACATCTCATTTGAGTGCTGTAGATAGTGATGGCAATATGGTTGCTTTAACTTATACACTTCTGAATAGATTTGGCTCAAAAGTTGTCTTGCCAAGAACTGGAATTCTTATGAATAATTCAGTATCATATTTTGATCCAAGACCAGGATACCCTACATCTATGAAAGGTAAAAAAAGAATCAATTCATCAAATATGTGTCCTACAATTTGTACAGAAGGAGACAGGGCTTACTTTGCAATTGGCGCTTCTGGCGCAAATCATATTGTACCTTGTACTATGCAAATAGCAGGCTTTTTACTTGATTATAATTTATCAATTGAAAATGCTTTTAACCTGCCAAGAATAGATGTTAATGAAAATGATGTCATTAATGTAGATGCTTCAATTGATAGTCAAATTATAAAAGAATTAGAAAAACATTTTAAGCTTATTAAATCTCAAAATTTAGTNTTCCCAAAACTTTATTCATGCCCAAGTGGCGTTTTAAGAGATTCTAATGGAGTAAATTATGCAATAGGTGACAAGTCTTCCCCTGTNGCTGCTGGCAAATCACAAAAAGACTTCAAAATCAAATTTTCAAAAAAAATAGATAACAAAGTACGAGCCTAATTAATATCCTTTTCCAGGAGGAATAAGGTTTTCAACTTGTTTGCCATCAAGAAAATCATTAACNTTTTTTGCTATCTCNTTTCCNCCAGCTTCTGGATCGAGGAGNCTTGCTATATGNGGTGTTATGAATATTTTTGAATTNTTCCAGAAAGGATGTTTTATTGGAAGTGGTTCAATATGAAATACATCTAATGTAGCTTCTTTTATAATTTTATTTTCCAACGCTTTAAGCAGATCTTCTTCTACTAAATGTTCGCCTCTTGCAACATTAATTAAACAAAATTCTTTTTCTATCTTATTAAAAAGTTCTAAGTTAAGTATTCCTCTAGTTTTTGGAGTTAGAGGAAGCATACAAACTAAAATATCTACTTNTTTCAAAAACTTTGTAAGCTCTTTTTNACCANTAAATGTATTGATGCCATCGATATTTTTTTTACTGTTAGACCAACCATTCACTTTAAAACCAAGATTTTTTAATGTAATAGCGCAATCCAAACCTAGATTTCCTAATCCCATAATTCCTATCGTTCTTTTATTAGCTGGGGGTTCTATTATTTGTTTCCATTGATGAGTATTTCTAGCTTCAGTAACAGCTGGTAAATTTCTATGATGTTTTAAAACATGAAGAACCACATATTCCCTCATTCTAATTTTAAGGTCTTCACCAGTAGTTTTTATAATTGGGATATTTTTTGGTAAATCTGGGTCACATAAAATATGATCAATGCCTGAACCTAATGATATAATGCACCTTAGGTTTTTGAATGTTTTAAGCCAGCCATTTTCAGGTTTCCAGACNATNGCTAAGTCAANTTTGTCNTTNTNANAATTTTCTNTCNNNAGGAAAAAATTTATATTAGGAAGCAATGAAGACATATGTTTTTTCCACCAGTCAGCTCTCGCTTCTCCAACTTTAATTACACAATTAATAATTTTACTCATACTTGGAATTTCATATTGTAAGTTTATTTTAATTATTAAGATAATTTTTTATTAAAAAATAATAAAATTTTATAGACAAATTTGTATTTATTTTGTATAAGGCGTCTTACNACTTGACAAGTTTTAATTAAAGTAAGAAAAGATTTCTAGAAATGGCAAGAACCAGTCCTGCTAAATTTGTAAGGCAAGTTAGAGGTGAAATATCACGAATAACTTGGGCCACGAGAAGAGACACTCTTACGAGTACTATTACTGTNCTTATAATGGTAGTTATAGCTTCTCTTTTCTTTTTTGCAGCTGATTCTATCATTTCTTTTTTAATTCAGTGGCTTTTTGGTATTTTTAGTTTTTAGATTTAGTAGGTGTTTATATGGCAATGCGCTGGTATGTCGTGCATGTTTATTCTGGTTCTGAAAAAAGAATGGCAGAAGCTATTAATGATCAGATTGTTAGAAAAGGTATGCAAGATTATTTTGCAGAAGTTTTAGTGCCTACNGAAGAAGTGGTTGAAGTTAGAAGGGGTGTTCGAGTAAATTCTGAAAGAAAGTTTTTCCCAGGATACATATTAATTAANATGGAACTTACGGATGAATCATGGCAACTTGTTAAAAGTCAGTCTAGAGTTACTGGCATACTAGGTGGAAAAGGTAAACCCGTTCCTATAACAGATAAGGAAGCTAAACAACTTATTAACCANATAAGTGAAGGCATTGAGAGNCCAAGAGCTTCTATAATATATGAAGTCGGAGAGCAGGTAAGNGTATGTGACGGTCCATTTGCATCATTTAATGGTCTTGTTGAAGATGTTGATGAAGATAAAGCTAGGTTAAAAGTCGCTGTTTCAATTTTTGGAAGATCAACGCCTGTTGATCTTGATTACAGTCAAGTTGAAAAAGTTTAATTAAAATGAAAATTAATAAAGGTCTTAAATTATAATGGCAAAGAATATTGAAGGTTATATTAAGTTACAAATTCCTGCTGGGCAAGCTAACCCATCTCCACCAGTTGGTCCTGCTTTAGGTCAGAGAGGTCTAAATATAATGGAATTTTGTAAAGCGTTTAATGCTGCTACTGACTCTATGGAAAANGGCATGCCAATTCCAGTTGAAATNACTGCTTACAGCGATAAATCATTTACATTTGTTACTAAAACTCCCCCAGCAAGTTATTTTTTAAAAAAAGCTGCAAAATTACAAAAAGGTGGTCAAACTCCGGGCAGAAGTACTATCGGTCAGGTAACTGTAGCCCAGTGTAAAGAAATAGCAGAAGCGAAACAAAAAGATTTAAATGCTGTTGATATAGATGGAGCGATAGAAATGATTAAGGGATCTGCTAGATCAATGGGTTTAGAGGTTGTGGAGTAANAAATATATGGGAATAGGTAAAAGATTAAAAAGTTGTTATGAAAGTTTTGATAGCCAAAATTTATTTTCTGTAGAGGATGCCGTCAAAATAGTAAAAACAAATGCTAAAGCTAAATTCGATGAAACAATAGATATTTCCATGAATTTAGGTGTGGATCCACGTCAATCTGATCAAATGGTGAGAGGCATGGTTTCATTACCTTCAGGCACTGGCAAGGATGTCAAAGTTGCAGTATTCGCAAAAGGCGATAAAAANAAAGAAGCTACTGAAGCTGGTGCTGATTTTGTTGGTGATGATGACTTAGCCGAAAAAATTACATCNGGTAGCATTGAATTTGATAGAGTAATTGCAACTCCTGATTTAATGGGCGTTGTTGGCAAATTAGGAAAGGTCCTTGGTCCAAGAGGGTTAATGCCTAATCCTAAACTTGGTACTGTAACAATGGATGTTTCGCAAGCAGTAAAATCTGCTAAATCTGGAGAAGTTCAATTTCGTGTTGAAAAATCAGGTATTGTACATGCTGGGATTGGTAAATCAAGTTTTGATGAAAAATCAATAANTGAAAATGTTAAAGCTTTTATTAAAGCAGTAAGTGTAGCTAAACCATCAGGTTCTAAAGGAGTTTACATGAAAAAGATTACTTTAAGCTCTTCNATGGGACCAGGTGTTAAGATTGATACAATGGGGGTAGTTTAGATTTGAAATTCTAAATCAATATTTGATTTAGTAGGAGCGTAAGCTCTGTCCTGTCCAAGACAGTAGGTGAGGCAACTCTTAATTTCCTGCTTAGATAGGGTTAAGGTTATATCTTAAACCCTGGGCATAAAATAAGATGGTTTGTTTATACAAACTTTAAACCTGGGGTAAGCCCCATAATAAAATGGAGATGATCTGTGAATAGAGAAGAAAAAGCAGAACTGATCAAAAAACTGAATTCAACTTTTAATAACGCTGGTGTTGTTGTTGTTACACATCAATCGGGTTTAACAGTTGAAGAAAGTACTGATTTGCGAGTGAAAATGAGGGAAGTTGGTGCAAGATATCAAGTTGCTAAGAATAGAATAGTAAAATTAGCACTTAAGGATACTAAATATGAAAATATTATAGATCTTTTTTCTGGACCAACTGCAATTGCTGTGTCTGAAGATCCGGTAAGTGCTCCAAAAACCATATTTAAATTTGCAAAAGAAAATGACAAACTGTCCATTATTGGTGGTGGTCTTGATGGTAAAACTTTAAGTGTTGATGAAGTAAAACAATTAGCTTCATTGCCATCATTAGACGAACTCAGGGGCAAGCTTGTTGGATTAATTAAATCGCCTTCTCAAAAGTTAGCAAGTGTAGCTGTTGCTCCAGCTAATAAGCTTGTTAATGTTTTGCATGCTAAGGCTAATCAATAAATTTAAGGAGTAAAAAAATGGCAAATATTGAAAAAATTGTAGATGAGCTATCAAACTTGACAGTTATGGAAGCTGCTGAATTATCTAAAGCGCTTGAAGAAAAATGGGGTGTTTCAGCTGCAGCAGCAGTAGCTGTTGCTGCTCCAGGTGCAGCAGCCTCTGATGCAGGCGGAGATGCCGCGGCTGAAAAGAGTGAATTTGATGTTATTTTAACAGCTGCAGGCGATAAAAAGATTAATGTTATTAAGGAAGTTAGAACTATTACTGGTCTTGGTCTAAAGGAAGCTAAAGATCTAGTTGAAGCTGCTCCAAAGCCTGTTAAAGAAGGTGCATCAAAAGATGAAGCTGAAGAAATAAAGAAAAAACTTGAAGAAGCTGGAGCTTCTGTCGAAGTAAAATAAAAATACTAATGCATCAGCCTCACAATTGAGGCTGATGATTGTCTTACAAATTATATTACGTTTAAATTATAATTCTTA
>FUFK010044664.1_pt1 | contig 18197 bp, 14 predicted proteins | sample 1021851 | NCBI WGS metagenome assembly FUFK01 (sample SAMEA51879418, study PRJEB19060) | metagenome
TTAAGGGTTCAAGGTAACATTAATTTATCAGGTAAGTTAGTCAATCAAGATCAAGAGTTAGTACGCTCCTCTTATAGGGAACAAGAAAAAACAAATTTTAAATTTGATCAAAAGCAGCAACTTAATGTACAGGGGAAAGTTGGAGAACGTATCACTGTATCTTTAGATCAAAATTCAGAACGTGATTTTGATTGGGAAAATACTATTCGAGTTGATTATCAGGGGGAAGAGGATGATATTTTACAAAGACTAGAGATGGGAAATATTTCTTTGTCATTACCTTCAACAGAATTTGTAACTTTTTCTGGGAAAAATAATGGCTTATTTGGGGTTAAGGCATTATCAAAACTTGGACCAGTAAATATTACTAGTATTGCTTCTTTAGAAAAGACCAAAAAACAATCTCAAAGATACAGAGGAACTTCAGAATTGAAAGAAAATCAAATTCAAGATTATGACTATAAAAAAAATCTCTACTTTTTTATTCATGAATGGTTTAGAAATGGTTCAACTGACACAATTGATGAAAGTGGTTTTACTCTAGCAATACCATCTTATTATCCTCTTGTAAATGGTTTACACCCAATTGGAAATGTTGTTGTTAAAAACTTTGAATTATATAAGATTGATGCATCAAATAATCCACAAGCAGATCCTGGAATTGCCTATATAAATCCTAATGATACATCAGAATTTGCGGATGAAAGTAAGGAGGGAGCTTTCATTAAACTAGATAGAGGTACAGATTATAGTATCAATGAAGATTTAGGATTTATAAGAATGCAAAGTTCTTTACAGAATGAAATCATTGCTGCTCATTATCAACTTGCAGATAGAAATACAGGACAAATAATAGTTCAAATAGGCGAAGGAGTTTCTATTGAAAATCCAACGTTAACTCTTAAAATGATTAAAGCTCAATCATCACATCCAAATCATCCAGCATGGGATTTAATGTTTAAAAATGTTTATTCAATGGGTTCAACCAATGTTGATTCCCAGAGTCTTGAAGTGAATATTACTGATAATTTTTCAACGCCAGTAAGCGACAGAACAGAAAATGGTAGCACATTCTTAAATCTTTTTGGATTAGATAGTTTTAATCAATCAGGAGCCGCATCACCTGATGAAGTCATTGATTACAATAATCCAAATATAGTTAATTTGGTAACTGGAGAAATTCATCTACCTGCTTTATTACCATTTGTTTCAAATGATGTTATTAACGGGGGTAACGATAATAGTGAATTATCAGAATTTCTTCAGGAAGGGAAAATGTATACTACTTCTAATAGAACAGAATACACTGGAGATTCAAGGTTCACAATTAACGCTAATTATACTAATCCTAAATCAACTATTAGCTTAGGTTTTACGTTGGTTGAAGGGAGTGAAGAAATTCTTTCAAATGGTGAAAAGCTCGAAAAAGGTACCGATTATCAAATTGATTATTTTTCTGGAATAATAATGTTAACAGGAGATATTGATCCAAATAGTGATTTAGAGATTTCTTACGATAAACATGATCTTGTTACGTTTGATAGAAAAATTATGGTTGGTTCTAGAGCACAAATTGATTTTGATGAAAAGTCATTTTTAGGACTTACAGCTCTTTATTATGATCAAGATATTGTAAATAAAAAAGTTGAAGTAGGCTATGAACCAATTCAAAATTTCATTTGGGATATTAATGGTAGATATGAAAAAGATTTAGATAATTTATCTGCTCGATTAAATCAATTTAGTTTTTTAAATGCTAATAAGTTATCAAACTTTTCAATCGAGGGCGAGATAGCGCAAGTTTTACCTAATCCAAATTCGATTTCAAATCCCAGGACAGGAGATGGTAACGGGGTAGCTTTCATCGACGATTTTGAAGGATCAAAAAGAGTAACAAATCCTTCAATTTTGAGGCGTTTTTGGAATATTTCCTCTGCACCTGTCGATATATCTAACAATCAGGAGTACAACCAAAGAAATAGATTAAATATGTNTTGGTATAATCCNTATTCTCANGTNCTTACTAATAATATTTGGCCTAATGTTTCTACATCACAAAGAGCACAAAATCTTACAACGGATGTTTTGGTTTTAAANTANAAGCCAAAAGAATTTCAATCGTCAGTTGATCCAGACTCNTTGTGGGCNGGCATTATAACTCCGATGTTCATAGGAGATTATGATCAAACGAGAACAAGATTTTTTGAAATTTGGTTAAGAGGAGATGAGGGAAATTTAACAATTGATTTAGGAAAAATTAGTGAAGATTATAATGGAAATGGTATTTTGAATACCGAAGATGTACCTGAAGCTGGGTTGGCACTAGGAAATGGTTTTTTGGAAGAAAATGAAGACACTGGGTTAGATGGTTGCTTTAATGAATATGAGGATGGATTTGGAGGATGTTTGGATCCATCAGGACTTTCTTACCTTGAATATTTTGCAAATGGAGAAACCGAATTAATCAATGCCTCTTTAGATGTGGATTCAAATGATCCAAATGGAGATGATTGGGATTATTCAGAAGGCAGTTCAAATTATGAAAAAGTCAATGGTACGGAAGGAAATGGTACTGGTGACAGAATTCAAACAGGTGGTAAATATCCTGATACTGAGGATTTAGATAAGTCGGGATTTTTAGATAGAACCAATGACTATTTTACTAAAACAATATCTTTAAATGATAGTACTTATGTTGCGGGTTCAACTGAAGTAGATGGTATAAAAACAGGTTGGAAATTAATTAGAGTTCCATTAAGCCATTTTGATAAAATCCAGGATATATCTTTAAGTGAAATAAAATCAGTGAGATTAGTTGTATCTGGTATCACGGAAGAAACTAAATTAGAAATTGCTAAAATTGAATTAGTTGGTAATGCCTGGCAAGAACTTGGAACATCACTTGCAGATACTGAATCTTACACAATGCAGGACAGTACATTTATAGTTTCAGTAATCAATGATGAAGATAATCCAAATTATGTACCACCAAAAGGAGTTTTTGGTGAGTATGACGAGATAAATCAAATTAGATCAAAAGAACAATCGTTGGTATTACAATTTGAAAATCTGGATCCTAATTACAAGGGTGCTGCAAAAAAAATTCTAGCAATGGATGAAAAAAAAGGTCAGAGTTATTTAATGTATGATCGCATGAAAATGTTTGTATACGGAAATAGTGATTTTGCGTCAAATGAGGAAACTGATTTAAAATTTTTCATTCAATTTGGTAACGGTGATGAGTATTATAAAATTACTAAACCAGTCTATGATAATTGGGATGAGGAATTGAAAAGAAATGAGATTGATTTAGATCTTAATTGGCTCACTTCGCTTAAAAATGAAACTGATGATACTATTAATTTACTTAATTCAAATGATTCATTTACTGATTCATTAAGCTATAAGGAGTATAGTTTCATCGATGATAATAGTGCTATTTATAAAAATGTTGAAATCATTGGGAACCCTTCTCTCTCAAGATTACAATACTTTATTGTGGGGGTAGAAAATGACTCTGATCACCCTATAACTGGTGAAATTTGGTTAGATGAACTTAGGCTGAGTGGTGTAAAAAAAGAAACAGGTACTGCAGTAAGACTTAAGTCAAAATTTAATCTATCTGACTTAAGTCAAAGCACATTTACTTATAGTAGAAAGGATGCAGACTTTCACGTTCTTCAAGAAAGAATTGGAACAAATCAAACTGTAGAAAATTTTACTTTTAATAACAATTTTCAGCTTGGTAACTTCTTTCCTAGTTCCCTTGGAATCTCTTTTCCAGTAACTACTAGCTATAATTTAATTAATAACTCACCAAAATATTTTCCAGGAACAGATATAAGAACAAATAATTCTCCTCCAGATTCTGTAATGGTAAAATCTTCAACAATCAATGTTTCAGGTAAAATTTCAAAGAGGGTTAAGTCGGAAAACCCATTTATTAAATATTCAGTAGATAACCTTAGCGCAGGATTTAATGTTTCAACTCAAAAAAAATCTGANTCAATTATGGAGTCAGTAGATGTTAACAAGATAAATACTAATGTTGATTATAATTTAAGATTTCCAAGTGATAATTATATTGAAGCCTTTAAGTGGACAGAGAACTTCCCAATCATTGGAGAAAAATTGAGTGAAACAAGATTCTTTTACACACCATCAACATTTACAACGGGAATTCGCGTAAACAGAAACCTATCTGAAAAAATATCAAGAAGGAATTCTGAACTAATTGAAGATTTTAGTTTGGGACTAGAAAGAAGATTTACTGTCAACTATAAGGTATTTGATAATACTCAATTGAATTATACAAAAAATATTAAAAGTGACATGTCTGATTACCGAGACGAAGTTTTAAATCAACTGAAAGTTGGTGCATTAACAAATATTAATGAAACTTTAAACTACACTTTTAGCCCTCAATGGCTGAGTTGGTTTAAACCTAATTTCACATATAATACAAATTATGCATGGATTCAGCCTAGAAATGGTATATATGACGCTGCAAATTTAAATTTAGTAAGAAATTCAGGTGTTAATTTTTCTATATCTCCAACAGAAGTTATAGAAATATTTTATACCCCGGTTTCAAAGAGAGAATCAACAAAGACGCCATCACGAACGAGGTCCAGAGGATTAGCAAGTTTTGACGCTGAAGATGAAAATAAAAAGGAAGATGAAAAGAATCTTCAAAAGGATCAAAAAAAGTCTCTTGAAAATAATTTTGCTCTTGAAAGAATATATAATGAATCCAAGAAGATTGAGCCTCTTACAATCAATATTACTAATATAACTACAAAGATTTCTAATGGAATAGATGGCAAAATTCCACTATCATATCGTCTAGGGTTTAAGGATGATCTTGGATTAGATTCAATCTCNGAAGTTGGGTTGAATACAGGTAATGAAGATATAAAAAAATCATTTTCAGCCAGAACAGGTATACGATTTAATCCTCAATCATCAATAATGATTTCTTTTAATGAAAGTATATCATCTAATATCAATGGATATAATATAGATATTCGCTCGACAACAAGAGATTATATTGGATTTGGAAGTTATTTATCAAAAGGATTTCCATTTTCAAATTGGTCTTTTAGAGTTGGCGGGCTTGAAAAGATTAGTTTTATAAAGCCATATGTTAGTTCAATGTCATTAGAACATTCTTTTTCTGGTAAGCAAAATTTATCATGGAAGTTTAATGAACAAGGNATCATGCCTATAAATCTTTTCAATATNTCNTCTTTTGAAAATGGTAATGATGATTATTTACAATTCTCAAGAATATCAAGGTCATTTTCACCTTTGATTGGAATTAGCACTACATTTAATAATGGAATTTCAACAAATTTAAGGAGTAACATAACCCATACCCTAGATGAAGTTGCAAACGGTTTAACATATATATCTGATAACAGTATTCTTGCGACATTGACATATAATTTTTCAAAAGGTATTCGTTTNCCNCTTCCATTTTCTGAAAGAAATATTTATNTAAGNAATAATATGAATATTAGCTTAAACTTAGACTTTTCAAATAAAACAGAAGAGGGATCAAAGGATAAGATTAATTTTGTGGAACAAAATTTTACAAATACTCAAAAAAGCGTTTTAAGAATTACTTATACTCTAACAGATGATATCACTGGAAGTTTGTTTTATGAATATAGACAAACTGATACCCGCCTAACTGGAAGAAGAATTGATAGAGATTTTGGTATTAACCTAAATGTTGCAATAAGAGGATAATGAAAAGTTTATTTTTAGTCATATTATTTTTAGTTGGTTGTTCAACTAATAGTGTTGAAAAAAGTGTACCACAATTTGATCATAATAGAGCTTTCCAGCATCTAGTTGATCAATGTGATTTTGGCCCGAGAAATCCTGGATCAATTGGTCATACAGAGTTTAGTAATTATTTAGAGGAATATTTGAATGTGCTTTCATCTGAATTAATTATTCAAGAATTTTCATACTTAGAACATTTAACCAACATTGATAGAGATGGTAAGAATTTTGTTGCTAGATTTAATGTTGAATCGAAGGAAAGATTACTAATTGGTGCACATTGGGATACAAGATCCTTTTCAGATGAAGATCCAGACAAAGAAAAACATTCTATCCCTGTCTTAGGTGCTAATGATGGTGCAAGTGGTACAGCAATTCTAATGGAGCTTGCAACAATATTTTCAAAAAACAAACCCCCAATTGGAATTGATTTAGTTTTTTTTGACGCCGAGGATGTTGGAATTAATGGACAGCCATATACTTTTGCAATGGGTTCAGAATATTTTTCAAAAAATTTACCAATTGAGAAACCAAAATCCGCAATCATAGTGGATATGGTAGGTGATAAATATTTAAAACTGCCAATTGAACGATTTTCTTATCAAACCAGCCCCGAAATGGTTAAAGAAATTTGGAACTTAGCAGATGAGCTAGGTCTCAGCGCTTTTGAGTACAGAATTGGTTATGAAATTTATGATGATCATGTTCCTCTATGGGAAAACGCTCAAATACCAGCAATTGATATTATTGATTTTGATTACCCTAATATATTTTATAATCATTGGCATACTCAAAACGATATTCCGGAAAATTGCTCTCCACAAAGCTTGCAACAAGTTGGAACTTTATTATTAAATTACATCTATGATTAAATCATTAAATAAATATTTACTTGTTATGATTATTTTAGCATGCTCAAGTGGTGGCAGCTCACCTACAGATTCTGGAGATGATAATAGTAATGGAGATAATACAAATCCTTACGAATTTCCAAATGCTGTAGATTATGGCTTATCTAACCAAGTTGAAATTGTTACGTGGAATATTAGACANTTTCCACAACATTCATCAACAAAAGACTATGTAAAGAATTTAATGGAAAAATGGGATGCTGATATTTATTTCCTTCAAGAAATGAGGTCAGAGTCAGAGTTGATAAGTATGGTGAATACTATGCCTAATTACTCTTATGTATTTGATGAAGAATCTGGGAATTTAGGATTTGCTCTAGTTTATAAAAATCAATACGTAACTTTTAATTCTAAAAATGAATTGTGGGCTGATACACCGAATAACGATGATGGTGATTCAGATTATGCCAATAATGCTTCATATCAATTTGCAGATAGACCTCCGATGGAGAATTATGTTACATGGTCCGATGGAGTAAAAACAATTAATCTTTATTTAATTGGTATACATTATAAATGTTGTGGTGACGACTCTTATAATGCTAACGATACTGGAGATGAGACAACAAGAAGACACCACGCAAGTTTATTATTAACAGATTACATTTTAAATAATAGAGCAAATGATAATGTCATTATTCTAGGAGATTTTAATAATGTTGGTTCTCAATCAATAACTAATCCTACTTTAAGTCCATTTACTGATCAAGATAACTTTGAATCAGCTAATTCTTTTAAACTGACAGATTTAAGTATTCTTCAGGGGCCTGCAAGTGGATACTCTTGGCAGGGATGGTCAAGCTCATATTCAGCATCTCACTTGGATCATATTATTATTAATCAGACAATGTTTACTTTGGATGCTACATCAACATCAAGTGTTATTTCATTACCTACAGAGACAGGAATTTCTAATAATAATGTTGATGGTAAAATTTCTGATCATCAACCAGTAATGTATCGATTTTATCCTTGATTATTTTTCATAAAAATCTATTTAAATTTTTTGCTTTATTTTCGTTAATTGCTGGGCAAGAATTAAAAGATATTGATACTAAACTTAGCAATCTTGAGTTTGAACAAGTTCAATTACCTTTAGAACAACTTCATAGTCAATATCCCGAAAATAGTGATATTCTCTTAAGATTATCAATTACACACCATTATTTATCTGAGTCAGCAATCGAAAAAAGCGAAGATAAGAAGAATGCTTTAAAGGCATTTAAATATATTGAGAAAGCAAATGATATCGATCCTGATAATCCTAACATATTAAAATGGTATGTTATTACTTTAGGTAAAACTGTTGAAGAGGATACCATTAGAAATCAAATTGAGCAGTCGAAAAATATTCAAACAATTGCTTTAAAAGTTATTGAACTTCTACCTAATGATGAGTTTTGTTACAGTATTATGGGTCAGTGGCACTATAAGTTGGCAGATTTAGGCAGAGCATCAAGACGTATTGCTTCAATTTTATTTTCTGAACCTCCCAAGGGTTCTTTTGAAGAGGCACAATATTTCTTTGAGAAAAGTTTGCAGTACAACCCTAATTATATTGGTACATATTATTGGCTTGGTAAAACATATCTTAAGCTCGATAAAAAACAAAAAGCGGTTGAACTCTTTAAAGTTGGAGTAACGTTGGATAGACCTTTTAAGCGAGAAGAAAAAGCGTATCAAGGAATGAAAAGTTACTTAGAAAAGCTATAGTTTTTTTACTTTTTTATAATTTTTAGATATTTTAAATATCTCTGGCAATTGTTTTTGTTCTAAATATTCTAACAAATTATAAGTGAAAGTTCCATTCTCACTTAATGCTTGAAATTTGATTGTTAAAGCATTGATATTTATATCATATTCATCATACGGAATATCCATTGCATTCAAACCTAAATCAGGAGGAATTGAGTCATTAAATAGCAGCCTTAATCTCTCATTTATTTTCAATTCTGTTTGAGATCTTAAATTTGTTTCAGAAAACCAAATAAATAAACTTGATTCTTCATCATCATTTATAACGATTTCAGCTTTTCTTGTTTCAAAGTTATTCAAGATTTCTATTTCATCACTAATATTAATTTCAACATTGTCACTATTATCTGATTCATTTTCCTCATCCTTATTTTCTTGTGGAGAATCCCCCTGTGAATCATTTATGCCTTCTTTAAGAAATTCATTAAAGGAATAAACTGCAAACCTCTTTTTTTTATGGTTAATTTTTGTGACTGTAGAATCGCTAAATGATATAATGTACCCATCATCTCGTTTTATATTAAATAATCTTAAAACTTTAATATTAAAATTACTTCTTAAATAATAAGTATCTTGAGCAAAAAATTTATTTACACTACCTTCCATTTTCCCTTGATTAAAAGTTCCATTTAAACTTTCATTTACAAGATAATTTGATTGTGAATATGCATTATCGATGATGCATAGAAATAGAAAAATAAAAAATTTAAAAGGGGTATTATAAACCAGTTTCACTAACAGTTTTTTTTACTTCAACAAGTGTATTGTTTAGAGATGTTTTTTCCTCGTCATTAAGGTCAAAAGTAAGAATTTTTTCTACACCTCCAGATCCGATGACCGTTGGGACTCCAATAAAGTAACCATTAATATCAAATTCACCTTCACATAATGATGCGCATGGTATAACTCTTTTTTTATCTCTTACAAAACTTTCAATCATTTCTACAGCAGATTGTGCTGGAGCATAAAACGCAGAACCTTTACCAAAAAGTTTAACAATTTCTCCTCCACCAACACGAGTTCTATTTTCAATAGCTATAATCTCTTTTTTGCTTAATAAAGATGATAATGGAACACCGCCCACAGTTGCTAATCTACTAACTGGTACCATTGTATCTCCATGACCTCCAAGAACCATACAATTAACATCTTGTGATGACAAATTTGTAGCATCAGCAATGAAAGCTCTAAATCTTGCGCTATCAAGAGCTCCGGCCATTCCAACAACTCTATTTTTCGGAAAACCAGAAATTTTATAAAAAGCATATACCATAGCATCAAGAGGATTAGAAACAACAATAACAAATGCTTCAGGTGCAAACTTTCGAACTTTGTTAGCAACATTTGTCATAATATCCAGATTTTTTGAGAGAAGATCTGCTCTATCCATACCAGGTTTTCGGGGAAATCCAGCAGTAATTACTACAACATCTGAGTCTTTAATGTCTTCAAAATTAGAAGTTCCAGATAATTTAGAATCATAACCATCAAGTGGAAGTAACTGAGATATATCCAAGGCTTTACCTTTCATAAAGTTTTCAGCTTCTGGAATATCTAAAATAACTATATCACCAAGTTCTTTTTGGGCTGAAAGAAGAGCAATGTTTCCTCCAACTTGCCCACCGCCGATTAATGCTATTTTGGGTCTTGACATAGCTTAATTTAATTCTAGAACACTTACAAAGGTAGTGCCACCTTTTTTGCTAAACTTTACTAAGCCATGAGATGTCGCAAATAAAGTATCATCATTCCCTCTTTTAACATTTCTTCCAGGATGATACTTCGTACCTCTTTGTTTGATAATAATTCCGCCTGCTAAAATTGACTGTCCATCAGAAACTTTAACACCCAATCTTTTAGCATTGGAATCTCTACCATTTCTTGAACTACCCTGTCCTTTCTTATGAGCCATAATTATTATCCTTTATTTTTTGCTTTCATTTTTTTTCGCAGTTGATTTTTTCGCAACTGATTTTTTTGCTTTTGTAGCTGAAATAGATTGAATTTGTAATAAAGTTAAATCTTGACGATGACCTCGTTTTCTTTGATAACCTTTTCGTCTTTTTTTCTTAATAACTGTAATTTTAGAATCTTTTTTATGCTCAAGAACTTTAGCGCTTACATTATATTTTGCTAAGTCTTTTGCTTCAAAAATATTCTTATCTTTTTCTGAAACAGCTTTAACTCCGTTAAACTTAATAGTCTTTCCTTCAGCAACGTCAATCTTAGAATTAACTAGGACTTTGTCACCTTTAGCAACTTTATATTGTTTTCCATATATTTCAACAATTGCAAACATAGCGTGGGAACTTAATAGCTAATTTTGTCCTTTTCAAGTACCTATTTCATTTGTGATATCTTTAGAATCTGACATCTTAGTAAATTTAAATTGATTTTTATTCATTGTATCATCATTTACAACCTTTAAATAAACGAAATTTTTCCACATTAACTTTATATAATCCCTAGTTTTTTCTTTTTTTAGATATTCTGCTAATTCTGGATGTAAATACAACTTTAATCTTAAATCCTTATTTTGCTTTTTATAATCTCTTAACCAATAATCAATTCCTGTTAATAAGGTATCCTTTGAAATAATTCTTCCATTACCATTGCAGACATCACAACAATCAGTCAAGGAATCTAAAATGCTCAAACCAGTTCTTTCTCGAGTCATTTCTAAAATACCAAATTCAGATATTTCTGAAACAGCTACTTTAGCACGATCTTTTCTAAGCTCTTTTTTCATTTCAAGAAATACTTTCTTTCGATTTTCAGGTTTTACCATATCAATAAAATCAATTAAAATTAATCCTGACAAATGTCTCAGTCTTAATTGAGAACAAATTTCTTTAGCAGCTTCTAAGTTAATTTTTAAAGAATTTTCTTCATGACCTTTTTTACCTACAAATTTCCCACTATTTACATCTACCACTACCATAGCTTCAGTTCTTTCAATTATTAAATATGCACCACTTTTTAACCATGCTTTTTTTCTTAATAACTTCATCATAGAATTATTGATTCCACTTTCTTTGAATAATGGCTCTCGCTTTCTGTAATGCTCTAGAGCATCTCCAATTTCCAAGGCATCTTCTTTGATCATTTTTTGAATTCTTTTATAATCTTCTTTTGAATCAACAATGATTTTTTCAACTTTTTCACTAATTAAATCTCTTAAAACACTTGAAGTTACTCTTAAATCATTATGAATAAGTTTAGGTGCCTTATTTTTTTCAGCCTTATATAAAANATCATTATATTTTTTAATCAACGATTTGTAGTCNTTTNCAATTTGNGAGTCNGTTTTACCTTCAGCNACTGTTCTNAGNATCATTCCTAAACCAGGCTTCTTGATTTCCATTGCAATTTTTTTCAAACGTCTTCTTTCATATTTATCTCTCATTTTTTTTGATACCCCAATATATTTTGATTTTGGTATCAAAACGATAAATCGTCCAGCTATCGACAAATCAGTAGTTACTCGAGCACCCTTTTTATCAAAAGGCTCTTTAATGACTTGGACAATAATTTCTTGACCTGGTTGCAAGAGAACATCNACTTCNTTTGAGTTTTGAGTTTTTTTGTTTTTTTCTACAATAAGTTCAGAATCTGAAATTTCTGAAAAAGGTAGNAATGCATTTACATCTTGGCCAATATTTANAAATGCAGCCTGCATGCCTGGAATGACATTTTCAACTATACCTTTATAAATATTCCCGACAGTTTTAACTTGTGATTGTTTATCAACATGAAGTTCAGCTAACTTACCATTTTCTTTTACGGCAATACGTGTTTCACCTACTCCTTTGCTGATGTAGATTTCTTTCTTCATCTTTATGCACCTCGTATACCAAAAGAATTCTTCTGGTTTTTTTTATTTTATTTGTTGATATGAGGAGAGAAGAATTTTATAAGAAAATTACTTTGAATAAAAAAAATTATAAAAAAACTGTTTTAAGCTTCAAACCTCAAAATCACATTAATATAACGAAATTTACATTTAAAATGCATATTATCTATTCTTATGTTTAATGAAGAATTAATTGCAGCAAAAGTAGCAGCAAGAAATGCCGGGAAAATCCTTATGAAATATTATAAGTCAGAGGATAATGAAGTTAAAATGAAAGGAATTGACAATCCGGTTACAATTGCTGATAATGAAGCTGATAAATATTTATCTGAATTTTTAATAGGAGAATTTCCTGACGATGGTTGGCTTTCAGAAGAAACAGTTGATACGGAAGAAAGACTTAGTAAAAATAGAGTTTGGATTGTTGATCCCTTGGATGGTACTAAAGAATTTATTGAGGGTATCCCACATTTTTCTGTAAGTATTGCATTAGTTCACGATGGAGACCCTGTTATAGGCGTTATTTATAATCCTGCAACTAATGAAATGTTTTCATGTCAAAAAGGTAAAGGAGTTTATTTGAATGGTCATAAGGTAAATGCTTCTCAAAAAACAAATTTATTAGATGCATCTATAACGGTTAGCAGATCTGAGGTAAAAAGAAAAGAGTGGGAGCCATATCGTAATGACTTTAAATCTATAAATCCTATTGGTAGTGTTGCATATAAGTTAGCGCTTGTCAGTTCAGGTGATTATGATATTTTTACAACTATTGCCCCAAAGAATGAATGGGATATATGTGCAGGAGATTGTCTTGTATCAGAAGCAGGAGGAGTGTTTAAAACAATTAATGACAAAAAAATTATTTACAATCAAAAGAAAACACTTGTTACAGATACAATAATTGCCACAAATTCAGTATTGTTTGAGGGGGTTTCAGACTTGCTTTTTTAGTGTAGTTTGATATAAAATTCAACATAAAATTATGAAATATATTGGTCCAGATTTTTGCAACATTACGACTCTTTTAACTGATGAGGAGCTGTTAATTCAAAAAACAGCAAATGAATTTGTAACTAAAGAGTTTATGCCTTTAGTAAACGAATATTATGAAAAAGGTTCATTCCCTGTTGATTTAATTCCAAAAATGGGTGAGTTGGGATTTTTTGGTGCAACGTTACCTAAGAAATATGGCGGTAGTGAAATTAGTAACACTGCTTATGGTTTAATTATGCAGGAATTAGAAAAAGGAGATTCAGGTTTAAGATCTGTTTGTAGTGTTCAAGGCGGTCTTGTGATGTATCCTATTTTTCAATATGGAACCGAAGAACAAAAAGATAAATGGCTTCCTAAGCTTGCATCCGGAGAAGCTGTAGGTTGTTTTGGTTTAACTGAGTCTAATCATGGATCAGATCCCGGCGGGATGGCTACCAAAGCCGTAAAGGATGGAGATGATTGGATTATTAATGGATCTAAAATGTGGATTACTAATGGAAGTGTTGCAGATGTAGCGGTAGTTTGGGCTAAAGATGAAGAAGGCATAGTTAGAGGTTTTCTACTTGAAAAAGGAATGGATGGCTTTACTGCATCTGATATTCATGGAAAAATGAGTTTGAGAGCATCAATTACTTCCGAATTGTTTATGAAAGATGTAAGAGTTTCTGATAAAAATCGTTTGCCAGGGGTTGAAGGGTTAAAAGGTCCTTTATCATGTCTTACTCAAGCTCGATACTCCATTGTTTGGGGAACAATAGGAGCAGCAATAGATTGTTATGAAGTTGCACTTGCCTACAGCAAGGATAGAAAACAGTTCTCAAAACCTATAGCAGGCTTCCAATTGACTCAAAAAAAATTAGTTGAAATGGTTCAAGAAATCACCAAAGCTCAATTATTAGCAATTCAATTGGGCAAACTAAAAGATTCAAACCTTTTAGATTTTGCTCATATTTCCCTTGGAAAGAAAAACAATGTAGCAATTGCAAGAGATTGCGCTAAAAGTGCAAGAGAAATTCTTGGGGCTAATGGGATAATGGATGATTATTCAGTAATGAGGCATATGATGAATCTTGAAACAGTNTATACGTATGAAGGAACACATGAAATCCACACATTGATTCTTGGGCANAAGATTACTGATTTACCTGCTTTTGAATAACTTTATCAAGNAGTTCAATAATTTCAACNAGAACTTNTTCTCTATTTATTTCTTTACCTAATTCTTTTGCAAAAGATGTNTGATTTGCTTTAGNATTACTATCTAACTCNTTCAATTCAATATTAGAGTTTATATTAATTCCAACACTTAATGCTTGATANTTGCCACTATTNCCAGTTTGTACATTNGATANAAGTATCCCAGCTATTTTTCTATCTCTAACATAGATATCGTTAGGTGGTTTTTGATNNGCTTNAATTTGATATTCATTAAGAATACTTACTATTNCTGAACAAGTTTCATCAATTAGATTTTGTTNAAAATTATTTGNTGAGCCNAGAATAATGCTAAATGTTAAATCTTTATAAGATTCGCTATACCAAGATTTATTGTAAGATCCTTTACCAGAGGTTTGATTATCCGTTATAACAATTTTTCCGACAGAGCTTTCCTGAAATTGTTGATCAAGAGCTATATTTAGAGTTGAGTCAATCCTTTCGAAGTATATAAAAGACTCTTTTCCAGGTTTAATCCAACAGGTTTTTAAATCAATATCTTTTAAGATTAATTGCAAGGATCAAGTTTTTTCCTCATCTTGAATGTAGTGCCAGGTTGTAATACTCCGTCTGTTGATTGAATCAATTTAGCATTATCTACATAAATGATAACCCAAGCTAATTCATCGCCATACACTCTTTGTGCTAAGTTCCATGCAGTATCACCCGATTGAACTGTATAGCCAAAAAACTCAGGCTCACAATCCCTTACATCAGCAGATTCTCTTTTAAGTGATAAAAAGTTGTATGGATATAAACGATCTGGATTATCACCAATTTCATCTTTGTTCCACGAATAAATATCTCTCCACATTGACGCATCACCATATTCTCTTAAGGCTATTTTTGTTAGAAAGTCACCTCTTTTAATCATATATGGTTCAAAAACAGTTACAGGCAATGGTGGTGATTCTGGTTCTTGTACAGTGAATGTTTCAACAGAAACTTCTTGTTTTGCTATAACTTCATTGCTTTCTTCTACTTCTTGAACAGAAACTTCATTACCAACGCTAGGAACAGTTCCTGAACAACTGATCATTAATAATCCAAGAAAAACAAATATTAAATTTTTATGTAACATAATTTCCTCCTAAAAATAAAACTAAATTAATTTATAATTGTTCCAAATATTATTCTAAATATTCACCAAAAACTGTTTTTAAAGCAATTATTATTTCACCTAGAGTGCAATTATTTTCAACACAGGTTATAATTTGTGGCATTAAGTTCTTGCTTGTTTTGGCTACATTAACTAACTCATTTAATGAATCTTTTACAATTTTATTGTCTCTTTTTTCTTTAAAAATATTTAATCGTTTTAGTCTATGTTTTGAGCTATCTTTAAATGAAGTACCTGAATCTATAATCTCATTTTCATTTATAAACTTATTTACTCCAACCAAAATTGTTTTTTTTGAGTCAATATCTTCTTGAAATTGGAATGCAGATTTTTCAATCTCACTTTGAATTTCACCTTTTTCAATTAAGATTTTCATACCACCTTTTTCAAATATTTCATCAATTTTCAATTCTACTTCTTGAACAATATTGTTAGTTAAGTCTGTGATAATTGAACTATCTCCTAATGGATCAATATAGTTTGCGACTCCACTTTCATGTGCAATTATTTGCTGAATTCTTAAAGCTGTAGTTGCATTTTCTTCTGAGGGTAAACTGACAGCTTCATCTTTTCCATTTGTATGAATAGACTGAGCTCCTCCAAAAACGGCTGATAAGCTTTCTAAAGTCGTTCTGGCTATATTATTATCAATTTGTTGTGCAGTAAGCGTTGATCCGCCGGTTTGAACATGAAATCTGCATAATTGAGATTTGACATTATCTATTTTAAATCTTTTCTTTATTATTTTAGCCCAAATAATTCTTGCAGCCCTAAATTTCGCAACTTCTTCGAAAAAATCTCGATGGGCATTGAAAAAAAATGAGACTTGTTCAGTCAGTTTAATAAGATCTAGATTATCTTCTTCAGCTTTTTCTAGATATGTGATTGCGTTAGCAAATGTAAAAGCTAGCTCTTGAACTGCGGTGCTCCCAGCTTCACGAATGTGATATCCTGATATAGAAATACTATTCCATTTAGAAAGATTTTGTTGACAAAATTCAAAAACATTAGAAGTTAATCTTAGCGAGTGCTCTACAGGAAAAATGAAAGTTCCTCGAGCAATATATTCTTTGAGTATATCATTTTGCAAAGTTCCACGAAGAGCATTAAAGTTATAACCCCTTTTTTTAGCTGTTGCAAAATAAAATGCTAACAAAATTGAAGCTGTAGAGTTTATTGTCATGGAAACTGAAATATCTTCAAGATTAATATTTTCAAAAAGACGTTCCATATCCTCAATTGTTGAAATTGGAACACCAGATTTTCCAACTTCGCCAAAAGACATATCATCATCAGAGTCGTACCCCATCTGTGTTGGTAAGTCAAATGCCACAGATAAACCATTTACTCCATTTTTAATTAGCTTTAAATATCTTTTATTTGATTCAGTTACAGATGAAAAACCTGCATACTGTCTCATTGTCCATAATTTATCTTGGTACATATTTTTATATATACCTTTTTCAAAAGGAAACTTACCAAATTTATTTTTTGCCATATTAAAAATTAAGTCTAATTAAAATTTATTTTTCTAATATATGATTAAATTAATACAAAGATATGGAATTCACTTTAAAAGAAAAATTAATGCTTGCAATAAAATTTCGTAAACATAAGCAAAATTCTGATACCTTTAATGAATTTAATGGTCAAACCCTCGTAATTCTTCCAGAAAATGATATTGCATTTGAAATGGCACAACTTTTTTTTCATAAAACTGATGATTCAGTCAGTTTTCTTTTAAAAGATTCCATTTCAAGTTTTTATTCTGATAAAATCATAAATAATTCTATTCAATATACATATAATGACATGGATTCCTTAGGTTTGCCTAGAGACATTTTTATAGAAAAAATTAAAAGTTATAATTTTGAAAATATTGTTGACACAAACGCAAGCTTTAGCAGGTTTGGAGCTTTCTTGTGTTTATTTTGTAACCCAAGAGTGCGAATGGGTTTTAATTATGATAATTCCAAAAAATATTATAATGTTATATTGGATACAAATTATCAAAAAAATTTAGAAGAAACTTTTGAAATGATACAGCAGTTTATAAAAATATGATGGAACATTTAAAAAAAATTATATCATCTCAATTAATTATAAATGACAAAGTATATAATCTAGATGAGAGTCTTAAATTTCCATGGCAATGGATTNCTAATATCGATCTATTTTTTAAAGATATTGAAAGTTCATNTTCAAATATTGAAAATGTTNTTATAGATGAATCAAATGGACCTGTTTTTATATCTAGNTCAGCTATTATTGAACCATTTGTAATTATNAATGGCCCTGTGTTNATTGGTGATAACTGTTTAATTAAATCTCACTCAAATATCTCAAAATCAATAATTAACCATGATTGTAAAGTAAAAGGTGAGGTCCATACCACAATTTTTCAACCATTTGCTAACAAAGCTCATGAAGGATTCTTGGGTCATAGTTTCATTGCTTCTTGGGTAAATCTTGGGGCAGGTACTACCACAAGTAATTTGAAAAATAATTACTCAAATATTTCAGTGAAATGGAATGGAGAATTAATTGATACTAA
>FUFK010057548.1_pt1 | contig 18195 bp, 16 predicted proteins | sample 1021851 | NCBI WGS metagenome assembly FUFK01 (sample SAMEA51879418, study PRJEB19060) | metagenome
ACTATGAATGAACCCGTATTAATAGAATCCATTGTAGCTACCCTATAATCGACTCTACCTGCAGTTATTTGAGGTGATACCTCTGTATTTGCGTATGTACTAACCCCACCACTTATTATCAAAGTGTTGGCATCAGTAAAGAAAATTGGTTCTGCGTATGCTAAAGAGCCGGTTTCGGTATAATTACCTTGTTTGAATATCAGTACTGCCATTTATTTAAAACCCCTATAAGTGTTATAGTAATAAATATATAGAATATAAATTAACCAAAAAAAATCCCCAATCTTTCGAAAGGGGATTCTTTATTATTATCATTTTACTGATTAAAACTCACCACCATCTAAGGTTAATGTTAGAGATGATATGTCTGTTGATGATACTAATTGTTTAGAACCATTAGTAACAACTAACTGAGAAGCAGTCAATCCACTAACTATTACATTGTTTGAAATTGTTAATGTTGTACCACTTTCAGATAAAATCGAATCAGCGATTACACCAGCTGAACTAAATTTAGTAATTTTATCTCCAGTACCAGTACCAACTACTACTCTTGCTTCTGAACCTAATGCTCCAGCAATCCAGTAATCTTCACTCGCATCCCATAGTAATGAACCTGATGTACCAGTTGAGACTGCATCTTTTACTAAGATACCAGCATCAGCCGCAGTACCAGCATAGTTCAGTTCTAATATATTATCACCAATGTTAAGATTAGATGATGAAATATATGTTGTTGTACCATTTACAGTTAAGTCACCAGCAACTGTTACTCCACCAGTAAATGTAGCTACATCATCTGATTGATTACCAATTGTAAAGTTACCACCCAAGTCAGAGTTTAATGCCGTTGCTATTTCTGCACCTGTTTGGTCTGCAGTTGCTCCATCTTCTACATTAATAATTGTTCTAACTTGTGCCGCAGTCAACGCTTGAGGTGCACCTGTACCTCCACCATTCGCTCTACCTTGTATTCTATCAGCGGCCATATCAGCTTGTTTTGCTAATGTAGTACCACCATCTTTTAGTCTTACTGTATCTGAGTTAATTTCAATTGTTGAATCATCTACATTAACTGCTAAGGTTGCATCACCTGATGTTGAACCACCAGTAAGACCATCACCAGCGACTACAGATGTAATATCACCTGCAACCCCTACTAATTGATTTGAAGATACTGATAAGTTAGCACCTGCAATAGCAGTTAAGAAATCACCAATTGATTCTCTTTTAACACCACTATCAGTAGCATCAAAGAATACAAGTGAATCTGCACCTTCTGCAATAGCCGTATCTGATATTCCAGCTGCGGTTAAGTATGAACCAGTTGCTGAGTTAAGAGATGTGTTAGCGTTACTTGCAGTGAATGAGTTTAATGATGTATTCAAAATAGAATCACCAGCTTTAAGTCCATCACTACTTAATGATAGTGTAGAACCATCTAAATCAACAGATAAAGTTGAACCTCCACCACCAGCAATACCATTACCTTGTGATGCTAATCTTAGATTTTCTGAACCATCAGCTTCTAAGCCAGTTCCTGCAAAATCAGATACATCAATATCGAATGTAATACTTGAGTTTCCACTTGCGTTTGTGGTAAATGAACCACCTGTTTTTAATCCATCACCTGCAGTTAATGTAATAGTCGAGTCGTTTATACCCGCTAATGCAGAAACTTGAGTAGATGATGATACAATACCTGAACCTAATAAATCTAATGAATTAGTTGTAAAGGTAACATTTGTGTTTCCACCATGTCCAAGAATAAATAATTTCTTGTCATCGGTGTCATAGTACGGAATACCATCGACTGAGTGGTCAAATGAACCACCAGTTACATCGATAGCTGCCGAACCTGTTAAAATTTTGTTGGAAGGAGTTAATACATTTCCTTCAACTCCAACAAATAGTAAACCCTCTTGGTGTACTGATAGGTCAGAGCCCGAAGCGATGATTAACTCACCATTAATCGGGGTGATACTAGCTATACTCTCGAGTTTACCTCTTCTATGTTTAATAGTTTGAGCCATAATTTTTTATTTCCTTTTTTAATAATTAAATCGTAACATTTTTAAAGAGTATATACCCCGATTAAAACTCTATATAGAGCCTATATTTTATTATAAATATAACTAAAATTCAGAACCATCCAATTCGGTCGCCTGAACTCCACCTTGGAAGTGTGTTGAACCAGTATCTAAACCAATATTACCACTTCCTGTTGTCAATCCTAAACCAGCTAATGAACCACTATCTACACTAATCACTGCTTCACCACTCGTAGAACCTCCTAACATACCACTACCAGCCGTAACTGCAGTGATATCACCACTACCTCCACCTCCTCCGCCAGAACCAGTCAAAGCTGATAAATCTACTGACATTGATATTTGGTCTGAACCACTAAGTTCTTGTCCAAATAAGGTAAGTGTTTTTACACCATCAAAAGATGCCGATACAAATGAACCAGTAATATAACTAAATGGTTTAAATGATACTGTATCTTCAAATGTAGTTTCATAATCTGCTGGTGTAACTGTAGCTTGAAATAGTGAACCACTATCTTGAACCCACAGTATTTGTTTATCTGAAAAATAATTTACAGATGTTGAATTCATTACAGATGCCGATACATAAGTCTTAAACGCACCTTTGATTCTCTGAACATCTGCTAATACGATATTCGAACCAGTTGCTGCGTTTGTTAATTGAACTCTTGAACTAAATGATGGCATCTTATCTTTTCCTTTTTATATATAAATATTAACTTGGTAGTGAACCTGAACTTGCTATTATTCTAAGTAATACTGAACTAGCTGCGTTATGTCCTTTTCTACCTATTACAAAATGTTTATCATAACCATTTATTGAACCAGATGTATCTAATGTATGGATTATGGAGTTTTCAGCTCCCCAACCACTTCCATCTGCGTTTATAGCCATAACATACTCACCAGCGGTACTTCCACCGAATGAATCAGTCATCGATGTTGGTACTCCAATCATATCTGAACCTGATGGTGCTATAACTATGTATTGATTTGCTCCTCCACCCATCGAGAATGTACTAGCACTTAATATTGTATCTAAGTTTGAACCACTTAATATTGCTACTCTTGTAGCTGTTGCTCCACCTGCTAAACTTAATGATGCGTCTCCTAATGATGAACTAATCAATCTCATTGGTGAAGTATCATTTGCAGTAAATGCAGTTACCTCTGGTGGTGTTGCTCCATTAGTTGTACTTATTCCCATTACTGCTGAATAATTTGAACTTAGTCCACTATCTGAACCATAATCTGAACGATAAACATAAACTTTACCATAATCTGGTGATTCAGTTATAGTAAAACTTCTATCACTATAAGTTTGTGATTTACCAAATTGGTCCGTAATTGTTACACTATAAAAATATTGTCTCGCAGTAGCGTTTCCTGTCAAGTGTAATCCGATAGATGATGAATTAGCGTTTGAATAAATTAATTCTACATCTGAACCACTTAATGATGCACTAAATGGAGTATCAGATTCATCATCACTTACACTCATACTTACCATACAAACACCATTTAATGCTAAATCAGTTTCAAACTTAGCTGATTGGTCAGTAAACGATATACTTGGAGCTTGATTAGCAGCTACACTTGCCGTAAATGGAGTTTCAGTCGTTGTACCGAATGTATTTGTTGCTATTGAACTTCCACTTAGTAAAGCTCCACTTGATGTTGTAGAACCACTTAAATTAGTTTTTATGGACAATCTACCATTTGAAGAGTTTATATCAAATACTCCACTACCACTATTTAAAGTCCAAGTTACTGTTTGATTTGCAGAAAATGCTGCTATCGTACCACTTCTACCATTTGAATTCACATAAACACTTGCTCCACTAACTGCTGATTCAATAACATATGGAGTAGACCAGTTATCACTAACAGTTGGAGGTGTATCATCTGAAATTGGAATCGTAATAATTGCTTCGTTAGATGCTGTATTGTATGAATCTCTAATTCTTACTGTATATTGATATTCATTGATTAAATCAGAATTTATATATACACCATTTTTTCTTGTTACTTGACCAGTACCACTACATTGGAATGCGTTATTTGTTGGGTCACTTTGAGATGTACCACCATATGATGCACTTGAAACATTTGCATCATCTAATTCTAATTTATATAATGTGAAATCACTAAATGTTATTGTATCTCCTTCATTATCTGTAGCTGATATTGTTGCTACTACTGCTCCATTTGAACTATTTTCACTAATCGATGATAGTGTTTGATTATTTATAGTTGGATGAACATTATCTGTTACACTCACGGATATAGGTAATATTGTTTGACCAATTGTACCTTGTGATGCTGATAAGAAATGTTCATCAGATGCGGTTACTGCAAATGTGTATAATGATTGTACTTCATAATCTAATGAAGCTGTATTTTGTCTAATATCAAAGTAATTTGAATATTTGTGTATATCAAAGTGATTGTTATCAATTGAAGTTGATGTAAGTGTTATTGAATCACTTTCATCATCAGTAAAGTAAACTCTTTTTACTAAAGTATCATTTGCAGAATTTTCATTGAAACTTGCAGTCACCGATGTAATTACAGTTCCACTTGCCGAACCTTCTCTGAACTTAGGTGCGGTATTAGGTGTAACTCTAATATGAATTGTTTTGTTAGTTGAACCACCAAATGTATCAGTCGCTTTCATTAAGAATGGATGTGCTCCACCAGCGAATACTGATGTATCGGTATTTATTGATGATGTTGTTCTTGCTCTTGCAGTTATTACACCTGTTGATGAATTAATAGTGAATTTATCTGCGGAATATCCACTTTGAGTAGCGAATGTCATTGTTTGACCTTCTGCATCTGTTGCTGAAATAGTTCCTACTATTGAATTAATATCTTCAAATTCATCAATACTAAACGATACTGAATTTATTACTGGTGAAGTATTAGGGAAAAATACTGATTCTAAGAAATTTTGTATTGAACCACTTGTTCCAAAGTTGTTATTATAAACTCCACTTGGTAAATCAGTATTAGAAACAGTTCTATTACCATCAAACCCTATTGATGATGAAACTTGAGATGCACTAATATATCCTAATCCACCAATTTGACCCGCTCCACTAACTATTCCACTATCTAAACCAGTTAAATAAGAACCACTTACTGATTCTATACTACCAACTCTTTGAGCTAATGAAGCAGTAGTAGAATGAATGTTAGTAATGTTAATTGTATTTGAAGCAGTATATGAATTAAGTGATGTAATATCAGTCGACCCACCTCCACTACTACCAGATACATGAGAAATAAATATGGCACCTCCCATATTACCATGTGAAGTACATTGATAATAAAGAACATCAGGTGCCTCCATTGGTACATCAAATATAAGAGTACCATTTGAAACATCATTATTTGTTACACCATTGTTATATTGAGTACCAGATGACCCATTCACAGTTGTTTGGATTCGGAATGGATGTGCACCCATACTATTGGTGAATTTATATTTTTGTCCTCTAACTAAATAAATGTTAGGGTCTGAAGCTGAACCAGTAAATCCTGGTCCTTGGAATACATAATGATTTGAACCATCAGCGGTTAGATTCCATTCAGAAGTATATTCAGCTATTGAAGCTGAATTAACAGTCATTGATGCAGTGTCTGAGTTTGATATGTAAGAACCACTTTCTGATTCAATACTATCTAATCTTTGGTCTAATGAAGAAGTTGTTGATTCTAAATTAGTCAATCTTACATTAGCTGAGGATGTGTATGTATTTAATGATGTTGTAGAATCTGATGATGATATAAATCCAAAATCAGTAATTTGTTTTGATGAACTTAGTAATACTGAACCTGTAAATGTTTCTAAGTTTGTAAGTTTTACATTTGCAGATGATGTAAAAGTATTTAAAGAAGTTATATCACTTCCACCACCTCCACCATAAGAACCAGTATTTGATTCAATTTGTCCAACTCTTTGTTCAATAGATGATGTTGTAGATTCAATATTAGTCAATCTAATATTAGTTGAACCTGTATAAGTGTTTAGATGTGTGATATCAGTAGAACCACCTCCACCTCCACCTCCAGTAGAGTTAATAGTAATACCACCACTACCAGAGGAAACTGTAACATTAGTTCCTCCTATAAATGCAGGTATTCCACTTACATCATCATAGTTAACTTGACCTGACCCACTTATTATTCCACCAGGAATACTACTTATATCTTCGAATGTAATTTGTGATGAACCAGAAACAATGTTTGTACTACCTAATACTTGTATAGAACCACTAATTAAACCAGCTGGTAAATTATCTAAACTATCAAAGTCAACTTGAGATGAACCTGATATCACTCCATCTCCACCTGGTCTTAGTACTGAACCACTTACGATACCATCTCCAAGTTCATTACCATATCTTGCATCAAATTCAGTTGTAAGTTGTGCTGCACCAGATACTAAACCTGCGGGTAATTGTTGAGAACTACTTATTAATCCACCAGGTAGTTGTTCAGAACCACTAAATATTCCTCTACCAGCTAATTCGACACCAGTTAGTGTTGTTCCACTTCCAACAAAATTGTTTCCTGTAATAGTTGAGGTTGAAGTAATTGAACCTGTTACATTAAATGAACCCGTGATGTGGGAAGAACCACTTACTTCAAATTCACCAGTAACTTTTGATGCGGTTACGACACCTTGAATCTGTCTACTACTAATTAGATTTGCCATTATCTACTTACTATCTTTCCTTTAACTAAAAAATCACTAGCCACTAAACTTGAAGGTTCAGCAACTAATGCTTGATTAAATGTAACTACTATATTTGTACCATCATCGACTATTTCGTATTTGTTTGAACTTACCTTGATGCTTTGTAAATAAATATCAACATAATCGGAAGAAGAATCAATTTTTACTTCTTCATACAAAAATTTTTTATCTGAGAGTTCTAAACTTACTATAATTCCATTTACACTTATTGAGTCTGGTGTATGGTGAGAAATAAACATATCATCAAAAATATTCTGTATTAAGTCATTTGATTTACCTTTATTATCATAAGGTGTAATTATATTTGGTTTCTTTCTACTCATAATCTTACTAAGTCTCCTTCTACAAAAACTTTGTCATTTGCATCTAATGAATAGTCAAAATTTTCTCTTTTAAATTTAATCAAAAAATCCTTTCCACTTTGTTCAAATATATAATCAGCATCTAATATAAATTGTCCATTTATAAATACATCAAAACGAGTGTGGTCTGGTCTTAAATCGTTAAATCTAACATCCATATCTTTTATCTTACAATTAGATACTTTGTAAATAAAAAATGTATTATCTGTTAAGTTTACCTCTTCCATCTGAAACTCATTTGGTTCATTTAGTTGTTGTAAAACTCTTCTAATATCCTTTACACTCATAATTCTTTAAATTTTCCAACTACTCCAAATTCATCTGAACCAGATAATTCATAACCTAATTCTGTACTTGAGCCTGAACCAATTGAACCAGTTGAAAAGTTAAACTCAACTTCATTGGCTGAACTACTAACATAATATGTATATTTTTCAGAAGGGATAAATACTCCATTGACATAAACCTTAAACCAATTATCCACATCAAAATTACCTTCTAATGATGGTGGTAACTTTGGTACTTCAGCATTATATATTTTTATTGTATCAGCATCAATGTGACTACCAGATACCGAACCTCTCGTTGCTAAGAAGTCTAATACATCTGAATATTGATTTATTGTTTTTTGTTTTACAGGATTAACACTACTGCCTGCTCCACCACCAGTAAGGTCCGCCTCATATCCAAATACTACTCTTTTAGGTGTAAACTCTTTTGTTGATGTTGGTTTATTGTCAAATTCTTTTGGTAATAAGTAAGCGTTTACTGCCATAGTAAAAGTAGTTCTAACTATTCTTTCAGAACCTTGACCTACTTCCGTTTGATTATCAAATGAATCAATCCTTACTCTAAATTTGTATTTCTTTTTGTCTCCCCAATATTCATCAGTAGCATATTGAAACTGTTCAACAATTTTATTCATATGTTCTGTAAAGTTTGTCCAAATCATTACTTCATATGATACAGTTACATAATCAGGTACTGCTATGTTAAATGCTTCTACATTAGGTGTGACATTATTCATTAAACTGAACTTGTCATATTTTTGTTTTTTGTTATATTTTGTAATTGTAGGATATGATACATTTCTATTCATAGTATTAGATAAACTATCATCTCTTGCAATACTATTTCTTTTGTACATTATTAAAGGTATTTGGATTCTACCTCTTTGGTCTCTTATGTATCCATCTTTTGTTGCTGACTTCCATCTTTCAGGATTCCCATATATTAGTGGTACTTTTACTTTAGTGCCATTTTCCTCAACATCAGGTATGACTACATCAGTCATATACTCCATCATCGCATAATCAATATCATACAAAGTAATTCCTACTTTTGACTTTTGGTCAAATGGAATTTGTTGTGCTCTGTTTTTAGATTTACTTAATGGTTCACTAATTTTTTTATTATATCCTGATTGTTCCATTACACTACTCTCTCCTCGATGTTAAGTTGTGACCTTCTAACCATAAATGTAGAACATATTATTGAGAACTTTTCCTCAGGTCTACCATATATTAATTGGTTTTGACCTACTTTATCAATTTCAAAATATGCATTATTGTGGAAAATAATATCACCGATTTCTGGAAATAAATTTTTCTCTGCTAAAGTTGCTCTATTAAATCTAAATTCTGCGTTTTGTGACCTGTCAAATCCGAAGCCTTCATAGTCAATTACACTTTCATCTCTTTCAATCATACAAGCACATTGTACTGAAGGTAAATATGATTTTCCAAGTGACTCACCATAAAGATTAGTTCTACTTTCGGAAATAGAAAGTTTAAAAATCTCTACAGTGGTTTGGACCACTACATCTACTAACTCTTTTGAAATTTTTTCAAAAAAGGCTAAATCCTTTTGTTGTACAAATCGTGCCATTCACTATCCTATATAAATGTTCAAAGGTACTTTTGATATAACTCTTTGTTGAGCATCAGATTGGTCAGCCTCACTTGTATACCTTTCTTTATCTGATAAATCATTGAGTACATCTCTCAATTGGTCTATAAGAGCATCCTTTTCAGTCTGTGCTTCAGACCTAAGTGCTGCTCCATCTAATGATACCTCAGAACCAGGAATAGGTACAGATGAGAATTTTTCTCTAATTGCTCCTAATAATTCTTTAGCTAATGCTAATGTATATTTTCTAATCCATTGTTTACCAACATCATTAATTTTTCTATATTCATGGAAATCATATCCTGTATTTGAATAATCAGCTACAACTCCATCTGTTACTGAGGTTGCTGATGCATCAAATTCTGATTTAACTATATATTCAAAATGTAATTTTGATGTTTTAACTGGTTTTGGAAATATTCTTAATTTGTTATTAACTATGTTAAATGTAAATGATGATTTTCTTATTTGGTCGTTAAATTCAATTGCTCCAATTCTAAGTAAATCCTCATATATTGGCATCAATACAAATTGTGCCGCTGGTGAGAATGAACCAAATCCAAACTCATCAATTAAGTTTAGAGTTCCTTGTCCACTTACTGAGTATGGGTCAAAGAATTTATTTATTGCTGGTGTTGCCTCGTAAAATACTCTTGTAATATTTAATCTATTACCACTTTCAGAAACATCACCCCATAATGCTTGTAGGTCATAAACTTGTGAACCACTATTCAAATCAATACTACCACTCTTAACATCCACTTTACCACCAACACCTGCATAAGTACCATATGAATCTGATATTTCAATAAGGTTTGGTAAGGGGTTACCAGCTACTTTCTTTTGTGTATAGTTAGAACCAGTCGGTTGACCTTGTAATGAAGTTAAGTTGTTCTTAATATTAAATTGGTTTACTTGTGCCGAATATTCTGATACGGCTTCTTCAAAACACGCATAGAAGTTTAAATCTACTAATTCAACATCGACTATTGGATATCCCAATCTTTTAGCACACCATGATGCTACTTTAGGTCCATCAGTCTGATATTCCGAATCAGTATCATAAATACCAAATGGTGTTGAACCTGAAATTACATTGTCTGCTGAACCACTCCAAAAGTTAGACATATTCTCTCCTTTATATTATTTCTCTTATATAAATATAAAAATAAAAGATATCACTAAAAAAGGCATAAAAAAAGGGGAAATTTCTTTCCCCTTAATTTATTAGATAACTAAAATATTATACTAAGTCTAAATCTGCGATATCAATTGTACCGTAGAATTCAGGTCTTACTAATTTCTTAGCGTATCTTGTCATCACACCTCTTCTTGGAGTGAAGTTAGATGGGTCATATACCAACGGAGTCATGATAAGTGGTACATATGGTGCGTAAACCGCTCCACTTTCAAGGAAGTTATTTCCTTTGTATCCTAACAAGATTTGGTTAGAAGTCATGTAAGGATTTTTGTACACAGTATATCTACTAGATAGTGCTCCGATAGCACTTACACCAGCTGCGAACTCTTGTGCATCTTTTCCTGCGTTAACTGTAAATTGAGGAATTGATTCCAAAATTGTACAAACATCAGGAGAAGCTACGATAAAGTTAGCACCACCTCTAAGAGTTAATTGGTGAATCTTATTAGATACTTTATTAATTTTAGTACCTAATGTAGAGAACCAAGTATTCTTAGTGTATGCTTGACCAGTAAATGCACTCATTTGGAACGCTGAACCATCCCACTCAGAACCAACTTTAGCTGACCATTTTTCGTTAGTCAATGCACCTTGTCTAATCATATCTAAGATTTCTAAGTCAATTTCTAATGAAATGTACTCAGATAACATAGAAGTTAATTCAGCTTCAGCGTCAATTGAATGGTAAGCGTTAAGGTCTTGAGCTAACTCAGGTGTCCAAACTGCTTTTAGTTTTCTAGTCTTAGCAACGATAGCCTCAGATTTCAACTCAAGGTCGATTTCTGGAATATCAAGTACAGTACCACTTCCCGCAGAACCACCAGCGTTGTTAACTGGGTCTCTATCTTCGAAGTCACCTCTATTAGTAGAAGCAGGTACATTAGCGAAGTTAACATCAACTGCATCGATGTTAGCATCAGCAGCACCAGAAACGAAGAATACATAGTTTGAACCTTCAACTCTGTTGTGTTCACCGATAGTTTCGCCTAATTCATCACCATCACCTGCATCAACGATAGTAAATGCTTTGATAGCATCATCATCAGCAGTAGATGAAATGTTAGATTTAGCAATAGTAATTTTGAATACTTTGTTTGCTGCTACTGAAGCAGTAAAGTTAGCATCGTAGTTAATATCACTCATAGATGCAGTAGCTACAGTTGTGTTACCAGCTGAAACTGCTACATTTTGGTCGTTAAGAGTATATCCATAACGCCCACTTCCGTAAAGACCGTTTTTAGCAACATTAGTTGAGCCTAAGTCCGAACCATCACCACCAAATAGTGAAGAACCACTATATGGAGCAACTGCTGAACCAGAACCAAACTGGTTGTTGTTATATTTAAAGTCTAAATAGAAGATAAGTCCTGATGGTAAGTTCATTGGTTGAACAGAAACGAAATTCTTCGCTGCGATTTCACCAAAGATTCTTCTTACCAAAGGAAGAGCTACACCATTCCATTCTTCATTACCTGAAGATGTAGAAGTAGCATTAGCTTCATCAAGCAATTGTTTTGCTTGGTTTTCTAAAAGAACCGACATTTGATGTTGGTCTCTTTCTTTTAAACCTTCAAGAAGTCCAGTTTGTTCCCACTTGTTTTTTAATCCTCTTGTTTCCTCGAGCATTACCGCTTGTGGGTTCTTTCCTTCCATAAGTTTGTTTAAATCAAAATTTGCCATTTTTCTCTCCTTATAAAATTAAATTATTTAATGTTAGCTAATTTTTTAAATCTATTAGCTATCTCGTTACTTTCAGAAATAATTTCTTTCTTAGGAGCAGTTGAAGCTTGAGGTTTAGAAGCGATTCCTTCTGTTACTCTTACTTTTTTAGTTTCTCCACCGAATTTCATTGATTCTGCTAAAGTAGCGAATACCAATTTCACCTCTCTAACAGATTTAGTTCTGTCAAGAGTTTCTACAACTTTACTTTTTTGGTCGTTGTTCATAGCGTATGAACGGAACAATTTGTTAGCGTAAAGTAATTTAGCGTTAAGTAGGTTTACTTCGTTGATAGTCTTTTTAAGTTCTTTTACAGTAGCGTAAGCTTCCTCTAATTCCTTATTAAGTTCTTCAACTTGGTTGTCAGTAGATTCTTCGACTTCCTCTTCTGAATCTTCTTCCTCTCCGTATCCCATTTCTTTTAGGATTTCATCAAGGTCGATATCTTCATCCATGTCATCTTCTTCTTTTTCACCGTGACTCATTTCTTCCTCACCGTGTTCTCCTTCTTCTTCACCATGTTCACCTTCTTTTTCACCGTGACTCATTTCTTCCTCACCGTGCTCGCCTTCTTCAACTTCTTCCTCATCACCTTCTTCTTCTGAAAGTTCTGATTCAAGTTCTTTAATGATGTCCTCAAGGTTAAGTTCTTCATCAACCTCATCTTCATCATCTTCTTCGTGATAGCCTTCGTTTGCTTCTTCTTCAGAATCTTCTTCTTCGTTTACTTCATCGACTTCTTCTTCAGATTTGTCTCCTTCAGATACAGTTTCTTCAACTTCTTCTTCAGAATCTTCACCTTCTTTTAAGTCATCAACTTTGTCAACAGCGTCTAATTCTTCGCCAGGTGCTGCAGTTTCTTTCTCAGTTTCAGGGTCTAACTCAGTATGAGCCTCATCGTACTCAGGTTCTTTGTTATCTCCTCCACCGATACCAGATGAATCAACTTCCTCTGCTACTTCTTCTACTTCATCTTCTTCTTCTTCCATTTCTGATTGAAGTTTTTTAGATAGAATAGATTGTAGCTTTGGAGTAAATGCTTCCTCTAATGCGATTTTAGCATTAGCAATTGCAGTTTCTCTAACGGCTTTAGCATCAGCGATGGCTTCTTTTAATAGTTTAGAATTTGCCATTTTATTGCCTTCCTTATTAAATTCGTGAAAATATTGTGGATTTTCAATGATGTTAGGTCGGTTGTTCGGTCACCACTTAGAAAAGGGTATTCATTAACCAACTGAAATTCAAACACACATAGATTGGTGTGTTACTGAGTATAAGTATTATAATATACTAAAAAACGATAAATTATCTTCGTTTTTTTCTTTTTTTCGTAAATAACCTTATAGAAGAATCACCATCTTCGTACTTGTCAATCATAGTTTGTCTCTTCTGATTTCTGATTGCTTCAAGTTTTTGTTTTCTTCTTTTTGTAGTAGGTTTTGTGTAAGTCTGTTTAGTTCTTAGTAACTGTAGATGACCAGACTCATCAATTCTTCTTTTAAAAATTTTAAGTGCTTTTTGTATGTTTCCCTTTCTTACTTCAACGGAAACTAACTTTGGGTGTTTACTCATTCTCCTTTATTTAAAATAACTATGTTCCTGTTTTTGAAAAAGTTGGCTTTTTGCCTTTAGCCCTATTTCCTCCCTTTTTCGCATCACCAGCTTTCTTTTGGTCTGCTCTTTTTCTCCTTACAAATGCAGCTCTACCTTTAGGTCCTAACTTGGCTGCTTTTTCTTTTGATAAACATGCCGCGTATGCTCCACCTTCTTTACCATCTCCACATTTACCTAATTTTTGTCCATCACTACCATATCTATCCCAACCTCCACCAGTTGAAGAGCCAGTTTTACCTTTACCAAACCATTTACGCAAATCTTCGTTTTGTGGTTCGTTTACAATGTCATGTAGGATATCTGTTAAGTTCATCTTATTTTGATAAATTATATAGTTTTTCTTCTGCATCTGGTACAGTCTTGTATTTATTTGGGTTTTCTCCAAATCCTCTTAACGCTTTGTCAATAAATTTTTTATAATCTCTTGGACCAATTCTTCTTTCATGTTCTGCCATCTTATCATAAAACTTTTTTTCAGTTTTTGAGTACTTTTGCATTACTTGAATAGCTTTACTTTCTTTATTTTTAGATTCATCAATACCTCTGATTTTCTTTTGGGTCATCATTACTTTGTACCCATCCTTCTTCATATCAGCCATAAACTTTTGAGCCATCTTTTTATCGGCGTAAGCTGCAAATGCAGGTTTAAGTGGTTTTGGACCTTTTGCATATGCTACAAGAAAAGCTTCGTTTATTGATTCTGCAAACCTACCAACAATCATTTTAAAAAACTTATTGTTTGGTTTACCAGCTATAGCAGTAACGAAATCCAATCTATCTCTTAAACTACCCTTCCTTACGAAGTTAAAAAGTTTTCGAGCATCAATTTTATTTTTTTTAATAAAATCATCAACGAACGCACCACGAGTACCAGTAAATGCAGCGATACCCATCGCTTCTTTACTTGCTTCGTTTACGGATTCATCTACTTTATATTTGTAGATTACATCACTTCTATCTTTTAAGTTTGTTTTATTTCTTTGGAAATCGTAATTAGGGTTTGCAGTAGTTGCTTTTGCAAACTTACCATTCTTTAAATAAAATGTACCGATACGAGAATTATTATCATCGGTTACATAGAATGTTGCATTTTTCTTTTGTTTTGATAACTTAATAATATCGTTTAAATTTTTAGCTTTTATAAAAGGACCATATCCTTCATGTAATCCTTTTTTTGCTGCTTTTTTAATAAATGGCTTGAAATCTTTTTTCTTTGACATTTTTATTACACCATCAATACCTTGAGGATTCATAAATATAAGTTTAGAAATAACTTTTAGTTCCTTTTCGTTATATCCTTTGAAATGTTTTTCCCAATCCATTGAACCTTCGTTTACACCTTCTTGATATGAGTAGATGTATCCTTTTTTAGTCAAGTCATTTATTTTCTTAGCTAAATCTCTTTTGTTTTTAAAAATTGCTATATCAAAAAAATCACTACCATCTTTATGTTTTGATTTTCCATCGTGGAAGTTTACTGTGTATTTAGATGAACCAACACCATACATTACATTGTATCTTTTCTTACCTTCATCTATGGCTTTTGGAAATTTTGTTTTTTTAGCGAGTTGTAGAAGTTTTTTAACATCAGAAGGATTATTTCTGTTGAACTTATCAGCATTCTTTTTATCTTTGAAAATTGCAGATGTAAGTTTATTACCATCACGAATCATAATGATAATACCTTTTTTACCAAAAAATCTTTCTGTTTCTACTTTGGCCATTTGTTATCCTTTTTTCCAACCACCACCAGCGGCTTTGTACTTTCTAGCTGCCCATCCGTTGGCGTAAGCTGAAGGATAAACATCGAACTTCTTTTTAGCTTGTGCTTTGTAGTATGCCCACTTTGAAGGATTAGTTGGAACATTCTTTTCAATTAATTTAGTAACTTTTTCACCAAATACTTTAAGTTCATTTTTCTTTTTACCTTTTTTACCTTTGGCTTTATACCCACTTGCAAATGCGGCTCTTCGTTGTGCATCTGATGCGAATCCATCTAAAATATAATCCCCATCTCTATGTTGAGATATACCATCCATACCTTTTAACATATCAGCAGTTAAATCAACTCCCATTTCTTTAGCTTTATCTTGTAGGTCTTTAAATCCAGCTGCTCCACCTTCATCTGATAATTTATCTTTTAGTGCGGATAACAATTCTTCATTGTCAACATCTTCATTTTTAAATACAATCTTTTCACCATCTTTATCTATCTCACCATCATTATGAAGTTTTGCCATATCATCTTTATCTAACTCTAAAACTTCATTTTTAATATCGTTAAGTTTAGATGATTTGTCACCACATCCACCTTCAGTTACACCTCCACAACCACAACCACAATCACCTTTACCTTCTTTGATACCTAATCTTCTTTTCATTTCATCTTCAGTAATCTCACCTATTTTGTAATATCTTGATAAGATGTTACCCATATCTTCGTAAAGTCCATTTAATCTTTGGTCTAAGTTTCTTGCTTCTTTAGCAACTTTATCAAATTGTGAACCTAACTTGTTAAGTTCATTCATATTTCTTTTTATAGTGTGTTTATCAAACCAATCATCAGCTTCTCTAAGAGCTAATTCTCTTGCAGCTTCCGTGATACCACCCAAAGTTTCAGCAACTTCAATGATATCAGACTTTCTATCCATTGATTCTTGATATTTGTTGTATGTAGAAACGATTTCTAAGAAGTGTTTTTTAACTTCGTTAGTCAATCCTCTATCTTCTGATTCTTTAAGTATATCTCTTAGTTTCATAATCTCTCCTTATTTAATTTTTTTACCTCTCTTAATATCTCTTTGTAAATCCATAAGAGCATTAATTTGGTCTTGTATTGCTTGTTCTAAACTTACAGTTCTATATTTGGCTTGTTTTCTAACAGCCAACATAGCAATTCTTTTTTCTTCAGTAGAAGGTCCTTCGTTTAAAGGTTCTTCATTTAATATGTTTTTTAGTTTAATCATCTTAATAAAGTCTTTTTAGTTCACCACTTCCCCCATAATAATCATAAACATACCATTTTTTATCTTTCATATTAAATAAATATATGTATGCTGCTCCTCCACCTCTTTGGTCTACACTTCTATAATATTTTTCAAGGTCATTAAATTTACCACTTGCAAAAAATCCATTTTTTCCATAATATTCTGGGTCTTTACCTTTATATAATCCTTGAGCTCCACCTTTTTTAATAAAGTCTTTGACATCTTTAGCATTTTTGAAATGATGTTTGATTGCACCTTTCATATTTTGTGGGTATCCATCATAATGGACATAAGTTGAACCTATTCTTCCATTTGGTTCTATGATACCAACATGAGATTTAGTTCCTTCATTGATTATACCTTCTGGCACTAAATCTTTTAGTCTCATTGTAGATTCATTTGTATCATCTATAATACCTTGTATTTTAAGTGCTAAATCTTTACTTCCATTTACTTTTAAATCAAATGCGATAGCATCTAATGCAGATACACCATCCCAACCAGCTTGTTGTGATGCCTCATGTGCTATTTCATCAGTACCAGGTGCTGAATCATAGAAATCAGATGAATATACACTTGTCTTTTGCCACTTCTCATATTCAGGTGACATGATATCTGGTTTGTTTGGGTCTTGATTTGGGTCTTTCGCCCATTCTGGTTTATCTTCTAATACTGCAATTAGTTTTCTTGCTTCAGAATGAAAGTTTGAATCAGTTAGTGCTTCTACCGCCGCTTTTTTCATTCTTCTTTCATATTCTTCTCTACCTAATTGTTTTGCAGTGATTCCTAATGATTTTGCTTTTCTACGGACTGATTTGTTTACTTCAGGATTACCTGCTCTACCACCAGTTGAATCTTTTGGTCTACCACTATCTTTTTTAGGTTCTTCTTTATCTTTTTCACCGGCAGAAGAGTCACCTCCCTTCGCTGCCTTATCTTTTTTTGGTTTATCAAAAATATTTACTTTAGGTTTATCTGTTGGGTCTTTTACTGCACCATCCTTATCATCTTTTCTTTTTTCGTGAGTTCCTTTTTCGATTGCAGCATCTCTTGCTGCTTTTGATTTAAAAACAGAAGTAGTACCAGTCTCTTTACTTGTAGCAGTATAAACATCTGCTTCTCCTAACCATTGAGGTCGTAAATCTATTAATCCACCTAATTTTATCATGATAATTCAGTTATTATTTCTCTTATTAAATCGTGTGCTTTACAATAGTTACCACAAACTTCATCAACTTTAATTTGTTTTGATTCGTTCATCGGAGTCATAAATGCACCATGTGTAGACGGGTTAGATACAAAATCCCAACCTATTAGTTCGAAATCTTCTCCTACTTCAACTCCACCACCTCTTCTTTGTGATACGGAGCCCATACCTCTTGATGAGATACCTAATAGGATACCAGCTTTCAATAATTCTTTTAATATATTACCTGATGGAGTTGGGAGTATTTCTACTGTTCCCATTAAATCATTGCCATCCCAATGTATTTCTCTTATATTATGTGAAACATTTTTTAAATTTATTACAGAAGATTCTGGATGGTCTAATTCACCCAATGCTCTTCTTTCCTTAATAAGAGTTTCA
>FUFK010042857.1_pt1 | contig 18193 bp, 23 predicted proteins | sample 1021851 | NCBI WGS metagenome assembly FUFK01 (sample SAMEA51879418, study PRJEB19060) | metagenome
TATCATTATCAAGATAAGGTGATGATGTACTCACCAGAAACAAATACAGCAGAATTGGTTTTAAATCTTTGTCAGGCATATCTTGGCAAAAATGTCAACCCTAATTATGCAGATAAATGTACAGAGCAAGATATGAATACAGCATTAGATTTTATAGGTAATCATTTTGCCTTTTTGGAAAATAATGACGAGATGCCAACAATAAATTCTTTGGTAGATAAATTTGAGGAATACACCAAAAAGGGATATAATAATTTTATTATTGACCCTTTGAATTGGGTTGTAGAATCCAATGCAGGAGAAAGTAATATGTATCAATATTTAAAACTAACATTGACAATATTAAAACAATTTGCAAAAAAGACAGACAGTATTATGACATATGTAGAACATCCAAAAACACCATCACCAATCAGAGGTGTCATTCCAAAGGCAACTGCTTTTTCTTTGGCTGGTGGCACAATGCATTTTAATAAAGTAGACTGCATGGTTGTAATGCATAGAATCGCAGACGATGAGGTAGAGGAAAGAGTTAAGGGCAGAGATTTAGTTGAGGGTTTACTTTTAAATCAGGAAAAACATATTAAATTTGTTGAGTTTGAAACTGTTAAAATGAAGTCTCAAAGATTAAATGGTACTTTAGGAAGCTGTTTCATACAATACGACTTAAAAACAGGTAGATATAAATAAATAAATTATGACAAAAGAACAAGCATTACAACTGATTGTACAAGTCTGTGAGAAAGGAAACAAAAGCGGACTTTTTACTTTATCAGAATCATCATTAGTTTTACAAGCTTTAGAACAATTTGGTGTACAACCACCAAAGGTTGAAGAACTAGAACAAGATGATAATAAAGAAGAGGCATCAGAAACAAAAAAAATTAAAGACTAGATACTATTATGTAGATAATCAAAATGAAATATATGGCACAACAGATAATTGTTGTAGAACCATGATAAACCTTTTTACTGTATTCAAAAAAAATTACGGTAGAAAGGTTTTTTTTGATATAGACAGAAGTAAAAAAATTTATTTTAATAAAGAAATGTCTCTTTCTTTAATAGAATCAAATAATAAAAAAAAATATAAATATCAAAACAGAACTATAAAAAGAGAATATTTTATTCTACTTTTAGGTTGTGAGGAAAAATAAAACTGAATTATTTTTGATTTTTAGTGATTATATAGAACACAACAGAAAAAAAGCAAAGGCAGGATTATTTGATAAAAATGATGATATATTAACATATAAGATGATTTTTGCATTGGCAGAACTTTTTCCTGTAAATGATAATTATTATAGAAACGAACCAGAGGTAGAAAAATTTTTAAAAGAGTTATGGTATCTGTATTTTTTTTTTAAAGAAAACATTGCTGGAAAAAAAATAAAATATTCTAATATTGTTACAAAATATTGTTAAATGAGAAAAAAAGTTAAAATAAAAGATATAAAACCAAACACACAAAATCCAAGAACCATATCAAAGAAAAAATTTAATAAATTGGTAAAATCTATAATTGATTTTCCTGAAATGTTGGAAAAAAGACCTCTGGTTGTTGACGAGAATATGGTTGTTCTTGGTGGTAACATGAGATTAAAGGCATTACAAAAGGCTGGATTTGATAAAATTACAGTAGATATTGCACAAAACTGGACAGAAGAACAGAAACAAGAATTTATTATTAAGGATAATATTTCTTTTGGTGATTGGGATTGGGATTCACTTGGAAATGAATGGTTGTCTCAAAGTTTAGATAACTGGGGTTTAGAAATACCATCAGTCAATATTGATGAACAAATGGAATTTGATAGAGATGAAATACCATATACATCTAAAATCAATGCACCAATTTATGAACCATCTGATAATAAACCTGACATTCAAGAACTTATTGATAAGAGTAAATACAAACAGTTATTAGATAAAATCAAAAAAACAAATCTTTCTGTAAATGAAAAAAATTTTCTTATGGATTGTGCAACAAGGCACATGGTTTTTGATTATACAAAAATTGCAGATTTTTACGCACATTCATCAAAAGAAATACAAGAATTAATGGAAGAAAGTGCATTAATAATTATTGATTTTGATAAAGCAATAAAACTTGGATACATACAATTAAGAAATGAAATACTTGATAAATATTTAGATGAATATGAATAAAAAAGAATATGTCGTTTTTATTCTTTCATATGGAAGGGCAGACAAAGTTTACACTTATCAAACGCTGATAAAACAAGGTTATACAGGTGAAATATATCTAATATGTTCAGATGATGATAAAAATCTAAATGACTATAAAAAACAATTTCAAAATGTTTATGTATTTTCTAAAGATGATTATGTAAATACATTTGACATTGCTGATAATTTTGATGATAAGCGTGTCGTAGTTTATGCTAGAAATGCAGTATTTGATATTGCAAAGGAATTGGGTTATAAATATTTTATTGTCTTAGACGACGACTACAAGACGTTTAGATATACAGTCGATAATAATTATAATTATCTGACAAAACAAAGATTATGTAAAGATTTAGATTTTCAATTTAATGCACTTCTCAAATATTATAAATCTATAAAAGCAAAAACATTGTGTATTGCACAAGATGGTGACTTTATTGGTGGTGCAGGGTGTAGTGTTTTTCAAAAAAAATTATCTAGAAAAGCAATGAATTTTTTTGTGTGTTCTACAGAAAGAAGATTTCAATTTATTGGTAGAATAAACGAAGATGTTAACACCTATGTACATTTTGGTTCAAAAGGCGATTTATTTCTTACAATATGTGAATTAAGATTAAATCAATTACAAACACAACAAAATACTGGTGGTCTTACAGAATTTTATCTTGATGGTGGTACATACGTAAAATCTTTTTACACCTTAATATTTAATCCATCTAGCGTAAAGGTATCATTGGTTGGTACAATACATCCAAGATTACACCACAGAATCAACTGGAACAACACAGTTCCTCGTATAATACAGGAGACATATAAAAAATAATTATAATTTTGATGTATGAAAAACAACAAAATACAACACACTAAAAAAGCATTATTGGAATCTTTAGAAAAATCACTTGGTGTGGTTACAACTGCCTGTAAACAAGTTGGTATAGATAGAACTACATTTTATAGATATTATAAAGATGACAAAGAATTTAAAAAACAAGTAGATGATTTAAGTAATGTAGCAAAAGATTTTGCAGAAAGTCAATTGTTCAAACAGATACAAGATGGTAATCCTACAGCAACAATATTTTACTTAAAGACAAAAGCAAAGGACAGAGGGTATGTAGAAAGGCAAGAAATATCACATTCAGGGGATGTAAAAACTGAAATCATACAATGGCAACCGTCAAAAAAATAGAATGTAACGTACAATTCTATCAATGTCTTAACAGTAAAAAAAGAATTAAAATATTTCAAGGAGGTACAAGGTCAGGTAAGACGTATGCAATTTGTCAGTATCTAATACACTTAATGTTAGATATGAAGAAACCACAAACAATAACAATCGCCAGAAAAACATTACCTGCAGTAAGGGCATCTGTATTTAGAGATTTTATGGGTATACTTGAAGGTGTAGGTATTCTGTACAATGGTTATCTGAATAAAAGTGAAATGATTTATTATTTCCAACAGCATAAAGTGGAGTTTATAAGCGTAGATGAGCCGCAAAAAATTAGAGGTAGAAAAAGAAATATATTATTTATTAACGAAGCAAATGAATTGACATACGAAGATTTTAGACAGCTGATAATGAGAACGACAGGAGAGGTTATACTTGATTTTAATCCGTCTGACCCTATACATTGGATTTATGATGAACTTATGGAGAGAGAAGATTCAGAAACATTCATTTCAACATATAAAGACAATGCATTTTTAGAAAAAGAAATTATTGATGAAATAGAAAGACTAAAAAACAGAGATGAACAATATTGGCGTGTTTATGGTCTTGGTGAAAAGGCAACATTTTCTGAGGGCATGATTTTTAATAATTGGTCGTTTATTAATTATTCTGAATTTCCTGACAATGATGATATATTTATGGGTTTAGATTGGGGTTATTCTAATGACCCTACAGCCATTGTAGAGATAAGAAAAATAAATAATAAAATATATGTTAAAGAAATATGTTATAAAACTGGCATGACCAATCAAGACATAGCGGATTTTATTAAGGCAAATGATTATCAGGATTGTATTGTATATTGTGATTCTGCAGAACCAAAATCTATTGAAGAGTTAAGACAATCAGGAATATTGGCAAAACCAAGTGTAAAAGGACAGGGTAGTGTAAGTGCTGGTATTTCTCTGATAAAAGAATTTGATATATTTGTTTCTAATTGTTCTAAAAATATAAAACACGAATANCAATTTTATATTTGGGAAGAGTTAAAAGACGGAACTAAAACAAATAAACCGAGAGATAAATTTAATCACACGATGGATGCTTTACGTTATGGTATCTATACAAGATACAGTAACAAGACTGAATTTTTTGTGTATTAAAAAAATTATTTATTTTATATAACTTTACAAAAAAAAATATATGCCTACATTTTATCAAAGAATACAATCTGCAATAAAAGCATTTTCGCAGAATACAAACCCTGAATACAATAGAGCAATATATTCTTACATGGGCAATGGTAATATTTCTAATAACGAGAATGATGATAATTATATAAGAAAAGGTTATCAAAAAAATCCAACGATTTACTCCATAGTAAATCTAATTACAAAAACAGCGGTTGCAGTTCCTTATATCATATACGAAAAAAAGGATGAAGATACCCTTAAACAATACAAGGCATTAACATCAGGTATTGTCAATGATGATTCTTTGATAAAGGCAAATATGATAAAAAAACATGCATTGATTAAAACAGAACATACACCTTTACATGATTTATTAGACAGACCAAATCCTGCACAGAGTTATGCAACTTGGATGACAGAAGTTATTGCATTTGGTAAATTAACTGGTAATAGATTTATTTATGGAATCGGTCCTGAAAGTAGAGAAAATAAAGTATTTAATGAATTATATGCACTTCCAAGTCATTTGGTAGATATTAAAAGTAATGGCATATTTGAACCTGTGGCAAAATATTGTATGAATTATGGTAGAAATCAATACGATATAGATGCATCTGATGTATTACATATCGCAGATTTTAATCCTGATTATGATGGAAGCGGTTCACATTTATACGGACAATCACCACTTTTAAGTGGTTTGCGCTCTATGACAAGTAATAACGAAGCTGTAGAAACAGGATTGAAATATTTACAAAATCAAACAGCAAGAGGAATATTAACAAGTGAAGATGAATCACTTACACCAACACAAGCACAACAATTAAAAGATGCATTTAGAAGAAATTACCAAGGGTCACATAATGCAGGAGATGTTATTGTAACACCTAAAAAATTATCATGGACAAATTTTGGATTAAGTGCAGGTGATTTACAATTAATAGAAACTTATAACGCAAGTATCAAAGACCTTTGTAACATATTTAGTGTACCTGTACAATTATTAAATAATACAGAATCTTCTACATATAACAATATGCGTGAAGCAAAAAAAGCATTGTATCAAAATTGTGTAATTCCTGAACTTGATAAATTAAGAGATGAATTGAATAGGTGGTTGGTACCTCTATATGGCGAAAATTTATTTTTAGATTTTGATTACTCTTCCATCTCAGAACTACAACAAGAACAAGAAAAGATTGTATCACAACTAAGTCAGTCATATTGGTTATCAAGCAATGAAAAAAGAATGGCAATGGGTTATGGTCTTGACGAAGATTTAGATATAATGAACGATTATTTAGTACCAAGTGCATTTATACCAATATCTGATTTAGACCTTGGTTCTGAAAAAAACTTTTTTGAAAGTGCAGTAGAAGAAAAACAAGAAATAAATGAAAGATTAAGAAAAGCATTAAAGAAAAAGGCAGATGACCATAATGAAAGTGTAAGAAGCAAAACAAAAAAAACAAACGTAAGAACTTTATTTGCTGTATATAAAAGAGGTATTGGTGCATACAGAACAAACCCACAGTCAGTAAGACCTACAGTATCAAGTGAACAGCAATGGGCAATGGCTCGCGTAAATTCTTACCTTTACGCTTTAAAAAATGGTAAATTTAGAAGTGGCAAACATGATACAGATTTATTTCCTGAAGGTCATCCATTAAGTTCTAAAGGTAAATCCTATCGTGACGAGGAAGATGAAAGAAGATATTCTAAACAGGTACAAGATGAAGTCTACGATACGCCTGACGAGGCCATGGATAGGGCAAGAGAAATTGGATGTACACTAACTCATAGCCATAATACAGAAGATGGTACTGTTTATATGCCTTGTAGAGATATGAACGAACTTGAAGATGCACTTGGTTCTGAAAAACAAGAAACATATGGTGGTTATCCAAAAAAAGCAATATCAAATGCTGAAAGGGCAATAAAAATAAATAAGAAGCATAATAATGCCTGTGCAACAGCTGTAGGAAAGCAAAGAGCACAAGATATTGTTGCAAATAGGCCATTTTCTTTATCTGTTTTAAAAAGAGTTTATAGTTATCTTTCACGTGCAAAAGCATATGATACAGGTAATTATGAAAAAGATGACAAGCCTGTATGTGGTACAATTAGTTATAATCTGTGGGGTGGTGATGCAATGTTAAATTGGTCTGATAGAAAGCTGAAACAAATAGAGGAATAATGCCTTCTAAAAATTTGCACAAAGAATATAATTTTTCTTTGAAAAAATTTATTCTAGCTTTTAAAAAAGGATATTCAAAATTATATAGACAATCACAAAGAAAAAATTTTACAATATCAAAGAAATATTACAGAACAGGTTACGATGCCTGTATTGATGATTTTTTGAAAAATGGATTAAAAGATAAAGAAGCATATGAAATCTTTTTTCAAAAAAATGCTGTACAGCAATTATATATTGATATTTATACAAATACTGGATTAACATTTTATAATTGGTATAAAAAAAATTACGAAACATTTATAGGTAAGCAAGAGGAAACAGATAATATTGTTGATACTTTTTTTAGAAATTATGCATTAAATAGCACATTAAATAAACAAACATCTGTACAGGCAACATCAATTAAATCAGTAGAAAAAATTTTTTCTAAGATGTTACAAGACGAAGATTTTGTGAAAGATTCATTTGAAGGTAAATCTAGAAGACTACACAAACAGCTCGATAAAAGAGCCATTTGGGAAGCAAGACGTATTGTAAAAACAGAAACAACACTTGCATCTAATCTTGGTGTAAATCAAGGTGCNTTATCTGTTATGAAACCAGAGCAGATGGTTAAAAAATGGATTTTAGGTGGAAGTGTAGACCATAGGGCAGGACATGTTGCACTAGATAGAGAAGAACCAATTCCATTTACAGATTCTTTTGTAAATCCTGTTACAGGTAATATTTTACCATACGCTGGACAAGGCCCAGCAAGTGAAGTTATCAACTGCTCTTGTTATGTTGCNCCNATACCAAAACGTTCTGAATATCTNTTTAACGGTAATTAAAAAAAAATATTAAAAAAATATACTATTTTTGAATTTAAAAATAACGTTATGATTTTATACAAACAGGCACCAATAGGTGATTTAGATGAAAAAGCAGGCGTGGTCAAGGGCTACGGTTCTGTTTTTGGTAATAGGGATAGTGATGACGATGTAATAATGAGAGGGGCATATACAAAAACAATTCAAGAAAATGGTGAAAGGGTAAAATATCTTTATCAGCATGACATAACAAAACCAATAGGCAAGATGTCTGAATTATANGAGGANGAAAAAGGTCTTGCATTTACTGCAGAGGTTCCAAAAACGACATTAGGAAAAGATGTTATTGAATTAATTAAATACGGTGTTATAACAGAAAATAGTGTAGGCATCATGCCAATCGTTAAAGATTATAATGATGAAGAAAAAACAAGGTATATTAAAGAGGTAAAACTTTATGAGGTATCTGCTGTTACAATCGCCGCAAATGACCAAGCAATGATTAATGATGTAAAAGGTCAAGAAAAAAGACAAGAAGATATTAATAAGAAATTTGATGCATTAAATAAATTATTAAAAGATGGTAACATCTCTGATGATTTAGGGTATGCTATTGAATACCAACTTCAATGTTTGAAATCTGATATAAGTTTCACAAAGCCGGCTACAGAAGTCACTTTGCCGAAAAATGAGAAAACAAGCGACGAAGTGTTTAATTTTTTGTATAACCGTTTAAATAAATAAACATGAGTAATATAGATGACAACACTCAGGAGCATCTCAATAAACTCGCTGACTTAATTGATGAAAAAATTGAGAAAGCAGGTCAGGCATCTAAGGATAACTTAGAAGGCAAGGTAGACGAGGTGATTAAGGGTGAAGTAGTAAATCTCGTTAATAAATTCAACGAGGAGACAGAGGCTCTAAATAAACGTATTGATACATTTGAAGTTGAAAATAAAAAAAATAACTTCAACAATACCTTTGTGAGCAAAAAAGAGGCGTTTAACGACGCTATCGGTAAAAGTGAATCTTTAAAAGCCATGAAAGAAGGCTCTAGAGGAAACGCTTCTATTGAAATGAAAGCAGATGTTTTAATTTCTAGTGATTTTGCAGGTGCAAGTTCAAGTAGAGATGCAACAGGTGTTTTAAGAGTTGATGGTATCAAAAGAGACCCATCAAATGTAACTAACATGATGGGAATTATTCCAGTTGGAAATACTGATTCAAACGTAATAAGATACGTCAAAGAATCAGCATACACAGATAACGCTGCTAATGTTGCAGAGGGTTCTGCACCAACTGATAGTGAATTTCAGTTAACAGCAGAAGATGCTGTAGTTCAAAAAACATCTGCTGTGATGACAATTTCACAAGAGATGCTTGATGATACTCCAGGTCTTTCTTCTTATTTATCGCAGAGATTACCTGCTAAAATCAATACAGTTATTGATGACCAATTAATTGGTGGTTCAGGTAGCTCACCTAATTTATTAGGATTGATGAATGGTGGAACAACTTTTGCGGCAGGTGGATTTGCAAATGCAATAGAATCAGCACAGGAATTAGACGTATTATATGTGGCAATGAATCAGTTAGCATTATCTAACTACGCCGCTAATGGTATCGTGTTGAATCCTACTGACTTCCATAAAATTGCATTACTAAAAGACACCACAAATGAGTACTTGAGAGGTAATTCTCTTGTATCTGCTGATGGTTTCTTTAGAATCAATGGCGTTCCTGTTTACATGAATAATAAAATGGCGGCAGGCAACTTTGTTGTAGCTGATTTTTCTCAAGCATCACAAGTATGGCAAAGAGAAGGTCTAAGGGTAGACTTTGGTTACGAGGATAGCGACAACTTTAGCAAATATTTAGTTTCTGTTAGAGGAATAGCTAGAATTGCACATTCAATTTACTTACCAACTGGTATTGTAAAAGGTGCATTCTCAACTGCTAAAACTGCATTAGAAACATCTTAATATAGTTTAATTGATTAGTTTGAAAAGGGGGTTTTTATAACCCTCTTTTTTTTGCCTNAAAAAAAATTTTAAAAATATTTTGATTTTATTAAAAAAAATTTTAAATTACACTAATGCAATTTTGCAGATAATTAAAAATGAAAATTATGAGAACGATGGAACAAGACGGAGTTGTATACAGATATGGATTTGAAGAAGGTAGTAAATTTTGGGCTTCAGGTATTGGAGTTATAGAAAATGATACACTACAAAAGGCTTCAGATTCAGACCTATTACAATGGTACTATAATGCTTATGTAACTTACTCGGAAGCATTAGGACACCATAAAACGGAATGTAACAGAGAGTTGAAAGAGTTGTATGCAAAAGAACTCGATAAAAGAGGAATCTTTTATAAGGGCATGGCATACACTAATAATTTAGAGGAAGGTGAGACTGCTGGTAATTATAGTAAATACAATACTGGAGTCAAAAATGGTGACGGGAGTTATTAAATAAATAAAAAATACTACGGTGTTTTAAGGGCAACTAAATTAGTTGCTCTTTTTTTTTATCTTTACAGCAAACAAAATTTAATTATCATGAAAGTAATATTAAAAACAGAATTATTAAAAGACGGTGTGACTTACGATAAAGGTTGTGTGATGGATGTTTCCAAAGAAAATGCAGAAGTTTGGATTGCAAAAGGTTGGGCATCTAAAGAAGAAAAAGGAAAAAAGGAAACCAAAGAATTAAAGCAAGATAAAGAAACGAAATAATGGTAAGTGTACAAATTGATTCAACAACAGGAAGTGAATTAGTTTCTGCTTCTGAAATAAAGAGTTATGCTAGAATAGAGACATCTAGTGATGATACATTGATTGGTATTTTAAATACTGCGGCGAGGTCATCATGTGAGGATTATATCAACAGAGATATTGTAGCAAAAACAAGAACATATTTTAGAAGTCATGTACCAGAGAAAGGTGGTAATTACGATGGTCTTTATGCAGATAGATATAAAATTGTTTTACCATATGCACCAATCAATGCAATAACAAGTGTGCAGACACAGGAAAGTGATGGCTCTTTAAAAACAGCAAGTTTTGATTCATATGGTTTTGATGATAAATACATCATCTTAACTGGTTTACCAAATGAAGATATTAAGATTGTTTATACAACAACTGGTATGACAGATAGTGCTTTAAAATTAGCAATATTACAATTGGCAACAACTTATTATGATAACAGAACAGATTTTGTAGCTGGTAATATAACGGAAATACCATCAAGCGTGAAGAAAATTTTAGACCCTTTTAAATTTATAAGCGATATCTAAAATGAATATTGGTGAATTTAGAGACAGAGTTGCAATAAAAAGATTAACCAAATCTGCAGATGGTTTTGGAGGTTTCACATCTTCACAATCAACTGTTGCAACCATTTGGGCAAAATTAAAATTTACAGATGGAGACATGTCTTTTGCAAATGATAAAAGACAATTAAATAAAGGAATAGAATTGATAATAAGAAAGAATACTGCCACAGCTAATATTCAAGTAGGCGACGTTCTTTTTCCTGAAAGGGATAACAATCAATATAGAATCAATACGATTCTAGAGCTTGATTTATATTATTTTAGCATCAAAGGTAATCGAACAGCATGATAACAATAGGCAATACATCTTCACAAGTACAAAAATTACGTAAAGAACTTAATAATAAATCAGAATTATTAGACGAAAATCTATTTGATGCGCTAAATCAATTCAGTTTGGTTTTTTCAGGACTAGCAAATGCAAACCTTGGTAAGAAAAATTTTAGCCTTACAGGTAAAATAAAACCATATCTATCAAAAAGAAATTTAGAAGGTGGTGCACANGTAGATGAAACNTACGCTGCTTTTCTTGAATTTGGTACAAGAAGTCTTGTTAAGGTACCAAGTGAATTTAAAAGTATTGCNAATCAATTTAAAGGTATAAAAGTAAAAAGTGGTGTTTCATTTAAGGATGCAATAGAAAATTGGATTGTTAAAAAACTTGGTAAAACAGAAGAAGANGCAAAACAAATATCATTNCCNATTATGATGAAAATATTAAANGTTGGNACAAGACCACANCCNTTNATGTATCCTGCTTTTAAAGATTCTATAAAAGATTTATATAGATTTATAAAAANTGAAATTAAAAACACAACTAAATGAAAGAACCTGCACATTTTGTTAGAAGAGGATTATTTAATGTCTTAAATGGAAATATATCATACGATGGTAGCAATGTTCCTGTNTATAATGCTGTNCCAAANAATGCAACATATCCTTATATTATTATTTATTCTGTCAGTACAAATCAGATTGAAGATAATATAAGCAATTATATTGCAGATGTTTCTACAAGAATTGAGGTTGTAACAAGATTTGCAGATGGAGATGGTGGACAATTACAGGCAAATCAAATCATTAATTCTATTTCACAGCTTGTAATTCTAAAAAGTGGTCTCATGAATTTAAACTCTGACGGCTTTAATGTTTATTCGCAAGTAAATGAGGGTATCACATATTTAACAGAAGATGCACCTGACCATACGTATTACAGAGGCATCATATCTTTATCTGTTAAATTAGAACAAATATGATAACATTAGAATTGTACAGATATAGTTCACAAAAAGATAGTACCTTAGGCATATTATTTCTTAAAAATCATGAAACAAACCAAAAAGATTTTTTATGCTTTGTACTTGAAGATGAAAAAAGGGAAGTCAAGGTTTATGCAGAAACTCGCATACCTGCAGGCACTTATCAGATTAAATACAGAACGCAAGGAGGTTATTANACTANATATAAAAAGCGTTTTCCCAATCTTCACAATGATACGAGAGGTATGCTACAGCTTATTGATGTTCCTAATTTTGAGTATATTCTTATTCATTGTGGTAATACTGATAACGATACAGCTGGGTGTTTACTTGTTGGAAACGTTATATCACAAAATATTACAAAAGATGGGTTTTTAGGACAATCGACAGAATGTTATAAAAGAATTTTCCCAATTATTGCAGATATACTAGATTCACAAAAACATCTATCAATTAAAATTACTAATTTTGAAGAAAGCTAAAATCAAAAAGAAAGGTATGGATGATATAACAAACAAAAAGGTTGCACTTGATGTCGATGGCGATGGAAAAAGCGACATAAAAATAGATATAAAATTTTTAGGATTATTGGTTGGTGGAATCATTTCACTTACCATGACATATTCACAATTAACATCAGAAATAGAGGTAGCAAAAACATTACCAGAGTATAAGATAGAGCAAGACGATACAAAAGTTATAAATCAAAAAATAGATTATTTAATAAAAGAATTAGAAAAATACGAAGAACAGACAAACAGAAGATTAAATTCTTTAGAAGATAAAGTTTATAAAAAATGAAATTATTGAGCGATATAAGTCTTTCAGAAAAAGATGTAAATGAACAATTAAAAACTACGCAAACATTATCAAAAATAAATACATTGATGGATGTAGCAGAGGGTTTGAAAGATTGGGAAGGTGTACAACGTATAGAGATTTTTTTAAGAATAGAACATAAATTAATGGATTTAATAGATGAATTATAATGCAAATACATTTAGAAAACGTAGATTTTGCTGTGGTGGCTGTGACACTTGCTGGTGCTTTGCTTGTTGGAGGTCTAATAATATATGTTTGGCTAACAGATGGTGAAAGATGAATAAAATATTTCAAAAAATCTTTGGCGAAACTGCCACAGGTATTGCCAATATTGTAGACCGTTTTGTGCAAACCAAAGAAGAAAAACATCAAGCAAATAAAGAGATACAGCAACTTTTTCAATCTTTTGAGATTGAGATGCAAAAGAATACAACAGAGAGATGGAAATACGATAGCAATTCTGATAGTTGGCTCTCTAAAAATATAAGACCTTTAGTTTTACTAATCTTAGTTATAAGTACAATTTTACTTGTGTTTATTGATGCAGGTAAAATATCTTTTGAGGTTAAAGAAAGTTGGGTTGACCTTTTACAAATAGTCTTGATAACAGTAATAGGTGCATATTTTGGTTCACGTGGTCTAGAAAAGTATTCTAAGAAGTAATGGCCAAAAGGTTTTTTCCAAAAGCATACGAAGCAAAACCCAAGAAGAAAAGAAAAGGCATACATTCTAAAAATAGAAATACAAACAACAAAAAAGGAAAATATTATAGTGGTACAAAATACAGGGGACAAGGAAAGTAAAATTTGTGCAACATGTAAAAAGATAAAACCTTTATCTAGATATTATAAAAGAGCAAATAAAAAGGCAGAGATACATTGCAGAGACTGTAGAAATAAACAAAGAGAAAAAAATCACAGGCATTGGAAACAAGAATTTATTTATAAACTTTCAACGTATATAGATATTAAATGTGTAAGATGTGGTTATGATAAAAATTTTAGTGCATTAGACTTCCATCATACAAAAAGAAAAAAATTTGCTATTGCAAGGGCAATTAGAAATTTATCTAAAAAAAGTTTTCATGATGGTAAAGTTGATGCTATACTTACAGAGATAATGGCAAAGTGTGAAGTCTTGTGTGCCAACTGTCACAGAGAGCATCATAANAAGCATATAATGAAAATGAAAAAATAGTATATTTGTAAATAAAATANTCTTATGGGTACATCANTNACTGGTANTAANTATANCANCNNNNTATNTNGGNCTTNTAAAAAGCACAGATTCATTAGCGATAGGTGGAACAAAAAANATAATTACAGATGGTGCAGGTAATAATCTTCCGTTTGGTATTTCAACATCATCCTTTACATTCAATGGTGGTGCAGTTGATGTTCCTACGTTATCTATTGGAAGTATAAATGATGGATTTTATCAACCTGCTGATGAAACCATAGCAATAACCTTAAATGGTTCAGAAAAATACAGATTTGCTAGTAATACTTTAACTGCACCAGATGGAAGCTCAAGTACACCTGCCTTTGCATTTAGTTCTGATTCAAATACTGGTATGTATAGAACTGGTAGTGGTCAAATTAGTTTTTCTTCAAATGGAACAGAATCAGCTCAGATATCACTTACTGGTTTTAGAGCTAAAAAAAATTCTACTACATCTGCACCCGGCTTTACTTTTATGGGTGAGACAACAACTGGATTACATTCATTAAGTAGTAACGAGATAGACTTAGTTACAGCAGGTAATGTTAGATTAAATATATCTAATGCAGGTTCAATAAAATTTAATAATTATGGAAGTGGCAATAATACTGGCACAGTTACACAAAGACTAGGTGTAACATCTACTGGTCAAGTTGTCGAGATACCTATTGGTGCAGGTGCTTTAGATGGTAGCGGTACAGCAGGTAAACTCTCAAAGTTCACGGATTCAGATACTCTTGGTGATAGTATTATAACAGAAAGTAGTAGTAAAATAGGTGTAAATCTTGCATCACCTACTGCTCGTTTACAAGTTAGAACTACAGCAGATACACCTGCAAATATTTTAGCAAATGGAGACTATGGTCTTATTGTAGATGGCGATACAAGTGGAACAAATGGCAAAGGTGTAGGTATTCATATAAGTGGTATATCTGCTGAACCTACAGCAATAAGAGGTGTATCTTTAATTGCTGAAAGATTAAGTACAGGCAATCAACACGATTTAATTATTGCAACATCTGCTAACGCTTCTGNNCCTTCTNAGAGAGTAAGAGTAACAAATGACGGTTTGGTAGGCATAAATGTCTCATCACCAAACAGAAGATTAGAAGTCAGTTCAGGTGGTTCAGACGTACCACAAATAAGAGCATCATACGATACAAGTAATTATATTGATATTAAACACGATATAATAAATAAAGTCGGTGGTTCATCACTTACATTACAAACCGCAGGGTCAAGTGCATTGACATTAGATACTTCGCAAAATGCAACCTTTGCGGGTTCTGTTTCAATACGAAAAAGTTCTTTGGGTGGTACAACTGCAATGTCTGATGGTACACTTATTTTTGGTGCAGGTTCTACAAATTATTATAGCTTTAGATTAGATGCAAGTGCTGATTTACATTTAGATAAAACATTTTCAAGCGTATCATCTACAGTTTTAACTATTGACAGAAGTACATCGAATATTGGCGTAGGCACGACTTCGCCTAGTGCTACAATTCAAATTGGTTCAATAAGTTCAGGAACTTTAAATGAAGCTACTGGTGTGAAGTTGGCTATTATTGGCGATTCAGGTGGCACTAATGATGGTCTCATTATTACAAGAGATAATGGTAGTCAAAATCAACTTGACCAATTTATAAATATTTATAACGATGGCACTTCTACATTTCTAACATCAGGTGGTACTTCGACACACGGAACTTTTGATTTTAAATCTACAAATGATAAGGGTGATACTTCTGTAAGTAGGTTATCAATTAATGCATCAGGTAATGCTACGTTTGCAGGTTTAGTTGGTATAGGTGGTTCACCAAGTGAAGATTTACATATTACTGGTGACACACCTGTTATAAGACTTACAGATTCTGATACATCAAGAGATGCACAAATAGTTGCTATTGACGGTAATTTAAGATTTGATGCAGATAATAATGACGCTCAATCTAGCACTCATATTGCATTTAGAACTGACGGTGGCGAGGCAATGAGAATAGACGCTTCTCGTAGGCTTGGCATAGGCACGACTAGCCCGTCAAGTTTGCTTCACTTATTTAGAAACGACACAAGTACAAGTGAAATATTAATTGAAAACGATGGTACTGGAGATTCAGCTTTAACTTTTAGAAGTGACAATAATGCTGATGGAAATAATTTTGCCTCTATATATTTCGATGCAAATGACGAAGGTAACAATAATACAAGATATGCTAAAATAAGAGCATTTATAGAAGATAATGCTTCAGGAGCTGAAGATGGTAAACTAGTATTTACCACACTAACTGGGGCAAGTGACAATAATCAACTCATATTAGATACTTCAGGTGCAACGTTTGCAGGTAATGTTACAATCAATGGTGTAGTTGATGCAAACAGTTTTACAGATATTATTACAGACCAAATTTTCACAGCAGGTGGTAGTTTAGATATTGACACAAGTCTAACATCAAGAGATGTAACATTCTCACAAGGTTCAAATACATTAATGACAATCAAAGGTGATGCCTCTGGGGTGGGCATTGGCACGACTTCCCCATCATATCCTTTAGTTGTAAATAAGTCAGGTGATAATATAAAACTTGATATAACGAATGGAGTTAATGCCAATTTCAGAGTTCAAACAAGTGGTGCAGTATCATTAATAGGGCCATCTACTGCAACATTAGCTTTTATGACATCTTCGACAGAAAGAATGAGATTGAACTCAACTGGTCTTGGCATAGGCACGACATCGCCCTCATATCCTCTCGAAGTTCAATCAGGTGGTGTTGGTACAGTTTTAAGAGCTGGTACATCTTTTATATCTATTGACCCAACTGGGTCTGCTTCAGCACCTTCTTTAATATTTAATGGTGATGCTAATACTGGTATTTATAGACCGACATCAGATACTTTAGCTATTTCTACTGCAGGTAGTGAACGTATGCGTATTGATTCAAGTGGTAATGTAGGTATAAATCAGACAAACCCAAGTGCAAAATTAGAAATAGTAACAGGTGTAGGTACTGATGCTATAAAATGTAATATTGGTCAAAGTGCAGATATATTTATTGGTTTTGATTCAGCAAATCCAAGAATTTTATTACAAGATAATAGTAATATTACGACACACAACTTTGTGTCTAATGGTGATAATTATATTGTTGGTTCAAACGTAGGAATTGGAACTGACTCGCCTGATGCTATAATTGAAACGAGTTCTAGTGCAACTGGTAATGCTGTAGGTGCATTATTAACAAATACAAATGGTTCAGGTACAGCAGATAGTGCTTCTCTTAACTTTGGATTAGGTCGTTCAGCAGATTCTCTTATATTTTCAATACCTGCAATTAAATTACTTAAAGAACAGCAATGGACTGGGACTGCTTCAACTGTAGATGCTTCTTTAGTTTTTAGTACTGTTAGTGATGAAACGACATCAGAACGTGCAAGAATCACAAGTGATGGACTTATAGATGTAAAAAAACAAATTAATAATTCTACTTTACCAGATGTGCCTAGTGAACACGCTTTAACTTTTTACCCACCAATAACTACTGGATATTTTGGTGGTGGTATTTCTTGGAGTGAAGGTACAAATACAGCCGCAAGTATAAATGCTGTTGATGGTGGTTCGGGGGGTGCTTTAGGTCTTGTTTTTTCAACAGGAAGTAATTCTGCTATTACAGAGCGTATGCGTATCACGTCAGCAGGAAACGTAGGAATTGGAACGTCAAGTTTGACATCAATTACAAGTAATGTATCTACGCTTTCACTAGGTGGTACAAATGCAAATGTATCAGGTGGTATTGCATATCAAGCGAATGGTACAGCAAAAGCATTTCATTATGTAGAAAATAATAATTTAGCTCATCAAGCATCAACAGGCGTAGGTCAATTATTTCTAACAAATAACGTTACTGCCTTAACAATAGACACGTCTCAAAATGTAGGAGTTGGTTTGACTAACCCATCTGCTTATGGTAAATTTATTG
>FUFK010038417.1_pt1 | contig 18191 bp, 19 predicted proteins | sample 1021851 | NCBI WGS metagenome assembly FUFK01 (sample SAMEA51879418, study PRJEB19060) | metagenome
GGCAGTTATTCTTAGTCTATTACAACTCTTACAAAAATCTTTTGAGTAGGGTGCAATAACACCAAATTTTCCTTTGTATTCAGGATTTATATAATTCTTTGAAGGACCAGCATCTTTACCAAATGTTTGAATNACCCAATTATTATTATTTAAATAATCTGTAAATTTATTTGCAGACACATGATACTGATTAAAATAATCTAAATTATCTCCAGTTTGCATTAATTCTATATATCTAAAATCAATTTGATTATTTTTTATAAAATTAGCCCAACTTTTAAAATCTTCTTCTTTATCATTTATGCCTTTAAGAAGAACTGCATTAACTTTAATATTCTTAAAATTTAGTTTTTGTAATTTTTTTATTCCTTCTAAAATCTCATTTAATCTATCATGTCCTGTAATTTTTCTAAAAGTTTCTGGATCAAGACTATCAATACTAATATTTATGCCATCAAGCCCACTTTCATTTAAATCATCTGCAATTCTATTCAGGTGATATCCATTAGTAGTAATTACAGTTTTCTTAATACCTGAATTTTTTTTAATTATTTTAATNATATCTAAAAAATCTTTTCTAACTGTAGGTTCTCCTCCAGTTATTCTTATTTTAGACACACCTAATTCTGATAAAGCTTTTGCAAGTCTTCCAATTTCGTCTTTAGTGACAAAGGTTCTATTATCACTTTTATCAATTTTATAGCCATTTGGTAAACAGTAACCACACTTAAAATTACACACATCTGAGATTGATAATCTAATATATGGAAATCTTCGTCCAAAACTATCTTTGAGAATATTCATATAATATAAACTGTATTATTTCTTAAATAATCTATGAGTCAAATTTTAAATGATAAGGAGATTGAACCATTTAAAAGAGATTGAACAGCTAAAATTTAACCAGGGGTATAAACTCTTTCAGATTCTGGATCTTTGGTTGAATAAGGTAATTTTAAAACTTCATTCCAAAATTCTTCCGGTATATCTGTTTCAGCCCAAGCAAGGTTTTTTTCAATACTTTGAACACTAGTAACTCCACAAAGAGTAGAGGTTATTCTTTTATCCTTCATTGAAAACTGTAAAGCTGCTGCACCCATTTCAACATTGTACTTTTTACAAACTTTTTCTATTTCTCTAGCTGGCGCAAGTTTTTCTTCAGAAGCATCTTGATAAGTTATTTTTTTAAAGTTGCTCGGACCTTTTGCCAAAACACCACCAGCGTAAGGGGCTGCGTTGAAAATAGATATGTTTTTACTATGGGCATAGCTGTACATTTCATCTGCTTCTCTGTTTAACAAAGTGTATCTGTTGTGATTTATTATGACATCAAAGTCCCACTTTCTTAAGATAGGAAACATAATATCTATTTTTCCCATAGCTAAACCAACTGCTTTTGCTAAACCTTCTTCTTTAATTTTAAATAACTCATCCAATGCCCCATCTTTTTTGGTTACATCGTTTATATCCTTTACATATTCTGGATCATGAAGAAACAAAGCATCAACAGAATCTACGTTTAAAGTTTTTAAACTTTCTTCAATAGACTCTCTTGTCCTTTTTTTATCAAGAACCAGCGTATCCATATTTCTATCGATTTTAGTTGATAATACAAAATTTTCTGGCCAACCACCATTTTCGTTTATTGCTATACCAATTCTTTTTTCACTTTCTCCCATCGCGTAATTTCTTGAAGTATCAAGCATATTTACCGGACCTTGAAAAAATCTTTTTAGCGTTTCTTGAGCTCTTTGTTCTGGTACCTCATAACCATAAGTATCTGGCATACTCCCTAAAGAGGATGTTCCAAAACTCAATTCAGTAACTTCAACACCAGTATCTTTAATTTTATTTTTTTTCATAAGTTATATTTTAAGTTTATAAAACCTTTTTGAATTATTATAAAAGATGTTTTGTTTTTCAGCCAGACTTAATTCTTTAGTTAAATTTATTGCTGCATTATACCATCCTAAATAGTTTGTTCTCAAGTTACAAACAGGCCAATCTGACCCCCACAAAATCTTTTTATCAGTAAAGAGATTTAAAATTTCATCTACATAGGGTTTAAGATCTTGCTCAGTCCAATTTTCACATGCTTCTGTGACCATACCAGAAAATTTACAATATACATTTTCCAGATTAGATAATTTGCTCATACCTTTTTGCCAATGAATAAATTCTTCTTTTTTATTATTACAAATTTTTGGTTTCATTAAATGATCTATAACAAATCTTAGAGAAGTATATTTTGAAGCAATTATATAAAAATTTTCTAGGTGTATTGGAAATCCTAATGCATCAAAGCTTAAATCTAGATCAATTATATTTTTAAAAAAAATATCAAAATTCTTGTTTAAAACCCAATTTTCATCTGGAATATCTTGTATCATTGGTCTTACTCCAAGGAATTTAGGATGTTTGGAGAAAATTTTTAATTGTTCTAATTGATTCTTGTCCTCAAAATTTACCCAACCAACAACTCCACAAACTAAATCAGAATCTTCAGCAATATTTAACATATATTCAGTTTCTGCATTAGTTGCTGCAGCTTGGACTAAAACAGTTTTGTGTAAATCAATTGACTCAGAAACTTTAGATAAATCTTTAACTTCATATTTTTTACTTAATACTGGATTATCTTTTGGCATCCAATGATAATCTCCTCTTGAAGGATTCCAAAAATGTTGATGTGAATCAATAACTTTCATAAGTTATTTTAAATCAGGCTCACTCTCCTAAAATACTTTCATCTAAAATTTTAGTCTCGTATGCTGAATAAGAGTGCCATCCAGCAACTGTTTGATCAAAATCAACAATGCTTCCCGTCATAATTCCCGACTCGTCTGAACACAAGAAAGCTAGTATCTTAGCAACATCCAAAGGTTTGTTTAATCTTTTAAATGGAACTTTGGCTTCAGCCTTTTTTAACCAATCATCATCTGCTTTATGAAATTTTTTTTGGATTACTGTTTCTGCTGGTGTATCTGTCCAACCTAAATTTACGCCATTCACTCTAATTTTGTGCCCAGATACTGAATTTGCAACATTTTTGATCATTATTGCTAATGCTGCTTTTGAAGAACTGTAAGCAGTTAAGAAAGGCATTCCACTATATCCAGCCATTGATAAAATATGAGCTATAGTTCCTTTTTTTTTATCTCTTATCATTATCTTTATAACGTCTTGCATCATAAAAAGGGGAGCTTTTACATTTACATTAAAGTTTTTATCATAATTTTCTTCTGTTGTGCTTAAGATCGTTCCTCTCTCGGTAAAAGCAGCAACATTGATAAAACTATCTACAGTTTTAAATTTTTTATCAGTCTCAGAAACTATTTTTTTACAGTCTGCAAGCTTCTCTAAATCTGCTTGAACGTATAAGCATTCTGCACCCATGCTTTCTATTTCAGATTTTACCTTGTTTCCTTTTTCATTATTTCTTCCACAGATGGTTATTCCTTTGGCACCTCTGCTTGCTAGCAATTTTGCGGTCTCAGCTCCACTACCTTGAGTACTTCCTGTTACAATTATTATTTTATTTTTAAATTGTTTAGATTGTTCAGATATATATTTATTGGTCATAAATTTTAATTTATACAGATAACTAAGCCCAATATAAAATTGGGCTTAGTAACATTAAGAAGAATAATGATTTTATCCTGCAATACAAGATCCAATGTTTGGCTTCATACAAACATCAAGACCTGTGTAGATTGCTTTTAGAGATGGATTGTCAAATTTTAATGCCTTACCATCTACTATATCTTTAAGAACATACATAGCTTTGTAGCCCATCATATAAGGTTGTTGACCTACTTGACCATGAGTTCTTCCAGCATCTAAATCTTCCATTTGCATAGGAAGAGTATCTGCAATTACAACTGCAGTTTTCAAAGAACTAATTCTATCTGCATGCTTTTCAGCAACTCTTCTAAAAGCTTTAGATACGAATTGAGGAAAACCACCAGTTGGTACAAATGCTGTTAGGTTTGGATGTTTAGCAAAGATGTCTTCCATTTGCTGTACAGAAAGAGGGAAATCGTCATTCGTGTACAACGGACATCCACTAGCTTCTGTCCATCCATTTTCACCTTTAAGAGCTGCACTAGGATAAGTNCCTGAGTCTGCTCTTCCAGCAATAGTATCTCTTATACCTGACATTCTTTCATTGTGGTTTGCAGCTGCAGCACCACCAGATTGTATACAAATTTCACCACCGTTAGGTTTTAACATCATAACGATTTGTGCAAGGTATACACCAATGTCATAGTTTTTTGTTCCAACATAAGCTGCTCTTAAACCAGCATCTTTAGTTAAAAGATCTGAGTCCCAAGTAATGATTGGAATATCTGTTCCTTTAACAGCTTTTGCCATTGCTGCTGCGTTTGATGAAGCAACTGCAATACCATCAACACCTTTAGCAATTAAATCTTGAACAATTTGAACCTGCTCTTGTTCTGTATGTTCACCTGGTCCAATGTATAAACATTCTATTCCACCAATTTCTTTTTCAGCAACTTTGCAACCATCTCTTGCTAAATCAAAAAACGGGTTATTCATTGCTTTTGGAACTAATGCAAAAACTTTATCAGCTGCATATGAAATTCCAGAAATTGATACAAAAACAAATGCCAACATCGCAATTATTGTTTTTTTCATATTTCTCTCTCTATTGTTAAGTTAATTTATAAATTAAATAGTATTTAGAATGACTCTATGTTTCAAGTAAAATGATGTAATTCAACTATAAGTTGATGCATCAAATGATTGATTTTACATCAGTTCATGATACGATGTTTACATGAAAAATCATTGGAAAAATGTTTCTATAAAGAAAATTTCTGATGAATCAGGATATGGTACAGCTACAGTAGATAGAGTTTTGAATAACAGAAAAGGGGTGAGTAAAAAAACTAAAGATAAAATCTTAAATATTTTAAATAACCTTCAAAACGGAAATAATAAAAATCAAACTAAAAATATTTTAATTTGTTGTCAATCAGGACCTTCGTACAACAAGACNCTTGAGGAGAGTTTAGATAATATTAATAATGAAATTTATAAGTTTAATTTGATAAAACATTTTATTCCTGCAAAAGAATTTAAACCTAGTCAATTTGTTAAAATTTTAAGAGAAACTTCAAGTTTTGATGCAGTGATTATAGTTTCTCAAGAGGACCAAAATATAATTAACGAGCTAAGTAAAATTATAAGTGAAGGAAAACCTGTGATTACATTAACCACTGATTTTCCAAATTTGAGCAGAACAGCTTATATAGGTAATAATCAGTCTAATGCTGGATCTACTGCTGCAAATATAATTGGAAAAAATGTTGGGAAAAGATTAGGTTCAATTTTGATGGTTATGAGTATGCCATACAGGTGTCAACAAGAAAGAGAACTAGGTTTTAGAAAAGTATTAAGATCAGAATTTCCAAATCTTAAAATCAAAGAAAGTGTTTTTAATTTAGATACATCGGAACAAAGTTACAAATATGTAAAAAAATATATTAAAGAAAATGGACCACCGTTAGGAATTTATAATATTGCTGGAGGAAATTTAGGTGTCTCAAAAGCAATTAGTGAAATGAATGTAAAAGATCATATTGTATTTGTAGGTCATGAACTAAATAAAAATTCTAGAAATCTTTTAGAAAATAATAAAATGGATTTTGTTATAGGCCATGATGTTGAATTAGAAATCAAAGTTGCATTTGATAAAATTTTAGATTTTGAAAAAAATCCAGGTAATCAAAATTCTTTTTTTTCAGATATATTAATTTTCAATAGATATAATTGTATGGATAAGAAAGTTTATTAACTAATTCTTTTTATTTTTAACTTTTTCTAACCAAACTGCACCTACGATAAATATACCTAAAAACGTTCCTTGCCAGTAAGGGTCAATTCCAGCCATTAGAAGGCTGTTTCTAATTGTTTCCATTAATGCAGCACCAATAAATGCTCCAAAAGTACCACCAACACCCCCCATTAAGTTAGCACCACCAATAACAGTTGCGGCGATAACTCTTAATTCATAAGTGTAACCTAAAGCATTGGTTACTGATCCCATCCATCCAACTATCATTACAGCAGAAATTGCAGCAAATAATCCGCTGATCATGTATACTGACATTTCAATCCATCTAGTATTAATTCCAGATAATTCAGCCGCTTTTTTATTACTACCAACTGCAAAAACATGCTTGCCGTATGAGGTATATTTCAATACTAAACCCATAACTATTGTTAGAAATATTAATAACCAAGTTGCATTAGCAAGACCCAGCATTGAACCTCCTCCAATTTCATAAAACATTTCATCTTTAGGTCCAAACTCATAAAACATTTTATTGTTTGAAACTACTAAAGCCAAACTTCTTGCTGCAGCCATCATTCCTAAAGTGACCACAAATGGAGAAAGTTTAAGATAAGCAATTAAATATCCATTTACTGCACCAATTAAAGTACCTGCAAGTAGAGCTAAAATTATTGATACCCAAACGTANACTCCTTCAAAATATGAAGCTTTGGAATACCATTCNGGTAAAAATTGAGCATCCAAAAATAAACCGCATATAACTCCTGTGACACCCATAATTGACCCAACCGACAAGTCTATCCCAGCTGTAATAATCACAAATGTCATTCCAATTGCCATTATTCCGATGAAAGAAAAGTTTCGTGTAATATTAAAAAGATTATCTTTGCTAGAAAAAGCATCTTCTACAAAAAACATAATAAAACAAATCCCAAATAAAGCTATTGTTACCCAAAAGGATTGTTCAGAAACAAGTTTTTGAAATAAATTTTTTTCTGTCTTGGAGATTATTTCCTGATTAAATTTTACTGAACTCATACTTTATCTATTGCCCCTGTAATTAAGCCTGTTGCTTCTTCTGTAGAAGAATCTTTTATATTTTTTTCACAAACTTTTTCACCTCGTCTTAATACCACTAGCTTGTCACATACCTCAAATATATCTGGCATTCTGTGACTAATTAACATTACAGCTATTCCTTGATCTTTTAATCTTTTTATAAGATCTAATACTTCAGCAACCTGTCTAACACTAATTGCTGCAGTTGGTTCATCCATTAAAACTAATTTAGGATTTGTAAGCCTAGTTCTTGCAATAGCCACAGCCTGTCTTTGTCCTCCAGACATCTGCATAACTAAATCCTTTGGTCGAGTTTCAGATTTAAGTTCCTCGAATAACTCTGCAGATTTTTTAAACATGGCCGGATAATCCAAATATTTAAATGGCCAAATACCTTTTTGAATTTCTCTACCTAAAAAAACATTTGAAGCTGCAGTCAAATGATTACAAAGAGCTAAGTCTTGATAAACCACCTCAATACCAGATTTTCTTGCATCAACAGGCTTCTCAAATTCTACTTGAGCATTATTAAACATTATTTCTCCAGATGTAGGTTTAAAATTACCAGCTATAATTTTTAATAGTGTAGATTTACCCGCTCCATTATCCCCCATTAATCCTACGGTTTCGGCTTCTTTAATATCAAAACTAACTCCCGTTAAAGCCTGTATAGCTCCAAAATTTTTTTCAATATTATTTAGAGAAAGAATACTCATTTTAGAATTTTACATCTATTACTTTGCCACTTTCAAACGATTCATAGGCAGCATTGGCAATTATTAAAGCATTTCTACCATCCTCAAATCCAACTAATGGTTTTGTTTTATCTTCAACACACTTTACAAACTCGTTAAATTGATCTCTGTAAGCTTGCTCGTATCTTTCAATAAAAAAGAAATGTATGGGCTCTTTTTCATTTGTTGAAGTGCTTGTGTATCTTTCTAAAGAAGTNGGGGTTTGATTGTTTGAAATTACCATACCTTTACTTCCAAATACTTCTACTCTTTGATCGTATCCATAAACTGCTCTTCGAGAGTTATTAATATGTATTAAAACACCTTTTTTTGATTTTAAAATAAACATAGCGGTATCTAGATCTTTTTCCTGCTGTGCATTTTTATCAAACAAAGCATCTCCAAANGCGGATATTTGAACTACAGGATCATCCCCTAAAATAAATCTAGTTAAATCAAAATCATGGATAGTGGTGTCTCTAAAGAATCCTCCGGCAGCTTTTAAATAGTCAATGCCTGGAGGCTCAGGATCTCTACTTGTGATAACAACCATTTCCAATTCACCAATTTCTTTTTTTATTCTTGCTTGCTGTGCCTTTGCATGGCTGGCATCAAATCTTCTATTAAAGCCAATTTGGATAGGAACGTTTATTCCTTTTATATTTTCCATGCATTCATTTACTTTATTAATATCTAAATCAATTGGCTTTTCACAAAAAATTGCCTTTCCTGCTTTTGCTGCCATTGTAATAAATTGTGTATGAGTTGGTGTTGCAGAAGCTATAAGAACTGCATCTACATCATCTGAATTTATTGCTTCCTCTGGTGAAGATGCAATTGAGCATCCTGTTGATTTTGCTACTTCTTCAGCAAATTGAGAATTAACGTCATATATGTATTTTAATTTTGCTTTGGGATGAGCTGCTATAAATTTAGCATGCATTTTTCCAATTCTTCCCGCACCCATCAAAGAAAAATTAANCATAAGAATATAGAGCAGAATTAAAAAACAAAATCAAGAAACATTTTTAATGATGAATTAAACATCAATTTCAAATATAATTTTCTTGATGCACAAAACATCATATTCTAAAAGAATTTAAATTTNAAATAATTTGTATGACAGTAAAATTAGGAATTGCACCNATTGCATGGAGTAATGATGANATGCCTGAATTGGGTGGTGANACTTCTTTAGAACAATGTTTGTCTGAAGCTAGTCAGGCAGGATTTATTGGAATTGAATCTGGTGGTAAATTTCCAAAAAAATCAGAAGAATTAATNCCTAAACTTAACGAATTTAAATTAAATCTTTGCTCAGGTTGGTATGGAGCTAATTTAAGAACAAATAGCGTTAATGACGAAAAAAAAGTTATTCAAGATCAGTTAAAACTTTTTAAAGATTGCAACTCACCTTGTATGGTTTTTGCTGAAGTTTCAGGTTCTATTCAAGGAGATCCAAATCGAAAACTATCTACTAGACCTCAAATGGATTTTGAAGAGTCTAAAAAATACTATGAAAAAATTTCAGAAATGGGAAAATATCTTGAAGATGAAGGTATGCCGCTTGCTTATCATCATCATATGGGAACTGTAATAGAGACCGAAGAGGATACAATCAGATTGCTTGAGAACACTCATGATAGCGTAAAACTTACATTAGATACCGGTCACATGTTATTTGCTCAGGGAAACTCGTTAAAAATATTAAAAGACTTTAGCGAAAGATTAATTCATATACATTGCAAGGATATTAGAAAAAGTGTTTTAGAAAAATCTTTAAAAGAAGACTTAAGTTTTAGAGGAGCATTTTTAGAGGGTGCATTTACTGTTCCAGGTGATGGATGCATTGATTACAAGCCTTTGTTTGATGTCTTAAAAGAAAAAAATTATTCTGGATGGTTAGTAGTAGAGGCAGAACAAGATCCTGCAAAAGCAAATCCATTTGAATATGCAAAAATAGGATACAAGTATTTGACTGAAACTTTAAATCTTAGTGGTATTAAGATTTATAAAAGTTAATTTTCAATAAATAATAAACCTAAACTTTAAGATTATTCTCTTACTAAAGTCTTACAATTTTTGATTTTTCCAATGTGTCTTCGAAATAATCAATTATATTTTGAATTGTTTCCACACCCATTCTTGTCATGCATTCATCAGTAAATGCTGCGGTATGTGGACTCAAGTAAACTTTTTCATTCTTTAAAAGAGGATTATCATTTTCTGGTGGCTCTTGTTTGAATACATCAATTCCAGCTCCAAAAATTAAATCTTCATTTAAAGCCTTATCGAGATCTTCCTCATGAATAATTCCACCTCTAGCTGCATTAATGATAATACAATTTTTCTTCATTGTTTTAAGCAAATCATAATTAATAAGATTTTCTGTTTTTTCTGTTAAAGGCATATGTAGAGATATTACATCCATTGTTTTTACTGCCTCTTCAAGATTATCAACTTTTTTTCCACCAAGCTTTTCTATTGTGTCTTTATCTACAAATGGATCATAGACGAATACATTCATTTCAAATCCCAAACATCGTTTAATAAGTGCTTTACCTATTCTACCAAATCCCATTATTAGGAAATTTTTTTTCCATACTTCAATAGTTTTAGGTAATTTATTTCTGTCCTTAAAGTTACCTTCTTTAACTGTCGTATGATAAAGCTCTCTTCTCTTTGCAATATTTAGCAAGACAAACATTACATGCTCAGCAACTGTAACTGCATTTGCATTAGCTGTAATAGCAATTTTTATATCTCTTTCTTTGGCTGTTTTTAAATCAATATTATCGTAGCCAACCCCATGTCTAGAAATTATTTTAAGATTTTTTGCTTCGTTAATTACCTCACCTGGTAGTTTTGCTATTCTAATTGAAGCGCCATCACAATCTTTTATTTTAGTCTTTAAATTTTCTACTGAAACATCGTCAGTTACTTCCACATCAAAATCAGGATGGTTATTAATTAATTCCATGCCTTTATCATGAACTTTTTGGATAACTAGAATCTTCTTTTTATTACTCATAATTTTATTTAAGCTTTTCTGTTGAAGGCTTTTCTAATACGAAAAATATCAAACAATGTAAAATAGTTTTTTAAAAAGTTGTAATTATTTTCTTATTAAAATAAATTTAGTTGTGAATTTAACTATAAAAACTCTACTTTATATTTTTAACTTTCTTGAAAAGATTAATACTTTTTTTCTAAGAATTGGAAGACAATTTGCGTGGATCGCAATTTTTTTAATGGTTGTCGTAATTATGATCCAGGTTTTCTTTAGATATGTTCTCAACAATGCCTTACCTTGGCCAGATGAAGTTGCAAGATTTTTAATGTTATGGATGACTGGTTTAATCGCTCCTTCAGCCTATAGATGGGGAGGTTTTGTCTCTATTGATATGTTGGAAAGATTTTTACCTAAAATCATATCCACTTTATTAACTTTATTTCTATTAATTATATCTTTATTTGTTTTGATCATTGGACTTGAATTAGGTTTAAAGCATATTAATGCTGGATGGATATTTAATTCTGCTTCAATCAAAATTCCATTTAATTTAATTGGNGGCAAAGCTGAGCCAATAAAATTAGCTTGGATGTATATGTCCTTACCTGTTGGAATTGTTTTTTTGATTTCAGTAAANATAGAGTTAATTTTAAGAAATTTTTTAAGTAATTTTACAAAATTAGANTTACCTGAAGATTTAGATAAACAAAAATTGGAGACNCAATAATGTTAATNTGGTTTCTCCCTTTNTTTTTATTATTTTTGTTAATTGGATTACCAGTATTTTTNGGATTGTTGGCTGCTCCTGGAATTTTACTTTGGCTGAATGATCAATCTAGAGATGGAGCAATGCTTTATAGAAATATTTACAATGGNATTGATAGTTTTCCTTTAATGGCAATTCCATTTTTCATGTTAGCTGGTGAGCTAATGAATAGGGGAGGAATTACTCAAAGATTAGTAGAATTTAGCCAAGCGATGATGGGTCATTTAAAAGGTGGTTTAGCACATGTTAACGTTTTAACTTCGATGCTTTTTGCTGGCCTATCTGGATCTGCAGTTGCAGATACTTCTGCAATCGGTTCAATGTTAATTCCTGCAATGGAGAAACAAGGTTATACTAAAAAATTTTCAGCAGCAATTACTGCAGCAAGCTCAGTTATTGGTCCAATTATTCCACCTTCAGGAATAATGATTATTTATGCATACGTTATGGGAGAGAGTGTAGCCGCCTTATTCCTAGCAGGTATTATTCCTGGAATTTTAGTTGGTGTTAGTTTGATGGTTACAATTAAGTTTATGGCTAAAAGATATAATTTTCCTGCTGTAACAAAAAAGACAACATGGAGCCAAAGAGGAAAAGCTTCTTTGAAAGCTTTTTTCCCATTGATGACCCCAGTCATAATTCTGGGAGGTATACTTGGAGGAATTTTTACTCCAACAGAAGCATCTGCAGTTGCTGCTGCTTATGCAATGTTTATTGGTTTGTTTGTTTTAAAATCTTTAGAGTGGAAAGATGTACCAAAGGTTATGACAAAAGCTGCAATGGTTTCATCTGTAGTATTACTTTTGGTTGGTGCTGCAATGGCTTTTAAAACAGTTGTTAGTTTATCTCATGCACCAGAATATCTTGCTGAATTTGTTTTGGGATTAACCGATAATCCTTATATTTTATTATTTCTTATTAATATTTTACTATTTGTTGTTGGCATGTTTTTAGATGCAGGTCCAGCAATAATTATTTTAGGACCAATACTTGGACCTGTGTTTGTAGAATTAGGTGTACACCCAGTTCATTTTGCAATTATTATGTCAGTTAACTTAACTGTTGGTTTAGCAACACCACCAATGGGTTTAGTGTTATTTGTAGCATCTTCAGTTTCTGGAGAAAGAGTTGAAACTATATCAAAAGCAATATTGCCGTTTTTAGCAGTTGAAGCNATTGTNATATTTTTAATTACNTACTTNCCNTCAATCTCAATGACCATTCCTTTACTTACAGGTTTTGCAAAATAATTTTAAATTTTTTAGATAATAGACACAGAGGTTCAATTTAGGTATANTTTCTATACTTAAATANATATTTAAAGAGAGGGAAATAATAATGAGTAAATTAATTAAATCATTNTTTTCATTATTATTCTTAATTAGTTTTACAGCTTCTGTCTCAGCTGCTGATTACAATTTAAGAATGACAATGAATTCTAATGATCAAGATGAAGACTATGATGGTGCAGTAGTATTTAAAAACTATGTAGAAGCAGCATCAAATGGAAAAATATCTGTAGAACTTTTTGTAGGTACACAGTTATGTTCTAAGGGAGCAGAATGTTTACAAGGTGTTTCTGATGGAAGCATCGACGTTTACATTTCTACTTCTGGAGGAGCAGCTGGTGTATTCCCATATGTTCAAGTTTTAGATTTACCATATCTAATGGCAGACGACAGAATTGCTGAAGATGTTATGCAAGGTGATTTTGTAAGAACTATGAGACAAATGGCTCTTAAAGATTCAGGTGATACAATAAGATTAATGACTATTGGAAACACTGGTGGATGGAGAAATTTTGCTAACACAAAAAGAAGAGTTGCAGAACCATCTGACATGAAAGGTCTAAAAATCAGAACTGTTGTAGCTGATTTACCTCAAGAGCTTGTAAGAGCTTTAGGTGCATCACCAACTCCTATTCCATGGCCAGAATTATTTACATCTTTTCAAACAGGTGTAGTTGAAGGTTCTAAAAATGGAATAACTGACATTATGAATATGAAGTTTCCAGATGCGGGTCTAAAATATGTTACTTTAGANGGTCATGCATACATGGGAGCACTTTGGTGGATGAACAATGCAAAATATCAATCTATGCCAAAAGAACTTAAGAAAGTTATTACGGATGGATTTTATGCATTGCAACAAGCAACATTTGCATCTCCAAAAAGAAAATCAATCAAAGCATATGAAGACTTTGTAGCAGGTGGTGGAGATNTATATGTTCCAACTCCAGCACAAAAAGCTAGCTTNAAAAAAGCTGCTAGTCCAGTTTATGATTGGTTTAAGTCAAATGTTAAAGGTGGTGGACAAATCTTTGACGCTTTAACTAGTGCAGTTGCTGATGCTGAGAAAANAGCATCAAGTGCATACGACAAAGACTTATAATCTTAATTAAATAATGGGGCGGATTTAATTATTCGCCTCATTACCTAAACGGATAAATCCAAGCTTTGTAATCTTTAATAAGTATATGCGCTTTTTCAATTTGTTCAGGAGTCATTTTTTTAATCACTTCCTCTTGAGAAATCGCAGCATCNGGATCACCTCCAATAGCAGACAAACCATACCACATGTAAGCTCGAACAAGATCAGGAGCAGGGAGTCCTCTACCGACTTCATAATACCATCCAACACCCGATTGAGCACCAGGATGACCTTTCATCGAAGATCTAAGATACCATTCAAANGCTCTAACATCGTCTTGTTCAACTCCAAGACCCATTGCATACATAATTCCAATAAGCTCTTCAGCATCAGCGTTTCCAGATCGAGCAGCTGGCATCAGTTCTTCCATAGCTTCTTGAAATTTTCCAGCTTCCATCAAATCTCTAGCATTTTCAATTTCTGCAAAAACTATAGATGGAATAAAAAAAATTATAAAAAAGTATCTCAACATATAAAAATATTAATATTTATAATTCCATTTTTAATTTCAGCAAACAAAACATATTCAATTGAATTACCAAAACCTTTGACAAGTAATGATTTTCATAAAGTTGATATGGAAAAAGTTAAAATTGGAAGNCTTTTATTTCATGATAAAATTTTATCAGCCAATCGTAATATTGCTTGTGCAACATGTCATAGCCATGATTTAGGAGGGTCTGATGGACTTTCATTAGGAATTGGCGAAGGAGGACATGGTATTGGATTAGAAAGAACAGCTGGATCAGGGGATGATAAAATTAAAAAACGTATTCCTAGAAATGCTCTAGCATTATGGAATTTAGGATTTAAAGATATTACAACACTACTTCACGATGGAAGAGTGACTAAATCTGACATATTTGGTAATGGTTTTAATACCCCAGCACAAGAACTGCTTCCAAAAGGTCTTGATAATATAGTTGCTGTACAAGCTTTATTTCCAATGACAAGACAATTTGAAATGGCTGGAAATCCAGGTGAAAATGAAATTATAGGACTTGTGTCAAAAGTTGGTAAAGACAGTATGAGAATTGATAGAGTTTGGCCTGTAATTACTCATAGAATAAGAGGAGTTCCTGAATATGTTGAAATGTTTAAACATGCTTTTGATGATGTAGATAACGCTTTAGATATAAATATCACACATATAGTAAACTCAATTGCAGCTTTTGAAATTCATGAATGGACATCATTTGACTCTCCATTTGATGAATATTTAAATGGAAATAAAACAGCTTTAAATTTAAATCAGATTGCTGGTATGAATTTATTCTATGGCAAAGCTAATTGCAGCTCATGTCATTCTGGATCATTATTGTCTGATCAAAAATTTCATTCAATAGGTATTCCACAATTTGGACCAGGTAGAACTAGACCTTTTGATCCTTATGCNCGNGATGTTGGTAGAATGGTTGAAACAGATGATGTGAATGACATGTATAAATTTAAGACACCTGCGCTAAGAAATGTTTCTTTAACNGCACCTTATGGTCATAATGGTGCTTATCCAACACTTAAAGGCATAATTAAACATCATTTAAATCCAGTAGCTATGAATAAAAATTGGAAACCTCAATATGCAAATTTACCNAAGGCTCCATGGTTAGAACAAATTGATTTTGTAACTTTTTCNGACAAAAGAGANCAGGATAGAATCATTTCAAGTATAGACATCAAACCAATAGATTTAAGTGAAAAAGAAATTGATCAATTAGTTTCTTTTTTACAATCTCTAACTGGAAAAAGTGGAAATCAAAGACCACTTGGTAAACCAGAAAAAGTACCAAGTGGATTAACAATTGATTAAACTTATTTAATTAAACTGATAGATAATAAATATGGAAAAAATTAAATATGGAATAATTGGAGCTGGCACAATGGCTCGAGAACATATTTTAAATTTATCTTTAATCGATGAAGCTGAAGTAGTTGCTCTTTCAGACCCTCACGAAGAATCTTTGAAACAGTNTNAAGAACTACTCAAAACAGAATGTAAGAGAAAATGCTGATTTTCAACAATTGCATCTTCATAGGGTCCAAAGTCATTAAAACGTTCTTTGAAGAATATATCTAACCAATCAAGAGCTTGAGAAGTGGTGTATGGAGTATATACATTTAATTTACCAGGATGAGATTGAAAATTATTTTCAATAAATTTATAAATTTCATTTTTCTCTCGATGCTCTGGAATCTTTGGTAATTGTGGAATCGAATAATCTTTTGGGACTTTTAATCTATTCATTTCATCAAAAGACCATTTACCTCCAAGAGGTTTATCGTTTTCTATTAAATATTCAAACCTTTTTCGATTCTTTTTGTAGTAATTTGCTTGTAAAAGAAAATCTTTGCCATCACAAAAGTTTTTGAATGACTGCCTATCATCCATAAACATTAAGGATTTTAGTTCTGTGTATTTAAGATTTAGTTTCTTGATAAGTCCTAATATTTGTTTTTCGAAGCTCTTATCTTCAATTTCATAAAAGATAATTTCATTAAAATTATTCTTTTTGATGAATTGTTCTAGTTTAGAAATGTATTTTGTTTCAAAGTCTTCGTTACAATCTAGGTATTTTACTGTATACCCAGATGCTATCAATTCATCCCGATAGGCTCTCATAGCCATAAAAAATAAAGCTATTTTAGATTTATGATGTTTTTCATATGTACATAAACCCTGATCTTCACACATGAAAATAGTAGTTTCTGAATCTATAGTTTGTTCATCTTTTGGAAATAATTGATTTCCAAGTATCAAAGCTAATCTTTTCAATTTCTTATTGTTTATGTACGATGTCATAATTAAACCATGGCAAGATTTTTTTTAAAACTTTTATCAGTTTTTTTACTATTAAGCTGCTCTGATACTACAGAAACTCAAAAAACAGAATTGATTACTGATTCATATTTCTTTCAAAAAAATATATTTAATATGAATTTATATAATTGCAATACACCTTCTGAAGAATTTGATTCTACTTATAAAAAATCTAAAGATCTGATGAATTTTTATAAATTTTCAGAATTAGTCAACCAAGACCAACAGAAAGATAATTGTATTCAAATATATGCTGAAATAAGTGAGTTAACCCCATTAAAAGAAGATTTACTATTGGGTGAAAACTATATGGAAATATCTAGTTGTAGTTCAAAAGTAGAACAAGATGTACTTCTAGACTCTTTAGCGCCTTACTTAAATTTTATAAAAGATAATAATGTTCGAGTTTGGACAGGCATATCAACCTTAGAAAATAATAATTTTTATTGGATTAATATCTGGGAATCAGAAGAATATAGAGAACAATTTCTTGCTAAATGGATCAAATCTAATAATTCTGGCATATTCGCTAGAGCATTAAGTTTAAGTGCTGTATGCAAAAATCCTTCTACTTATTTATATAATTAAGGTTTAGTTCTATAATAATTAGCCTTGCGACTGTGGTGTTAATGGCTAGCACAAAAGCCTTCCAAGCTTTTGGTACGAGTTCGAATCTCGTCAGTCGCTCCACCTTTTTGTTACAATCTATAGATGTACAATTTTCAAAAGCAAAATTCTGAACAAACACTTAGAGAAGGATTAGAAGAATTTTATTCTATAAACACACAATTTAGAGATCTTGCTGAAAAAGATAATCCAAATGCATATATCTTCAAAGAACATGATTACACACATGTATTATTTGGCTTGGGTACATCTATAGAAGAAGAATCGGTTCTCGACACCTATGTTATCTGGGGCATGAAATTTAATTGGGGAAAAATAATTAATTTCTATAAAGATCCAGAATACAAAGAAGTTATAGGTAATATTGTGCAAAAACATGGTGGCTATTGGGGAATTTTTAAAATATATATGTCTCTTATCCCTGTCAAATTTCGTGTATTTTTACGTTGCTTAAATATGAAGAAGAAGTGGAATTACCATGATATTTCAGAAGAAATGCTCAATACGAAACTTCGTAATTTAAGACAAGAATACAATATTAAACTAATCCCATTGAAACATATTCCTATAAATAGATATAGCTCTAAATCTGTTTAAAATTATTCTTTTTCTAAATGTATTGTGCTTGTTGGATAAGCAAAATCTGAACCATTTTTCTTAACAATTTTCATGATTTCAAGTATTAGATTTTCTCTTGCAATACAAAAATCATGCCACTTTGTCGATCTTGTAAAGCAATAAACAAGCATATCTATACTTGAGTCATTGAATTGAGTAACTCTAATTGTTGTTGTTGCCTCATCAGCATTAGCTAAATCATCATTTGCAGCTACATAGGATTCAATATCTTTTCTAATTGCTAATATTGTTTCTGGCGTAGTTTGATAAATGAGGCCAACATTAAACATAATTCTTCTAAAGGG
>FUFK010039922.1_pt1 | contig 18190 bp, 10 predicted proteins | sample 1021851 | NCBI WGS metagenome assembly FUFK01 (sample SAMEA51879418, study PRJEB19060) | metagenome
GCTGGCAAAAAGCCATGCCGTACTTGCTGACAGGTAAAAACTTTGACGCGCAAACCGCCGATAAACTAAACCTAGTCAGTGAAGTCGTACCCAATGGTGAAGAGTACGAGCGCGCGCTAACGATTGCCAAAGAGATTTGCAGCGCCGCGCCACTTGGGGTAAAAGGGCTGCTATCCTCGGCGCAAGATGCCAGTCGTAATGGCGCAAAGTCAGCGCTGGCTAATATTCATGGTTATCTACCGCATTTATTTCATTCAGAAGATGCCCGCGAGGGTGCGATGGCGATGGTTGAGCGCCGCGAGCCTGAGTTTCAGGGTAGGTAGAGACTCGTAACGCTACCGAACGCATGATGTAAAGCTTTCTTTAACCGTACGACCAAGGACAATACCAGTGCAATATAACTTCGACGAAATCATCGATAGACGCGGNACNGGATCACTTAAGTGGCACTATAGTGACGATACCATTCCGCTATGGGTCGCCGATATGGACTTTAGAGCCGCGCCGCCTNTNTTNGNTAGNGTNCAGCGNGTNNNNGANCACGGTATTTTGGGNTATACCAAACCGACNGANNNTTTGTATAAGGCGATTATTAANTGGCANNGCANTCGTTATGGTTTAAATCTGACACNGGATAATATCTTATTTTCGCCAGGGGTGGTGCCAAGTCTTGCGCTGATGATGCAGATATTTACCGAAGTAGGCGATGCAGTACTGGTCAATGATCCCATCTATACGCCGTTTATGACTAAAGTGAAGCAAAATAAGCGTACGCTTGTGATGTCTGCATTAAAGGAAGTTGAGGGTAAATACCAACTCGATCTAAAAGATATCGAAGCTAAGATTATTCAGCATAATGTAAAGCTGTTTTTATTCTGTAATCCGCATAATCCGGGCGGGCGCGTCTGGACTATTGATGAGCTTAAAGCACTACTGGCGCTATGTAAAAAGCATAATGTAGCGATTGTCAGCGATGAGATTCATCAAGATTTAACCTTGACTGGTCATACGTTTACGCCTTTATTGAAGCTAGCAGAAGCGGCAGGTTACGCGCACAACGTCGTCAGCCTGACCTCCATGACCAAAACCTTTAATGTGGCTGGTATCAAAGGCTCAATGATCTTTGTTAAAGACGATGCATTACTTAAAAAAATCAGCCAGCAGCAGAATTTAAATGATGAATACGAGCTGAATTTATTTGCCTATACCGTGATGCAAAGCGCTTATGAAGAGGGCGGCGAATGGCTTGAGCAAGTGCTGGCTTATATTGAAAAAAACGTTGAGTTAACGATAGACTTTTTAGCAGGGCATTTGCCTGATATCAAGGTAATGCGTCCAGAAGCGTCGTATTTGATTTGGCTCGATTGCTCGGCGTACGGTGAGGACAATCAGGCGCTTTATGACAAACTGCGAGCCGCCAAAGTTGAGCTAAATTCTGGTATTAAATATGGTAGCGAGGGACATCTGAAAATGCGTATTAATGTGGCGTGTCCGAAAACGCTGCTGCGTGAGGGATTAAATCGGGTTTATGTGGCTTTTGAAGGTGGGGTTTAGACTTAAGCTAAGTTTGTAGTGCTGTAGGTAAATAGCACATCTTTAAAAATAAGATAATAGGTAACTAATCCCGCCGTCCGCTATTATCTGCTTAGCCGCTGGCGTGTGAGCCTAAGCGCCTACTGGCGTTCGCTCTAAACGAGCGACCGACACCCGCCACGGCTTGCATCGCTACCGTCGTTAGCAGGATAACCGCTCTTGAAACTTGCGAGAATGCAAATTCCCTTGCACTCGGACGAAGCAGTGCTTCGTTATTTCCTCGCTCAGGCTAAAACGCTCATCAAGTCAACCTATATGATGACAAATAAAGTAAGTTAAAATCTTGTATAACACTGAATTTAAGGTACTCTTAGCTTATCGAATAAACCATTTATCAAGGCACGTGCATGTCCTACGAAACCACAATAGAAAATAGATTTATCAAGAAGCTTGAAGCGCTTAAATATACTTATCGTCAAGACATTCGCAATATTGAGGCGCTACATAACAACTTTCGCCAAAAGTTTGAGGCATTGAACAAAGTTAACTTAAGTGATAATGAATTTAGTCGTTTAATGGAAATGATTATAACGCCTAATGTGTTTAAAAATGCCCAAACGCTACGCCAGATGAATAGCTTTATACGCGATGATGGTACGCCGCTCAACTACACCTTAGTCAATATAAAAGACTGGTGTAAAAATGAGTTTGAAGTGATCAATCAGCCAAGGGTAAATCACGATGACAGTTATCATCGCTATGATGTGGTGATCCTAATTAATGGCTTACCGATTGCTCAAACTGAACTTAAGACATATGTGGTAAGCCCTCGTCGTGCTATGCAGCAGATTGTTGATTATAAAAAAGACGTGGGCAATGGCTATACCAACACACTGATGTGCTTTATTCAGCTGTTTATCGTGAGCAATAACAATAAGACTTATTATTTTGCCAATAACGATAATCGACATTTTGCGTTTGATGCTGATGAGCGGTTTTTACCTGTCTATGAGTACGCTGATAAAGAAAATAAAAAGATATCAGGACTTGATGAGTTCTGTGAGACTTTTTTAGAAAAATGTACCTTAGGTGAAACCATTAGCCGATATATGGTATTGGTCGCAAGCGAACAAAAAATACTCATGATGCGCCCTTACCAAGTCTACGCGGTCAAAGCGATCGTAGACTGTATCCATCAAAATCGCGGCAATGGCTATATCTGGCATACCACAGGCAGTGGTAAAACCCTGACCTCATTTAAAGCCTCAACCTTACTCAAAGACAATCCAGATATCGAAAAATGTCTGTTCGTGGTAGATCGTAAAGACCTTGATCGCCAAACTCGTGAAGAGTTCAATAAGTTTCAAGAAGGTGCGGTTGAAGAAAACACCAATACGCATGCCTTAGTTGAACGGCTCTTGTCCGATGATTACGCGGATAAAGTCATTGTAACCACTATTCAAAAGCTGGGGCTTGCGCTTGATGGTAGCAACAAAAACGACTATAAAAAACGCTTGCAACCGCTGGCGGATAAGCGCGTAGTGTTTATCTTCGATGAGTGCCATCGCTCGCAGTTTGGGGACAATCATAAAGCCATTAAAGATTTCTTCCCGAATGCGCAGTTATTTGGCTTTACAGGGACACCTATCTTTGAAGAAAACAGTAACTACGTGCAAATCGAGGGCAAGATCGGTCAGTTTAAAACCACTCAAGATATCTTTGAAAAACAGCTTCATGCTTATACCATTACGCACGCCATTGAAGACAAAAACGTTTTAAGCTTTCATGTGGATTATTTCAAACCTGAAAATTCTGAAAAAGAAAAAGCAGCACCGAGTCATAAGCAAAATGAGCTAACCAAAGAAGCTATCGTCAACGCTATACTCGATAAACACGATATCGCAACCGATCATAGACGCTTTAATGCGTTATTTGCTACTGCCTCTATCAATGATGCGATTACTTATTATGAGCTGTTTAAAAAGGTGCAAGCGCAGCGCTTAGATGCGCCTAATGAGTGGCGTCCGCTAAATATCGCTTGCGTGTTTTCACCACCAAGTGAGGGCAATAACGATGTCAAGCAGCTACAAGAGGACTTAGTTCAAGAAAAAGAAGACAACAAGCACAATCCTGAGGATAAAAAACAAGCGCTAACCGCCATCATCGCCGACTACAATGCGCAGTTTGATAGCAATCATCAAATCAGTCAGTTTGATACCTACTATCAAGACGTGCAGCAGCGTATAAAAGATCATAAGTACCCTAACAGCGACTACGCGCACCGTCACAAAATCGATATCACTATCGTGGTTGATATGCTGCTGACAGGGTTTGATTCGCAATACTTAAATACGTTATATGTAGATAAAAACCTTAAATATCACGGCTTAATCCAAGCGTTTTCGCGTACCAATAGAGTGCTGAACGACACCAAGCCGTGGGGCAATATCTTAGACTTTCGCCATCAGGAGACAGCAGTCAATGACGCCGTTGAGCTGTTCTCAGGTGAGAAAAAAGAGCAGACAAGTGCTAAAGAGATTTGGCTGGTTGACCCTGCGCCCAAGGTTATCAATGACTATAAAGCGCGGGTCAATGATCTTGAGCAGTTTATGGCGTCCCAAGGGCTAGAGTGTACCCCGCAAGCGGTCGCCAACTTAAAAGGCGATAAAGCTCGCGCAAACTTTATCAACGAGTTTAAAGCCGTACAGCGTCTAAAGACCCAGCTTGATCAATATACGGATCTCACGGACGAGCAAAGCCAAGCGATCGCTGATATCATCCCAAAAGAGGACTTATTAGGGTTTCGGGGAGTGTATATTGATATTGCCAAAGATTTAAAAGCCAAGCAGGACAAATCCGACGATACGGGTCATGATGAGGCAGTCGACGAGCTAGACTTTGAGTTTGTGTTATTCTCATCTGCTATCATTGATTATGATTATATTATGGGACTCATCGCGCGCTACACCCAAGAGGCGGCTGATAAGCATAAAATGAGCAAGCAAGAGCTGATTGACCTGCTCGCTTCACAGTCCAACCTCATGGATGAGCGCGATATCATCGCCGACTATATCAATAGCTTACAAGCAGGCGAGCCACTCAGTGAGGCACAAATTAAGACGGGCTACAATGAGTTTAAAGCAAAGCGCTCGGCAAAGGAGTTAGATAACATCGCTAGCAAGCATGGTCTAGATATCGATACATTAAGCGCCTTTGTCGATGAGATTATCTGGCGCAAGGTGTTCGATGGTGAGGCACTAACGGAGTTATTAAAACCGTTAAATCTAGGCTGGAAGGCGCGTATGAGTGCTGAGATGGCACTAATGGAGGAGCTGATCCCACTACTCAAAAAACGTGCCGAGGGGCAAGAGATATCAGGATTAAAAGCATATGAAGACTAATAAAACCGAGACTGTGCCAAGACTGCGTTTTCCTGAGTTTCAGGGAGATTGGGAGAAGAAGAACCTTGGAAGTGTTGCCGATTTAATTTGCGGCTATGCATTTAAAGGAGAAGATATCTCAAAAAAATCTGAAGGAATCCCACTGCTTAGAGGGATAAATATAACTGAAGGGTTTATTAGACATAGTAACGAAATTGATAGGTATTATTTAGAAGGATATGAAGGCTTAGAAAAGTATCTATTAAAGAAAGACGATATCGTTATAAGTATGGATGGGTCTAAAGTTGGAAAGAATTCAGCTTTAATAGATGAAAGAGATGCTGGGTCTCTATTGATACAAAGGGTCGCTAGACTAAGATTGAAAGAGGTAATTACAACGAAATTTATATTTCATCAGATAAATTCAACTATTTTTCAAAATTATGTGGACACAGTTAATACGAGTAGTGGCATACCTCATATAAGTGCAAAACAAATTGATGAATTTTTTCTTAAATTTCCTAAAATTGAAGAACAAAAAAAAATAGCCGATTGCTTATCTTCATTAGATGACTTAATTAATGCAGAAAACGAACAACTTGATGCTCTACAAGAGTATAAAGCAGGATTATTACAACAACTGTTCCCAGCCGAAGGCGAGACGACGCCTAAGCTTAGGTTTGCAGAGTTTGAAGGTGATGGGGATTGGGAGGAGGTGAAATTAGTTGATGTGGCTGAAACTTCAATAGGTCTAGTAACAACCATGACTACTAGCTATGTAGAAAAAGGTATCCCTTTAATAAGAAACTCGGATATAAAACCTAATGCTATAAGAATGACGAAATTGATTAACCTATCTAAAGAGTTTGCAGATAAATATGAAAATAAAAAACTGCTTAAGAATGATATCGTTACTGTACATACTGGTGATATAGGTGTATCTGCTATAGTTGAGCAAGATTTGGAAGGTAGTTTAGGTTTTGCAACATTGAATACCAGAGTGACAAGCTCTAATGTAAGTCCTGAGTTCGTTTGTTGGTTTTTCAATTCGCCTGAATATAAGAGATTTGCATTGTCTATGGCAACTGGAGATGGAAGAAATAACTTCAATTTAAGAGATTTTAATAAAACAATATTATTTATACCTGACATCTTAGAACAACAAAAAGTAGTCGATTGCTTGTCTTCATTAGACAATCTTATTCAAGCTAAAGATAAGCAAATTGACGCGCTTAAAGACTATAAACAAGGCTTGATGCAGCAGTTGTTTCCAACTCAAAATATGTAAGAGAACATCTATATGTCAGAATTAGAAAGAATAGCTAATCAAATTAATGAATATAAAGAAAAAATTATACTGATTTATGCCTTTAATGGTACAGGAAAAACTAGGCTATCTACTGCCTACAAAGATATCACTAAAGAAGAAGAAAAACATACTGGCGTTTACTATAATGCGTTCAGTGAAGACTTGTTTGTATGGAACAATGATGAAGAAAATAGTAGAGAAAATATAACGTTAATCGTTGAAAGTAGCAGTTTAAATAAGTTCCATAGCTTAATATCTGAAGATGAAGTTCATGAAAAGCTTAAAGCTTATAAAGTTAAGTTTGATTTCAAGTTTGAGCTTTATGATGATACTGAGAAAGGGATTGAAAAAATATCTTTTTTCTCAAAGGATGATGAGAACGAATCTAATATCAAGATATCACGTGGTGAAGAACGTATCTTCGTTTGGTGTTTTTTCTTAGCTTTACTAGAAGTAGAAGGCTGGGCAGACGAACAATCTAATCATATATTTATTGACGACCCTGTTTCGAGCTTAGATGATCATAACATATTTGTTACAGCGTCCACATTGTATGAAGTAATAGAAGATAATTATAAAGATAAAAAGATAATTATAACGACTCATCACATTGGTTTATATTCCATTCTAGCTGACTGGTTGATGAAAGGTGAGCGGTCAAGTAGGTACAAAGAAGTAACTAAAGTTATGATGCTTAAAAATCATGGTAATACCTTATCATTGGACAGTAATAGAAAGAATTTATTTCTTTATCATTTAACGCTACTAAGAGAACTTGATATAGCACAAAATAATGAAGAGTTGTACGCATATCATTTTGCACTATTACGCCAAGTCCTTGAGAATATTGCTTCTTTCTTAGGGTGCGGACAATTCAGCTATGTTTTAAAACAGATAGGCTTAGATAACGAAAATCGTATCGCTACTATTATTAATACTTTATCTCATCAAAAGGTCTACCATTATCAGTCAGATGCTTTAGAGCATGATAATCTTGATATGTTTGAAGAAGTATTTAATGGATTAAAAGAAAAATATCAGTTTTTACTACATACGGATAAAACATGACCCAAGAACAACTAAATAACCTCGGCAAAACCCTGTGGGACATCGCGGACAGCTTACGCGGCGCTATGAATGCCGACGACTTTCGCGATTATATGCTCTCATTCTTGTTTTTGCGCTATCTATCAGACAACTACGAAGAAACGGCGGCAGCAGAGCTGGGTGCAGATTATCCTGTATTGGATAAAGACGACAAACGTACGCCCCTAGCCGTTTGGTACGAGCAGAACCCTGATGATACGGGAATGTTCGAGGATATGATGCGCCGCAAAATGCACTACGTCATGAAGCCTAAATATTTATGGCGCAGTATTGCTGAGCTGGCACGTACTCAAGATAATGAGTTATTAAACACCTTACAAAAAGCATTTAAACATATCGAAAATGAATCTTTTGATAATGATTTTCAAGGGCTGTTTTCAGAGATCAATCTAGCATCTGAGAAACTGGGTCGAGATTATGAATCTCGCAATAAAAAGCTTGCCATTATTATCCAAGAGATTGCCGACGGCATCGCCAAATTTAGTACCGATACCGACATACTGGGCGATGCTTATGAGTACCTGATTGGGCAATTTGCCGCAGGCAGTGGTAAAAAAGCAGGCGAGTTTTATACCCCGCAGCCAATGTCTACCATACTATCACGCATTGTGACTTTAGACAGTCAAGACCCGACACTTGGCAAGCGAGACAAGCTAAATAAAGTGCTCGATTTTGCCTGTGGCTCAGGCTCGCTACTTCTAAACGTACGAAGCCAAATGGGCAAAGACGGTATCGGTAAGCTATACGGTCAAGAAAGCAACATCACCACCTATAACCTTGCGCGTATGAATATGCTATTGCATGGGGTAAAAGATACCGAGTTTGATATCTATCATGGCGACACCCTAAAAAATGAGTGGGACATACTCAACGAGCGCAACCCCTCAAAAAAGACAGTGTTCGATGCCATCGTCGCCAACCCGCCTTTTAGCTTGCGCTGGAAGCCTGTCGATACCACAAGCGATGACTTTAGATTTAAAGGCTATGGCGTTGCCCCTAAGTCGGCTGCTGATTTTGCCTTTTTATTACATGGCTTTCACTACTTAGCGGATAATGGCACGATGGCGATTATCTTACCGCATGGCGTATTATTCAGAGGCGGCGCTGAGGAGCGCATACGCACCAAACTACTCAAAGATGGACACATAGATACCGTCATTGGTTTGCCAGCTAATTTATTTTATTCAACAGGTATTCCTGTTTGTATCTTAGTGCTCAAAAAGTGCAAAAAGTCTGATGATGTCTTGTTTATTAATGCCAGTCATGAAGACAACTTTGCCAAAGGCAAACGTCAAAACGAGCTTGAGCCTGAAAATATTGATAAAATTATCGATACGTATCAAAACCGTCGTGAAGAAGAACGCTACTCTCGTCGCGTATCAATGGATGAGATTGAAAAGCATGGCTTTAATCTGAATATCACCCGTTACGTCAGTACCGCTGAAGCTGAAAAGCAAATTGATTTAGAGCAAGTTTATAAGAAATTGGTTGAAATAGAACAAAGCGCGCAGAGCGCTAAAACGACTCATAATGCGTTTTTAAAGGAATTGGGCTTGGCGACTTTGCCTTAGAATTATCTTAATTTAACTATCAATAGTCGCCTNGNGNCGCGNTTTAGCCGTGACTGACGCGGTATCCTGTGCGACTAAGCGGGTTGCGGGCACTTGGCTAGAGGGGGTCGCTCGAATGTTGGAACGCCTCTAGCTTTAGTGCCCGCCACGCTTAGGGGTACAGATACAAGCAGAAGGCGCGATCGGCTCCCANAACCTNTTNGCCACAATCATCCCACCTTNTNACCACTCCNAATACNCCNACACCTNNANCTTGNGCANATTACTTNGCGGGNTANCCNGTGATGTCTTGAATGCTTTGGTATAAGGGTTTTAGGCGCTCGTACATCTTCAGATAGACCTCGTTATANAGGCGNTTNTAGAGTTGCACGTTGGCTTCAATAGGGACGAATTCGTCGCCTAAATGGGTCATGGCGTCGCTGGCAGCAGCGTGGTCAGGATAGACGCCGAGACCCACCGCGCAGTTGATGGCCGCGCCGAGGCCAGTGGCTTCAAAAGTGTGCGGGCGGTAGGCGGGCATGGCAAAGATGTCGGCGGTGAGCTGCATGGCAGCGTCGCTTTGGGAGCCGCCGCCTGAGACGCGCAGGTGTTTGATGGGTTTGCCGGTGCGCTTTTCAATCGTATCAAAGCCAAGTTTAAGCTCGTAAGCCAGCCCTTCTAAGATAGCGCGGTAGACGTGTGCGCGGGTATGCACATCGCCAAAGCCAATGAGTGCGCCTTTGCCCTCAAGCCCAGGATGACGGACGCCCGGCGACCAGTACGGCTGCATGATGAGTCCCATACAGCCTGCTGGAATGTCTTTGACGGCGGCGTCAAGGAGCTTTTCGGTGTCGATGCCTTTGGTTTTGGCAAGTTGCGCCTCAAAATGGGCGAATTGNTCTTTAAACCAGCTGACCATCCAAAAGCCGCGATAAATCATGTACTCGTGGTTGTAGTAGTGCGGGGCGGCGGCGGTGTAGGCGGGCATGTGTTTGAGAATCTCGACATAATCGGGGGAGATGGTGTTGATGGTGGCGGTGGTGCCAAAGCTAAGGCATGCGGTATCGGCGGACAGTCCCGCTGCGCCTAGGGCTTCGCAGGCTTTGTCACTGGCGGCGGCAATCATCGGCGTGCCCTCTGGGATACCTGTGACTTTGGCAGCTTTGGCGCTTATCTCACCAAGAGTTTGGCCTGGTGGGATGATTTTGGGCATTTGCTCGGGGGTACAGCTAAACAGCCGCCATTTAAGGTCTTTGGGTTTGAGCCATGTTTGCGCTTTGTAGTCATACGGCAGATAGCCGACGGCGTGACCATTTGAGTCGATAAGTTCACCTACTAGCTGATAGGTGAGGTAGGCGGAGAGATTAACGTAGTGCGCAGTCTTTGCCCATATCTCAGGCTCGTTTTGNGCNAGCCAATTACAGCGCGCTTTTTGCTGNGCGTCTTTGACCAGTTCGCCCATGCCGATNATTTTGNTNAGCGGGCCAAGAAAGCCGATATCACCAGNCTCAGCGCGGCGCAAATCCATCCAGACGATAGCGGGACGTAGCGGCTGCNTGTCTTTATCAAGGCAAATCATGGTATAGCGCTGGGTAGCGAGACTGACGCCAGCGATTTGTTCAGGTTTAATCTCGCAGNTNTGCCANAGCTTTTGNCAGGCCTCNNNNAGCTTTTGCCANTAGTAGTCGGCGTGCTGCTCNGCATAATTGGGCTGCTCGGAGAAATACGGCTCGATAGGCACGCGGGCTTTGGCNATCTCGCTGCCAAACTCATCAAAGATAAGCGCGCGGACGCTTTGNGTGCCGTTGTCGATAGCTAAGAAATAAATCGGGTTTGCAGAATTATCGGTCATAGTCGTCCTTAACTATACTCAGTTCTAGTTAAAACTGATACACATTTGCTATGTGCTGCTGGGATGCTCCTTTTGAGATAGTTGCNCAGCATCGAAAAGTGACGAAGTCGCACAGCAAGCAAGGAAAATTTATACCAGCCGCACAGCATAACTCTTAAAGTGTCTTAAATGTAGGTATAAAAAGCACTAAGCNGCAGGCANATGATAATAACGNTGCCATAACTCNNTATAGCGAGCGANTTCTTGTTGCCACTTTTGCTCATCCCAGCCCAGCTCCTGCTGNCANATTTGCTTNAGTCTNGCNCTAATNANNGGNGTCANNGCNCCNTNNGGTAGGATTAAGCCTANGCGNGTNCGCCGNAGNAGNAAATCATCTAAATGTATGACTTGTTCAANGCGNGCGGCAAAGCGAATCTCCGCCCAAANGGTNTTGCTATCGGTGACNTAAGCNANNTCNTCNTCATGNGCNAGCTCAAGTAANNTATCGAGCTTACGACCATAGAATCCTTGCAAGCGCTGTTGTAGATCAGAGGGTAGCGTCGCAAACTTAGGATGGATGGATGCTACTTTACTAAAGACCTGATCGCCATTTATCGCTTGGTTTTGAGTAGCAGAGTCATCAAGGTCGAGCACTTCTTGACATTTTGCCAGCACATCAAGGGCAATCAGGCGAAAGGTGGTGAGCTTGCCGCCGCTGACGGTCACCAGATTATTATCGAGCCAGACGCTATGATCGCGCTTCTCTTTACTGGGGCTGACGCGTTTGCCATTGCCGCTATCAGAGATCAGCGGGCGTACGCCTGCCCACGTGCTGATGACATCTTCTCGATTGAGATCGGTATCATCAAACAATGAGTTAGTCGCTGCTAGTAGATAATCGACCTCTGCGCTAGTGATACCGACTTCTTCGTCATTAAGTGGCGGATGATCTAAGTCGGTGGTGCCAAGTACCGTACGGTTCTCCCACGGAAAGACAAACACCGCTCTTTTATCAGCAGGATGTAAAAAGGTGTAGGCTTGCGAGGTAGGTAAACGCTGTTGACTGACGACTAAATGACTACCGCGTGAGGGACGTATTTGCTTATGAAAGCTTTGCTCGGGCTCATTACTGGCTTGCATACGCAAGTTATCCGCCCACGCGCCTGTCGCACTAACCACCACTTTGGCGTGAACGTCCAAAGTCTTGTCACTGTCTTTAGACGCCGTGTCTTTTAAAGTTGCACCCACCACCAAGCCCTGCTCATTGGTGATAAGCGACTCGGCTTTAAGATAATTAATAGCGTGCGCGCCGTCATGAATGGCTTCGTCAAGTACGCGCATGACCAGTCGCGAATCATCGGTGATCGCATCGCTAAACTGGCTGGCACCCAAAAATTTATCTTGCTTGATAGTAGGATTTAAACTTAGAAAATCATCCTTCTTAAAGTATTTAAAGTAGCGCTTACCCGCTATCTTGTCATAGACTCTTAGCAAGGTATTAAATATCCACGGCGGCGGAAACTTGCCTTTATAATGCGGCATGACATAGTGCATCTCATTGACCAGACCGCTAGCCTCGTTAAGCATGCGCTCACGCTCACGGACACTGAGTAAAGTAGTTTTATAATCACCTGAGGCTATGTAACGCAGACCACCATGTACCATTTTACTTGAGCGGCTAGAGGTGCCCCAAGCAAAGTCTTTTTGCTCGATAAGTAACACGGCTAGACCACGTCTTGCCGCTTCGCGTGCAATACCGGCACCAGTGATACCGCCGCCGATGATCAGCATATCCCAAGGTTGAGATCGTGCTAGGGGCGCGAGTGCTTGCTGGCGTTGTGTGCTTTGGTTCATAAACCATTCTTCTTAATTAACAATTTACTTTGGCAGCGAGTAAAATAGATACGTTATATAATGACGCGTGACTGGTATAAATTTTTCTGGCGTGCTGTGTCTACGCTGACAGAGGCTGCAAAAAATATATACCAGCCACGCTGTATAGCATTTAAGTATTAATAACTACACTTAAACGAGGATTAAACGACAAATAGTTAGCTTAAACAAGTTTATCGAATAGAATTACTCTTCAAGCAACACACCCGGGTTCATACGCTGCTCAGGATCTAAGCTTTTTAACATATCCCGAGTCACTTGAATCCCAAGCTTACCTTTTTCGGCAGCGAGATACGGGGCATGATCACGACCGACGCCATGCTGATGCGATATCGTCGCTTTGCCATTAGCGACGCTTAAACTGGCGGCATGTTTGATTTTTTGCCAGCGTTTTAACGTCGCGGCATGATCTTTGGCGGCGCGGAAGAAATAAGTCGTATATAGACTCGCGCCTTGTTTATAGACGTGCGAGATATGGGTAAAGGCCATGACCTCCTCACCCTCATCAGCGAGCGAGGTTTTTACCGCGTCTTGCATTTGCGCCATTTGCTCGTCAATACGGCTCCAGTTGGTCGCAGTCTCAAACGTATCGACCATAATGCCTTTATCCCAAAGCGTACCGCGCAGATATGGGAATTTAAAACGCCCGTGCGCCCAAACACTACCCATGATATTAGTGATTTTACCCGTGACACTACCATTTTGCTTTAACAATTTATTAAACTGCGTCACTGCTAGTTTATTCTGCGCTTTATCGCCTGAGAAACCATAAGTGAGCATCACTTTATCTGAGCTGAGTCCGCGCGCTTTTAGATAAGTGCTAATCGCTAAAAACTGGCTTGGCGTCGTACCTAGATGCAAATGTGCATCAGTCTCTACCGCGTTGCTTAGGCGTAGCATAGAGAGGCGAACATTGTTTTGCACCGCTTGTTTGAGTACCGCTTTGCCCGCTTCCCAATTCGGCAAAAACGCCACTTTAAACAGCTCTTCTTCAGGTTGCGGTTGCACGCGCATTTTGACTTCGGTAAAGATACCGGCGCGGCCCTCAGTACCCATCATCATCTCGCGCAAATCAGGCCCTGCTGAGGATGCAGGGATGTCAGCAATCTCTAGCACGCCTTGCGGGGTCACTAAAGTGCCACCGGCAAACATCTGCTCGATGCGCCCGTAGCCCAAGGACTGCTGACCACTAGAGCGCGCNGCAATCCAGCCGCCAAGCGTCGATAGCTCCCACGACTGCGGNTAATGNCCCAAGCGATAACCGTGCTCGTCNANTTGNGCCTCNACCGCTGGCCCTTGNGTACCTGCACCAAAGGTGGCAATTTGGCTCTCATCATCTAAGTCAATNAGTNGNTCCATTTNACTCATNGCNACNGTCAANACAGGCCGCGNNCCNTGTTGNGGATTGATATGNCCGACNACCGANGTACCGCCGCCAAANGGAATNACNATNAGATCGTGCTCGCNNGCNAGCTTNAGNANTTGCTCGACATCANNNGTCGATTNNGGANNNGCNACGCCNTCAGGGAAGNNNTCAAAGTCGCCGCNNTGCATNGCGATCCAATCGGGGAAGCTTTGCCCNCGNGCGTGTCTAAGCCTGACCTCTTGATCGNTNGANACNATNTNNAGNTNGGTAANNNCNGCTGGCANGCGNGATTTNGGNACNGTTTTNAGNACNTNTTNNAGGCTGACNGANNNNAGNTTTTTGGTTTTGCCNATNTGNGATTTGATCAGNTTTGCNCCNTGCGGNGAGACTTTTTTATTNATATTGACGTTACCCCAGCCATTCCAGCGCGTNTGCTCGATAGGGGTATTAGTGGTTGCAGTCATATCAAGACGGGTTGCGTCCGTATGGTTAGATGTGGCGTTGTCGGAACTAGCATTTTTGCGGCGAAGGGCATTGAGTGTGCTCATAGGGACATACCTGTCGAATGATGATTGTGTTTTTGCTTGGCATCTATATATGGTTTTATATTCCAGCTTTGTTCGCGCAGGGTCAAGGTGGTAGTCATTTACGCTAATAATCTAGACTGCCATACTCACCGCTTCAAATTGTCAAAATGTAAAAAAGCTATTGGTGATAAGAACCAGTTTTTAACCCTGCTCAACCTTTTTTAGATCCTTTAAATCTACATACTCTTTTTCGCCGTGAATCTTATACATTTTACGTTTGATATCTGGATAGAGGGTAATATCAATCGGTGGTCGACTACCACCCATGAGGTAGGTAGCGTCGTTATCGCTATCGTTACGCATCGAGTGCGCGGCGCCGTGAGCGGGGAAAGCTACAAAATCGCCCGCACTTAAAGGATAAGTCTTATCGCCATAGCGCAGTGATAGCTCGCCTGATAATACGTANATAAACTCATCTGACTCTTCATGATAGTGGTGCTGGGTGGTTTCATCGCCCGGCTCAACGCGTACTAGGTGTAAGCCAAAGGCGTTTAGTCCAACAATATCGCTTAGAGATACCGTATGACGAGTGGCGTTGTCGTTAAACTGATGCACGTGCTTGGTTTCAGGAATCGCGGCGATATCGGACTTAGTTAGGATATAGTCTTTTGGATCGTCGAATTTGGGCTTGGGTAGGCTAGTCATGGTTTATCTCCGTTATTTTTTCAGACTTAAGCTTATATAGTCAATATGAAATAAAATCGATACGTTAATAATACCGTGCTACTGGTACAAATTTTCNTTGCTTGCTGTGCGCTTCGCACTTTTCGATGCTACGCAGCTGTTATTCAAAACAAGTGTTCCAGTAGCACGGTATCGGTTTTAAAGTGAATTAACTATAGTAGCGAATATTTTTTGACTTTATGTANTNAATTGGGTAGGTACGCTTATGATTTATTTGCAGATGAAACGCTTTTGTTTATTTACCTAATCCACGTTATCTAGTCGCCCATGATTGGCTTAAACTTGTTAAAATAGGCTGATAATTTTACTTATTGATGGACATCGATTTATGACCACTGCCGCTGCTATCCCTACTATCAAAGAAGANCGTATTCTTATTCTTGATTTTGGCTCGCAATATAGCCAGCTNATCGCTCGCCGTGTGCGCGACTCTGGCGTTTTTTGTGAGATGTTCCCTTATGATATCGACACNCAGCGNATCNNNGACTTTGGNGCNAANGGTGTNATCCTATCGGGCGGCCCTGAGAGNGTGCATGCNGAAAACAGNCCNCGTATCAATGACGCTGTGTTTGAGCTNGGNGTNCCAGTACTTGGCATTTGCTACGGTATGCAGGCNATGGCNGATCGTTTNGGCGGNNANGTTCATGCCAGNNATATNCATGANTTTGGTGCNGCGACGATTGACGTTAACGGGCACTCGCAGCTCACTGAAGGTATTGAAGACAGCAGCACGGAAGGGAAGTCAGCTAAGCTGAATGTATGGATGAGCCACGGTGATAAGGTCATCGAAGCGCCTGAAGGCTTTGACATCGTTGCTAGTACGCCAAGCTGCCCGATTGCGATTATGGCCAATGATGACAAGCAATACTACGGTCTACAGTTCCACCCAGAAGTGACGCACACCCTACAAGGTCAGGCGCTGCTAGGTCGTTTTGTCCATCAGATTTGCGATTGTGCTGGTGAGTGGACACCAGATAACATCATCGATATGCGGGTGGCGCAACTCAAAGAGCAAATCGGTGACAAGCAAGTACTGCTCGGTCTCTCAGGCGGCGTCGACAGCTCAGTGGTTGCAGCACTATTGCACAAAGCCATTGGCGATCAGCTGACTTGTGTGTTTGTGGATAATGGTCTCTTGCGTCTGCATGAAGGCGATCAGGTCATGCAAGTGTTTGCTGAAAACATGGGCGTCAAAGTCATTCGTGTCGATGCTGAAGACTTGTTCCTAGACGCTCTAGCAGGCGAGTCTGATCCAGAAGCCAAACGTAAAATCATCGGCAAAACCTTTATCGATGTGTTTGCCAATAGTGCCCGCGAAATCAGCGCACAAAGCGATGGCAAAACCATTGAGTTCTTAGCACAGGGTACGATTTACCCAGACGTCATCGAATCTGCTAAGTCACATCAAGGTAAAGCACACGTCATTAAGAGCCATCACAATGTCGGCGGTTTGCCTGATGATTTAGCCTTTAAACTCATTGAGCCGCTACGCGATCTGTTCAAAGATGAAGTGCGTAAGCTCGGTATTACTTTAGGTTTGCCTGCAAAAATGATCTATCGTCATCCGTTCCCAGGGCCAGGTTTGGGCGTGCGAATCCTTGGTGAAGTCAAAAAAGAATATGCTGATATCTTGCGTCTTGCCGATGCGATATTTATGCAAGAGCTGGAGCGCTCTGGCTGGTATGACAAGACCGCGCAAGCCTTTGCGGTATTCCAACCAATCAAATCGGTCGGCGTGGTCGGTGATGGCCGCCGTTATGCGTGGGTCATCGCGCTACGTGCGGTTGAGACCGTAGACTTTATGACCGCACGCTTTGCCCATCTGCCGTATGATTTGATTGAGACAGTATCGAATCGCATCATGAATGAAATCGCTGATGTCTCACGCGTGACGTATGATGTGTCGAGCAAGCCGCCGGCTACTATTGAGTGGGAATAATTATTCATATGCTATGATTGTAATATCAACGCAAAGGAGTGATGGACTATGAAACTGGTTCATGTGGGACAAAACGAGTGGATGTTTGAAGATGACGTTAGCGATAAGTTGGCTGACAATAGATCAAATGCGCTTGGCGCTGGTAGAGCGCTTAATCTTAAAATAAAAGCCTTTGTAGATGCCGAGGTAAAAAGAGGTCGTGATATCAACGATATTATGAATGAAGTCATGACCAAATTTCAGCATGAAATTGTGCAAGACTTTGATGAGCAGCCGCCAACCTCATTCCAAGTGATACAGATGACGCTGGAGAAAGAAGGTTATGAAGTGGCTCGTGATATTGCTCAGTTTTTAGTATTAGAGAATATGAATGACCCTGATGCTTACTTTAACTTAGCATTTTTGTGTGAGCAGCATGATGACAGCTTTTTAGCACTATTGAGTAGCCGCGAATGTATGCGCCTATACTTAGAGTATTTCCCCAAAAACTTTAATTGGCAAAAAAGTAAGCTGCCATGGGGCATCATGGAGAACCGTCCCTTTTTGCGAGCGCTGTTTCAGCTGGCAAATGTCTATGCTGACAATATGAGCTTTGATGAAGCCTGCGAGCAGGGAGAAAGGCTGCTACAAGTTTGCCCTAATGACAACCTAGGTATGCGTGAAGCGCTGATAGAATGGTACATGTTTACCGAAGAGTATCAGAAAATAATTCGAATTTGCGGCAACTATCCAGAGGATATGCTTGCAAATATCGCTTTCGGTAAGGTGCTGGCTTACTGTTATCAAGATAAATTAGATAAGGCTGAAAAAGAGTGGGATATCGCAAAAGATAACTTGCCTGAAGTGGCGCATGAAATTCTTAAAAAGCGTCATCCTAGACCACGCGGTATGGGTATCAATAGTTATGGTATCGAAATTGGTGGTAAAGAGCAGGCTTATCTCTACTGGCAAGATATGGGCGATTGGTGGGAAGAAAATACTACCGCTCAAACCCTGATTGAGAAAAAACGT
>FUFK010065091.1_pt1 | contig 18190 bp, 17 predicted proteins | sample 1021851 | NCBI WGS metagenome assembly FUFK01 (sample SAMEA51879418, study PRJEB19060) | metagenome
TGAGCATTAAGAGGAGAGAGTTGTTAAATTGAAAGAGTTAAATCAATTATGGCACTCATCAACTCTTGAAAAAATATTTATTGAAAAAAGAATTTACAGGCTGATCGAAGACAAAGATTCTTGGGAATTGGTTTTGGAGGCAATAAAAGATGGTTTGAAACCTCATTTAGAATTACTTAAACAAGTAGTGACTCATGATGATGTGATTAAATTAACAGAAATCAGAATAAAACGAATCTCAAAGTATGACATTGATAAAGCTGATAAAAAAATTATTGAGATAGAAAATCAAATTGAAGAAACTAATTACAATTTGGAAAACCTAAATGATTTTGCAATTAATTATTTCAAAGATTTAAAATTAAAGTATGGCAAGAGCAGGGTCAGAAAAACTGAAATCAAAATTTTTGATGATGTTGATGTAAAAAAAGTCGTCGTTAGAAATGCTAAACTTTATGTTAACAGATCAGAAGGTTTTATAGGAACATCGCTACGAAAGGAGGAGTATGTAGAGGAATGTTCTGACATTGATGATGTTATTGTGTTCACAAAAAAAGGCAATATGATTGTAACTAGAGTTGAAAATAAGAAGTTTATTGAGAAGGGAATTGAACATGTTGCTGTATTCAAGAAAAAAGATTCCAGAACAATTTATAACATGATATATAGAGACGGTAAAACTGGCATAACATTTATAAAAAGATTTAATGTTACGGGTGTAACAAGAGATAAAATATATAATTTAACCACTGATCACCCTAAAACAATTTTGCTTCATTTGACATCCAATCCAAATGGGGAAGCTGAGATAGTAACGATTATTTTACGCCAATCAGGTTCTATAAAAAAATTAAAATGGGATTTAGATTTTGCTGACTTATCAATAAAGGGTAGATCTGTAAAGGGAAATATAGTTTCTAAACATACAGTTCAGAAGGTTTTATTTAAAGAAAAGGGATTATCCACTTTAAAGCCAAGAAAAATTTGGTTTGATGAAACAGTACAAAGAATTAATGTTGATGGTAGAGGAGAATTACTTGGTGAGTTTAAGGCTGATGATGATTTGATAATTTTTCAGCAATCTGGAAAATTCAAAATTATTAAGCCTGATATTAATATGCACTTTCCTGAAGACATGATCATTCTTGAGAAACTGGACAGAGTAAAACCGGTTACGGTTGTTTATAATAATCTTAAAAAGAAAAAATATTTTGTTAAGAGATTTACTGTTGGGCTTACCAAAGGAACTCAAAATTATATTGAAAAATCCAAAGATTTAGTAACAGAATTGGTTTTGACAGACTGGAAGCCCCTGATTGAGATTGTATACAAGGATAAATCGATTGAACCAAAAAAAATCGAACTATCAAATTTTATCTCTGTCAAAGGATTAAAAGCTAAAGGAAATCAACTTGAACACAAAGAAATTAAACTGATTAATAAGCTTGACCCCATCCCCTATGAACCACCACTAAATGATTTAAATGACATTGAAGTTGTTGATGAAAAAATTGACTCAAATTTTAATGATGATGAAGCAAGTACTCAAACCAAACTGGATTTTTGATTTTTGAAAATCTTTAAGGCAAAATCATAATCATTTTCATAAACAAGTAATCTATGTGTGTAGTATAAATTGGTTATCCCAAAACCAGCCAAAACTGCAGATTGTTTATAGTCCTGAACTATATACTTTATATCAAAATCTTCAAGTATTGTACAGAATTTTTGAACTTCAATGAATGTGCCAGTAAAAAGTTCTTTTAATTTACTTTTATATATTCTCAAATCTATTTTTTCTAAATATAAAATTTTGACCTAAATAAACCTTCCTAACAACTTTGTCCTTTGCTAAATCTTCAGGCTTACCATCTTTTAAAATAGAGCCTTCAAACATTAANTATGTTCTGTCAGTTATTGCTAGTGTTTCTTGAACATTGTGGTCTGTAATTAAAACGCCAATATTTTTATTTTTTAGTTGAAAAATAATTTTTTGAATTTCTTCAACTGCAATTGGATCAACTCCTGCAAAAGGTTCATCAAGAAGTAAGAACTTTGGATCTGTTGCCAATGCTCTTGCAATCTCTGTTCTCCTTCTTTCACCACCTGAAAGTAAATCTCCTCTATTTTTTCTNACNTTTTGCAAACTAAACTCTTCTATNAGTTCTTCAAGTTTTTTATTTTGATCTAATTTGGATAAACTTCCAATCTCTAAGACTGCTTTTATGTTATCTTCAACAGTTAATTTTCTGAAGACCGAAGCCTCTTGAGCTAAATATCCTATTCCTAGTTTTGCCCTTTCATACATGGGTTTATGAGAAATGTTTTTATCGTTTAGCAATATCGAACCTAAATCTGATTTAATTAAACCAACCATCATGTAAAAGCATGTTGTTTTGCCTGCACCATTAGGCCCTAGGAGCCCCACAATCTCGCCTTGAGAAACTTTTATATTAACATTATCAACAACTTTCCTGCCTTTGTATGCCTTTACAATATTTGAAGTTTTTAGGATCATTTATTTTTTAAAACAATTTTTGAAATGTATATACTAATTTGATACAATATTAAAATCGGAATTGCTACAATTATCTGACTTGCAACGTCAGGAGGTGTAATTATTGCAGCCAAAATGAGAACAAAAACTAGTGCATATTTTCTATATTTTACTAAAATTTTTGGAGTTACCAACCCAATTTTAGTTAAGAAATAAATTATTATTGGTAGTTCAAAAATAACACCCGATGACAATGCAGAAGCCCTTACAAGTGATATATAACTGCTCAAATCGAAATCATTAAAAACTTCTTGACTTACGGTATAATTTCCCAAGAAGTTGATTGACAGGGGACATACTACATAGTATCCAAACGATACACCAATAAAAAATAATAGACTTGACACAAAAATAAATCCTCTAGCATACTTTTTCTCATTNCTGTAAAGACCAGGACTTATAAAGCTCCAAAATTGATATAATACATAGGGGAACGAAATAACAAATCCTGCTGCAATTGATGTCATTATATGCGCTGAAAATTGTCCAGAAACCGTCCTGCTTTGAATTCTAAATGGTAATTCAGTTATACAAAAACTATCATTAAGACCAATAAAATTGGAAACATTACATAGTATTCTGTATGTTATAAAATTTGGATCTTTTGGTCCAAAAATAATATTGTCAAAAATATAGTCTTTGAATATAAAAGCTATTGAACCAGCAAGAACAATGCCCATAATAGCTCTCAAAATATGCCATCTGAGGTCTTCAAGATGGTCTAAAAAAGACATTTCATTTGGATCAACTTTAGACATCCTAAATCCCCGATTTTAAAATTTGATGTATGTGAATCATTCCAATGTATTTAGTTCCTTTTGTTACAATTAATTGAGAAATTTTCTTTGAATTCATCAACCTTAGGGCATCAATGGCTAAGTCTTGATGATCTATTGTCATGGGATGATTATTTTCAAGTGAACTTATTTTTTGATTTAAAGGATCTTTGTGTTTGCTAAGAATTCTTCTAATATCTCCATCGGTAATTATACCCACAATCTTTTTTTTATCCATAACCACTGTAGCACCTAACATTTTCGAAGATATTTCATCAATTGCATGTTTTAGTGTGTCATCGACAGAAACCATGGGTTTTAAATCATAATCTAAAATGTCATTAACTGTCAAGGTTAATTTTTTACCGAGTGAACCGGATGGATGAAACTTTGCAAACGACTTTATATCAAAATTTTTCAATTTCATTAAAGAAATTGCAATTATGTCCCCAACTAACATTTGTATTATTGAACTTGTTGTTGGCGCAAGGTTGTATGGACATGCTTCTTTTTCTATCGGAGTATGAATTAGGTGTTCTGAGTTCTTAGCTAAAAATGAATCCTTGCTTGAGCATAACCCAATAATTATATTTTTATTTTTTTTTAAATTTTTTACCAGTTCTATGGTTTCTGTGTTATTACCACTTTTAGAAATGAAAATCACAGCATCTTTTTCTGAAATAATACCCATATCACCATGCAGAGCATCAGAACCATGCATAAAAACTGATGGAGACCCTGTAGAATTTAGAGTAGCTGCTATTTTCATTCCAACTAAAGCACTTTTACCAATACCTGTGATTATAATTTTACCATCCAATGTGGCCAAATATTCAATCACATCACTTATATCATCAACAATATTAATTTTTAATTTTTCAATTGTTTCCTCTTGAATTTTAATTACTTCATTCGATATTTTTCTGATGTCTGTTTTGTTCACAACTTGTTTAAATTATAGATTCCTGTGGGGCTTAATTAGATTATATTTAATGTAAAGGTACAAATATACCCTATTTGATATACAATGACCCTAAAAGCAGATCTNTCAATCTTGTTGTTAAAGCACTTTGGTTTCAACAGTTTTAGAGAAAATCAGTTTGAAATAATCGAATCTCTGGTTACAGGTAATGATACTTTGGTTATCATGCCAACAGGCGGAGGAAAATCGCTTTGCTATCAAATTTCAGCATTATATATGAAAGGAGTAGCGATTATAGTTTCTCCACTTATTGCATTGATGAAAAATCAGGTTGATGTAATGAATGCATTATTTGAAAAAAAATTTGTTGCTAGTGTTTATAATTCAACTCTTTCATCAACTGAAAAAAAACATGTGAAAGAAAATATTTTAATTGGTCAAACCAAATTAGTTTATATCTCACCTGAGTCTTTTTCAAGAGAGAATAATATCAAATTTTTTAAAGACCAGACTATTTCTTTTGTTGCAATTGACGAAGCTCATTGCATTTCAGAATGGGGCCATGATTTTAGGCCTGATTACAGAATTATTTCGGAAACATGTGATAAAATTAGTGCCAATCTAAATAAGATAGCTTTGACTGCAACAGCAACTCCAAAAGTGAAAGATGATATTATCAAGAACTTAAATCTAAAAAACCACAGAATATTTCAATCCTCTTTTAATAGACCAAATTTATTTTATGAAATCAGAAAGAAAGATAGCAATATTGACAAGCAGATCATTTCATACATAAAATCTAATGAAACAAAGTCAGGAATAATATATTGTATGTCGCGAAAAAAAGTAGATCAACTTTCTGAATTACTACAAATTAATAATATNAAAGCTTTGCCTTATCATGCAGGNTTNGATTCNAAAATAAGATCCTCAAATCAAGATCATTTTCTNATGCAAAATTGTGATGTGATAGTTGCGACAATTGCNTTTGGAATGGGTATAGANAAGCCNGANATAAGATATGTAATTCATTACGATATTTCNAAATCCATAGAATCCTATTACCAAGAAACTGGAAGAGCTGGAAGAGATGGAGGAGAGGGACGTTGCATAGCTTTTTATTCATATGAAGATATTGAGAGGTTAGAAAAATTTTTATCATCCAAACCNATATCAGAAAAAGAACAAGGGTTATCATTATTAGAGGATGTTTCTGCTTACTGTGAGACATCTATGTCNAGGAGAAAATATTTACTTAATTACTTTGGAGAAGACTATGATGAAAATAATGGTTTAGGTAACAAAATGGATGATAATTCTATTGATATTAAAGAAAAAAAAGATATAAAATTCAATGTATCAAAGGTTTTAAGCTGCATTAAAGAATTGAAGGAAAATTATAAGTTAAAGGAAGTTGCAAGTTATATAGCAGGAATCGAAACAACCTCAATCAGATCTCATAAATTACTCGAAAGTGAACTTTTTGGTTTCGGTAAAAGCAAAGGAATTATTTTTTGGAAATCTGTTCTAAGAAAAATGGTCGTAGAGAAACTTTTGGTAAAAAACATAGAAAGTTATGGAATTCTAAAAATCTCCCATTCAGGTCATCAGTTTATAAATCAACCATATTCAATTATGATGTCAATTGATAATGATTTTTCAATCGATGATAAAATAAAAATTGAGCAAGTTGATAAAAGTTATGTTATTGATAATGTGTTGATTAGTATTTTAAAAAAGGAAAGAATTAACTTATCAAAAAAACATAATCTACCACCATTTGCAATTTTTCAAGACTCATCATTGGAGGAAATGACTTATAAATATCCAACATCAATCGAACAACTCTCTTTAATTAACGGAGTGGGTGTGGGAAAAGCAAAAAAATTTGGAGAATCATTCATAAACCTGATTAGTCACCACGTAAAGGAAAATAAAATTGAAAATGTACAGGAAACAGTTATTAAATCAACTGGAACTAATTCACTTACCAAACTTTTTATNATACAATCTGTCGATAAAAAACTTTCTATCGATGAAATTGCAAGTTCAAAGAATATATCATATCAGGATGTTCTTAGTGAATTAGAAACAATTATATTTTCAGGAACAAAATTAGACTTGACATATTTAGTAAATGAAATTTTTGATGAGGAATCCCTAAATGAACTGAGTGAGTTTTTTCATGAATTAAAGTCCGATTCACTTGATTTTGTAATCGAGGAGTTTTCTGAAGATTATGAAACTGATGACTTAGCTTTGTTTAGATTGTACTTTTATTCAAAACATGCATCATAAATCTTTCCACTTAATATTGCAGCCTATACTTGGTTTCTGGACTGATTTAATTTCTTTATTGTTTAATGTACAGTGAATAGCATTTCTCAAGTCATTTCCTGTAACTTTTATATCGTTTCCAGGTCTAGAGTCATCAAGTTGACCTCTGTATACTAATTTATTCTTCTTGTCATAAAGGTAAAAATCAGGTGTACATGCGGCATCAAATGCTTTAGCAACCTCTTGACTCTCATCATATAAATAAGGAAAATCAAATTTTTTATTAATTGCAAGTTTTTTCATCATTTCAGGTGAATCTTGAGGATAATTAATAATATCATTACTGCTAATTGCTACAATATTAATTTTTCCTTTATAAAACTTGGATATTGAAATTATCTCATCAAGAACATGAATAACAAATGGACAATGATTACATATGAACATAACTAGTGTTCCAATATCATTACTAAGTTTTTTATTATCAAATAATTGATTGTTAATTGTATTAATGAGATTGAAATTTGGGAGTTCAGATCCCAAATCAATCATATTTGATGGTGTTCTAGCCATTTTTAAAAATTTGATATTCTATGATAGCAAGGTTTTTGTAAATTTAGGAAATATTTAATGGAAATAATTAATTCTTTTTTTTTAGAAATTTCCTCAACTCAAAGAGCTTTAATATTAGCACTAGGAATTTCATTTTTTTGGTTGCTTGAGGGAATTATACCATTACGAATATTTTCTTATAACAAAGTCAAGCATGCAATTACAAACATATTACTAACACTAACAACTATACTTGTCAATTTTAGCTTGGCATTTTTGATTGTAAAGACATCTGACTTTGTTTATGTTAATAAAATTGGAATTTTCTCCTATTTAGGAATTGATGGTTTAGGCCGTTTTATAATTACTATTTTAATTCTTGATCTAATTGGTGCTTATTTTGCACACTTTTTTCAACACAAAATATCATTTTTGTGGCCAATACATGCCGTTCATCATTCTGATGAAAGTGTTGATACAACTACAGCTAACAGACATCACCCAATTGAGAGTTTTGTAAGATTTTTCTTTACACTGATTGCAATATTTATTTCTGAATCTTCAATAGCTATGGTTTTTTTATACCAATCTCTTTCCGTGGCTTTTTCTCAATTCAATCATGCTAATATCAATATTACTGAAAAAGTTGATTATTTAATATCATTAGTCTTCGTTTCACCCAATATGCACAAAGTTCATCATCATTACAAAATGCCATATACTGATTCTAATTATGGGAATATTTTTTCAATTTGGGACCGATTGTTTGGAACGTATATGAAGTTAGATCTTAAAGAAATTAAATTTGGTATTGATGACGGTTATAATGATGAAAATAACTTTTGGAAAGTTATTAAAAGACCGTTTAGGAAAATTTAAATATCTTCTAATTCAACTTCGTCACTTTTCTTATCGTTTTTTTCATCATCAGATTCATTTTCTTCATCTTTCATTTCCGCATTTTTTGATTTGAAATCTTTATCATGTATATCGCTTATAACTTCTTCACCTTTTTCATCGATAATGTATTTTGTCATTTCACTCAGAATATTTGAAAAATTTTCGAAATCTTCTTTGTAAAGATAAATTTTGTGTTTTTTGAAGTAGAATGTTCCGTCGTCATTGGTAAATTTCTTGCTTTCTGAAATTGTAAGGTAATAATCTCCTGCTTTTGTTGATCTTACATCAAAAAAATAAGTTCTCCTACCAGCTCTAAGTACCTTGGAAAATATATCTTCATTAACATGTTTACTTTCTTCCATTTTAATAATTTGTATCAAAAATGGTTAAAAAAGTAAAATCAACAAAATNTTAATGGTTTTTTTTATTTTGTTTTAAATCTATTTGATGATAGTATCCCTTAGTATCATTAATTAATTGGTCATGTGTACCAATTTGTAGAATTTCTCCGTTAAATAATACCATTATTTTATTGCATTTTTTAATTGTTGAAATTCTCTGACTTACAATAATTTTTGTGATATTACCTGTTTCCATTTGAAGGTTTTTTGTGATTTCTTTTTCAGTGCTAACATCAACGGCGGAAAGACAATCATCAAGAAGAAGAATTTTTGGTTTCTTAATTAAAGCGCGAGCCAAAGAAATTCTTTGTTTTTGTCCTCCTGAAAGATTGATGCCCCTTTCACCTAAGACTGATTCATACTTAAGTGAGAACTTCTCAATTTCATGATCGATGCATGAAATTTTTGCATATTTTTTTATTTCTTTAATATCTGCATCATTTTTTCCAAATCTTATATTATTTTCTATTGTATCTGAAAAAAGTAGTGTCGTTTGTGGAACATATGAAATATAATCTCTAATATTTTCTCTGTTATGGTCTCTCAAGTCAATATTGTCAATTAAAATTTTACCAGACTGAGGATCGTAATTTCTTACTATTAATTCAAGAAGAGTCGATTTTCCACTACCTACTGGTCCAATTACACCAAGAGATTCCCCTTTATTTATTTTGAAGCTTACATTTTTCAATGCATTTATTTTTGTTTCTTCATAATAAAAATTTAAATCCTTAAACTCAAGAATACCTTCAATATTTGTTTTTTTACTGTTACGACTTATGATTCTAATTTTTTCATTCAAAAATTGATTTATTCTCCCTTGACTTGCATCAGCCTGTTGAACAATTGATGTAACCCATCCTACAGTNGCAACTGGCCATGTCAGCATGTTNACATATATTATGAACTCGGCTAGGATTCCTAATTCAATTTTTCCGCTAATGAACTGATTGCCACCAATAAAAATTACAAGAATATTACTAAGTCCGATCAATAAAACCATCATAGGTAAAAACCACGACTGAAATTTTGCTAAATCAATATGTTTTAATTGAGTGTCGTATGAAATATTTTCAATGTGTTTATTTAATTCGCTTTCAATTGTATATGATTTGATAATAGAAATACCACTAAATGATTCCTGAACCAAAGTCGTCAATCTTGATAATGATTCTTGAACTTTTNAACTCTTTATATTGATTTTTTTGCTGAGTTTATAGATAATTAGGGAAAGTAACGGTAGTGGGGCAATTGTGTAAAGAGTCAACTTAATATCAATACTAAGCATGTATGAAATTATTATTATAAATAAAGTAATTGTATTAATTGAGTACATTAGTGCAGGTCCAACATACATTCTGACTCTGCTCACATCTTCACTTATTCTGTTCATTAAATCACCAACTCTGTTATTTTTATAAAAACTAATATCAAGATCTTGGTATTTTTGAAAGATTTCATTTTTTAAATCAAATTCAATAAATCTTGAGACATTTATAAGGGTTTGTCTCATCACAAAAGTTAATAATCCAGCACTTATTGAAGCACCGATTATCAAAACTATATTTTTAATTAAGCTTTTTTTTACAATAGTTGGGTCATTTCCATTGGATAAATAATTTTCTATTATTGTAATTGAGTCACCAATCAGATTTGGGGCAACTAGTGCAAATATTCTTGCAATAATTGTGATAAGAATTCCGATTAATATCCTAAATCTGTATTTATAAAAAAATTTATTTAAATACCTTAATGATTTCATAAAATCGAAACCAAAGATAATCCATATTTGAACATTTATTAATAAATAAATTTTACTTTTGTGACAGGTTCATTATTATGCTTAATAGAAGACACATAAGAGTTAAAATTCTTCAAATTTTGTATTCACAAAATAGAGCTAAATCGCCTGATAAGGAACTCTATAGTTTTTTTAACGCCACTTCAAAAAAATTCTATCAATTTTTTATAACTCAATTGCATTTTTTTGTTCTAATAAGACAAGAAACAATTAGGCAGATCGATATTAATAAAAAAAAATATTATAAATCAGAAATTGATTTTTTAGTCGATATTATAATTGATAACAAATTTATCAAAGCAATTGAGGACTCAAAATATATACAAAAATACATTTCTAAAAATGAAATAAATTACTTTAATAATGATTTTAAAATAGTAAAGCAGATTTTTGATAAAATTTGCAATGCTGAATTTTTAAAAAACTCCACTGAACAAATTAATCCTATTTCATCCCTTATAAAAATTTACAAAGAGATTATTGTTTTGGACTCAAGCTTATATAGTTTTTACGAGGATTGTGAAATTGGATGGGTAGATGATTTTCCACTTATTAACACAGAAGTTTTGAATATGATGAAAAGTTTTTCAAAAAATGAAGAATTAACTGTCAATAAAACAATATTTAAGGACAAAAATGATAAAATGTTCGGTTGGAATTTATTTAAAAAAACAACTGAAAATAATAGTATTTATGAAAATTTAATTTCAAAATACACACCACAATGGGAATCTGATCGAATAGCTGTGATTGATAGCTTGTTATTAAAAATGTGTATAACAGAATTTAAGTTTTTTGAAAATATACCCATAAATGTAAGTTTGAATGAATATGTTGAAATATCCAAAGATTATTCAAGTTTAAACAGCAGTAGTTTTATTAATGGAATTTTAAATAATATCATGAGAGATTTAAAAGATCAAGGATTGATAAAAAAATACACTAAACGTTCTAATAATTTGTTAAATTTAGATTTATGAAAAAATACTTTTATAGTTTAATCGCAGGAATTGTAATTTGTTTTATGATTATTTCATGCGACAATAATCCCACAAAAAAAATAAATCAGCAAAATCTTATAGAAACTGAAAAAAGATTAGAGCNAGAGTCTGTTTTGCCAATCATAAAATTTGATTTTGATACTTATGATTTTGGAGAAGTTACGGATGGAGAAATTGTTGAAGTTGACTATACTTTTAAAAATACAGGTGAAAGTAATTTGATTATTTTTGATGCGTCTGCATCATGTGGATGTACAGTTCCTGAATATCCAAAAGATAAAGAGATAAAACCTGGTGAAACAGGTGTTATCAAAGCAAGATTTGACTCATCTGGTCAAACAGGCAAACAGGTAAAGTCAATAACATTAACAACAAATACGAAAAACTCCAAAAAAATTATTCGTATGAGTGGATTCGTAATAAATAAATAAAACAAATGGAAGGAATTAGTCAGTGGACACCAATCATTTTGATGATATTCGCTCTGTATTTTTTGTTTATACTACCTCAGAGCAGAAAGGCAAAAAAAGAAAAGAAATTTTTATCCTCTCTTAAAAATGGAGATCTTGTAGTTACAAAAAGTGGAATGCACGGAAAAATTATTGAAGTTAATGATACTAAAAATACGTGTGTTATTTTAACTATGGCTGGTAAAATCAAATTTGATAAGACAGCGTTATCTTTTGAGTTATCTTCAGAATTAAATAAAAAGAAATAAGACTTAGAGGAATGTGGAAATACTTTATTAGACCACTTTTTTTTCTTTTTGATCCGGAAATAATACATGATTTTTTGATAAAATGGACTAAGGTACTTGGCGGTGCAGTTTCACCAGATATGCGATTTACATCACCTTTGTTAGAAAAAAAGGTATTTGGCATCAATTTTCCAAACCCTGTGGGTCTAGCTGCAGGATTTGATAAAAACGCAGAAATAGTCACATCCATAAGAAAGCTTGGTGGTTTTGGGTTTACTGAGATTGGAACTGTTACACCAAGACCTCAGGCAGGAAACCCAAAAAAAAGAATATTTCGTTTAGCAAAAGATGATGCATTAATAAATAGATTGGGATTTAATAATGATGGAGTAGATGCCGTAGTTAAAAGGTTAAAAAATAAAAAATTTAAATATTACAATACAAGCTTACCAATAGGAGCAAATATTGGAAAAAATAAGTCAACACCTAATTCTAAAGCACATGAGGATTATCTTGAATGTTTTAAAAAGTTAAGATCATATGTTGATTATTTTGCTGTAAATGTTAGTTCACCCAATACTCCAGAGCTGAGAAACCTGCAGTCAGTTTCTTTTCTAAAAAAAATTTTAAAAACTTTGATTACAGAAAATAAGATAGGTGAGAGGAAGCCGATTCTCGTTAAAGTTTCACCTGATCTATCCAATAGACAGCTTGCAGATGTTGTCAGGCTCTTAATGGAATTAAATATTGACGGTATTATATGTTCAAATACGACAGTTGCTAGAGAGAATTTAAAATCAGACAAATTAAAAAATGAAAGTGGTGGTCTGAGTGGAAAGCCGCTTTCTAAAAGAAGTACAGAGATGGTTAAATTGATCAAAAACCAGGCTGGAGATAAACTTCCTATCGTTGCTGTTGGGGGCATAATGACACCTGATGATGTAGTTGAAAAGATAAATGCGGGGGCATCACTTGTTCAAATCTATACAGGGTGGATTTACTATGGCCCAACCTTGGTTTATGATATTAATAAAAGGCTTTTAAAAGAATATTTTAAGAATTGAAATTAATTGAAAACTACATACCAAAAACTGAAATAGAGTACAATAAGCTATATCAACAAAGTATAGAAGACCCGAATAGTTTTTGGTCCGATATTGCTTCAACATTTACTTGGAAAAAAAAATGGAACAAAACATTTGAGTTTGATTTTAAAAAACCTGATTTTAAATGGTTTTTGGATGGAAAATTAAATATTACAGAAAATTGTCTTGACAGACATCTTACAAAAAAAGCAGAAAAAACAGCAATAATTTTTGAACCCAATGATCCAACCGAAGAGTGTCAACGAATTTCATACAAAGAATTGCACTCAAAAGTTTGTAAGTTTTCAAATGTTTTAAAAAAAAATAATATTGTAAAAGGTGATAGGGTTTGTCTTTACATGCCAATGGTTCCTGAGCTTGCAATTGCAGTATTGGCGTGTGCAAGGGTAGGTGCTGTTCATTCTGTAGTGTTTGCAGGGTTTTCGGCTACAGCATTGGCCGCTAGAATTAACGATGCAAAGTGTAAAATGTTGCTCACTGCCGACGGAAGTTTTAGAGGAAACAAAACAATTGATTTAAAATCTATTGCTGATGAAGCTCTGACAAAATGCCCTTCGGTTGAAACTTGTATTGTTTTAAAGAGAATCAACAGCAGAATTAAGCTGAATAAAATTGATAAATGGTGGCATGAGGAGTTAAATGGAGAATCTGATAAATTTGACTCTATAGAGCTCGATTCTGAGGACCCATTATTTATTCTTTATACATCCGGATCTACCGGAAAACCAAAAGGAATGGTGCATTCATGCGGAGGTTATATGGTTTACTCATCATATTCTTTCAAAAGCGTATTTCAGTACCAACATAATGATATATACTGGTGCACAGCTGATATAGGATGGATTACCGGACATAGTTATATTGTTTATGGCCCCTTGCTGAATGGTGCAACAACAATAATGTTTGAAGGAGTACCATCTTATCCTGACTTTGGAAGATTTTGGGAAATTTGCGAAAAANATAAAGTTAACCAGTTTTACACAGCGCCTACTGCAATAAGAGCATTAGCAAAACATTCTCTTGATTTTGTTAGAAAGTATGATTTATCTTCATTGAAAGTTCTTGGTACCGTTGGAGAGCCAATTAATGAAGAAGCCTGGAAATGGTACAATCAAAATATAGGAAAGAATAAGTGTCCAATAGTTGATACATGGTGGCAAACTGAGACAGGTGGTATCATGATATCATCACTTGCTAATGTTACAAAAGGAAAACCAACTTTTGCCACCAAACCCTTGATTGGTATACAACCCGTCCTTCTTGACGATGATGGAAAAGAGTTTCATGAAAATAATAGAAATGGTATACTTGCGATTAAGTTTCCATGGCCATCAATAGCCCGTACTATATATGGAGATCATGAGAGATACAATGATGTTTACTTTTCAAATTATCCTGGATATTATTTTCCCGGCGATGGTGCATTTAGAGATGATCAAGGAAATTACAGAATTACAGGCAGGGTAGACGATGTCGTAATTGTTTCAGGACACAATTTAGGTACAGCACCAATTGAGGATGCAATAAATCTACATGAAAATGTGGTTGAGAGTGCTCTTGTCGGATATCCACACGAAATTAAAGGAAACGCTCTTTACGCATTTATAATTTTAAAAAATGATAAAAATATTGATGGAATCACAGTAGAAATAAATCAACTTATTTCCAAAACAATTGGCCCCATAGCAAAACCTGAAAAAATCCAAATTGTTGATGGTTTACCAAAAACAAGAAGTGGTAAAATCATGAGAAGAATTTTAAGAAAAATTGCTGCAGGCGAAACCCATAACTTTGGGGATATTTCAACACTACTCAACCCAGAAATTGTCAAGCATATAGTTAATGAAAATAATTAAGATTTAAAGTAGCTAAAATCATCATCTGGGGCAATCGTCAACAAAGTTTCGTAAATTAATTTTATAACGTTTTCAACATCATCTCTGCTAACTAATTCCACAGTAGTATGCATGTATCTTAATGGTAAAGAAATCAAGGCAGAGGCAACACCTCCGTTGCTGTAGGCAAAAGCATCAGTATCCGTTCCAGTATACCTGGATGAAGCATGTCTCTGAAAAGGGATTTTTTTCTTTTCAGCAGTTTCAATTATTCTTTCTCTAAGGTTGTTTTGTATTGCTGGAGCATAAGAGATAACAGGTCCTTTATCAATCACATTGTCACCCTGTTTTTTTACATCAATCATAGGAGTTGATGTGTCATGACAAACATCGGTCACAATGGCAACATTTGGTTTCAAAGTTTCAGTTATCATTTGTGCACCTCTTAATCCAATTTCTTCTTGGACGGAGTTTGTAACATACAAACAAAAAGGAAGTGTTTTTTTATTTTCTTTTAAAAGTCTAGCAACTTCAGCAATCATAAAACCACCAATTCTGTTGTCAATTGCTCTGCAAACAAATCTATTTTTATTTAGAATTTGGAATGAATCAGGATATGTGATTACACATCCTACATGAATTCCCATTTTTTCAACTTCTTTTTTGTCTTTAGCACCTACATCAATACAGATATTTTCTAATTTTGGAGGCTCTTCTTTTCCTGCTGTTCTAGTATGAATCGCAGGCCAGCCAAAAATACCTTTTACAATTCCTTTTTTAGTATGAATATTGACCCATTTTGAGGGTGCTATTTGATGATCACTTCCACCATTTCTAATTACATAGATTAATCCTTTTTCTGTGATGTAATTTACATACCAAGATATTTCATCAGAATGGCCCTCAATTACAACCTTAAAATTTGATTTTGGATTAATAACACCAACAGCTGTTCCGTATGTGTCAGTGACAAACTCATCAACGTATGGTTTGAGATAGTCCATCCATATTTTTTGACCTTCCCACTCATATCCAGTGGGTGAAGGGTTATTAAGATATGTTTCTAAAAACTTTATTGATTTTTCATTTAAAATACTCTTGCCCATACAGTTTTATTTAATGTCTAAAATTAATCATTTATGAATTATAAACGTATTTAATATTAAAAGAATTACTTAAAATCTTTCATGCAAATAAATTAACTTTGACAAAGTGATTAATTACCTGCTGAACTTCACAATAATTTTTTTTCTACTCTGCAATGCAGGTTCATCAGTAGATCTTTTTAATCCTTTTATAAAACAGGATTATTACCAAACACGTGTTTTTAAAAAACCAAAATTTAATGTTTTAGTGAAAGAAAATTTGATTTATGGTTATGGTCTTTCTCATGATTCTTACGACAATCAAAACCCAGTAGAAATCCCCTTACATTTAGATGCATATTTACCGAAAAATACAGAAAAAAATAAGCCTATTTTNATATTAATTCATGGTGGTGGATTTCGTGGAGGAGATAAAACTAGCATGAGACAATATGTGGAATTTTCAAAATATTTTGCATCCAGGGGATGGGCAGTGTTTAATCTTAACTATAGACTATTAAAGGATTATGGTAGTGTTCCTGACAAGTGGAAAGAAATGGTTGATAAGAGGATTATTAATATCAATAAAAACAACAGAGCTAAGGCCATATACCCTGCTGTAAGAGATATAAAAGCTGCTGTACGCTGGGTAGTTGCACACAAAAATAATTTTGGAATAAATACTAATCAAATAACAGTTGGGGGTGGATCAGCAGGTGGGTGTGCATCTTTTGGCGCTGGTATAACTGAAAATGAGGATTATTTAAAAGAATTAAACATTGAACAAGACAAAACATTATTGTCAACTAATATTGAACAGAAATTTCAAGTTCATTCAATTATTTTTCTTTGGGGAAGCAAAGGATGTGCTGAAGCTATTGCCACTTTTAGTGGTAAGAAACTATACAATAAAAATAACCCTCCTGTATTTATTGCACACGGAACCAACGATAAGCTAGTTGATTTTAAAAATGCATCAGATGTAAAAAAAATATATCAAGAGACTGGTGCTTATTATGAATTTTTTCCATTGGAGGGAAAAGGACATGGTCCTTGGAACGCCACAGTTAATGATAAAACCTTATTTGATCTTGTATTTGATTTTATTGTTAAAACACAAGAACTGGATGTACATTGATTTATGCTTAAACTTTTTTCAACAATTTTGATTTTTTTTGTTTCAGCCCTGATTTCATTGCACGGTCAAAATGAAGAAATCTATTACAAGTTTGAGGGGGATTCAATAACAAAAAAAGAATTTGAACTCTCGGAAGTTACAGTTTACAATGAAATTAATTTTAAAGATTCGGATGAGAGAATAAAATATTTAATACTTAGACGAAAAACCCTAAAGGTTTACCCATATGCAGCTTTGGCAGCTGAAAGGTTAAAAAAACTTAACGATCGATTGGGTAACTTAAACAAGAGATCCAAGCGAAAAAGATATACGAGAATTGTTGAAAAATATATTCAAGAGGAATTTACTGAAGAATTGAAAAAATTAACGAGAAGCGAAGGGCAAATTTTAGTTAAACTAATTTTTCGAGAAACTGGTAAAACCACATATGAGCTCCTGAAAGAGCTCAGAAACGGATTTCGTGCATTTTCATATAACTTAGTTGCAAGGGCTTTTGATATTTCACTAAAAGAAAAATTTGACTCAAAAAATAGTCGTGAGGACTATTTTATTGAGGATATTTTAAGAAAACAAGGGTATTAAAAATCCTCAGAAAAATGCTGTAAATCAGCATGTTAATAATTTTGTTATAAAAAATTAACTTATTTTCTTCAAATATATTTGGTAGAATATGAAAGGAGTGTATATTTGCACGGCTTTTCTGTTAAACAGGAAAGAATGAATAAGCTCATTGAAAGTATTGAAATATGACAGCGTATCGATGATTTTATATCATTATACGAATTAGCAAAACCATTCCTGAAAAGTCTTTTATCAATTCAAGTTGTTAAATATTATAAATTTTTTTACAACGAAGAGTTTGATCCTGGCTCAGGATGAACGCTAGCGGCAAGCCTAACACATGCAAGTCGAACGGTAACTTTTGGTGCTTGCACCGAAAGACGAGTGGCGAACGGGTGCGTAACGCGTATGCAATCTGCCTTTTACTAGGGTATAGCCCAGAGAAATTTGGATTAATCCCCTATAATATCATTTTTTCGCATGATTAAATGATTAAAGCTTCGGCGGTAAAAGATGAGCATGCGTCCTATTAGTTTGTAGGTGAGGTAACGGCTCACCTAGACTACGATAGGTAGGGGCCC
>FUFK010076904.1_pt1 | contig 18190 bp, 16 predicted proteins | sample 1021851 | NCBI WGS metagenome assembly FUFK01 (sample SAMEA51879418, study PRJEB19060) | metagenome
CTGAGGCATGTCCTGAGAATTCTAAAAAGAAAGAATATTAATCTTCCACCCTATTTAATTCTAAAAAATAAAGGTCTTTTTGAAAACACTCTAGCTATTCCAGCTGCAAAAGAAATGATCGACTGTTTTTTGGAAGTTCTGCTAAGAATTGATTTATCAAAGTCTTTTAAATTTCTATCAAGTCATCAAGAGAGTGAATTATTGAATTGGGATATTGAGATATATCGCCAATCTATAAACTAATGTCACTTTTTCTGGGGATTGACTTTGGAACGACTGGTGTCAGATCTTCTATTATTGATAAGAATAAAAAAGAATTAATTAATTTTTCAGTTTCTATTGATAGCCCAATAAGTAAGGGATCATTAGTTTATCAAAATCCAAGCTTATGGTGGAGTGCGTTAATTAAAAATCTTACATTTTTAAAAACTAAAATAGAATTAAATAAAATTGAAAGATTATCAATCGATGGAACATCAGGTACAGTACTTATAACCGACCATCTTGGTATCCCTTTAGATGATGCATTAATGTACAATGATGCTTCAGCTGTAAAAGAGTCTAAGTTAGTTGAGAGTATATCTGATAACCATCCAATTGTNTCCACNTCTACTAATGCATTAGTAAGGGCGTTATCATTAATTAATAAACTTAAAAAAGAAAAATATAGAATACTTCATCAAGCAGATTGGATAGCTTGTAAACTAATTAATGATTATACCTATTCAGACGAAAATAATGCTCTTAAACTAGGTTATGATTGTGTCGAAAGATCTTGGCCAAAATGGTTTGATCAGTTACCTATTGAAATGAGTAGCCTACCAAATATAAAAATACCAGGACAGTCTATAGGTGAATTAAGAAACNCTGAACTTNTTGANTTAGGTTTTAATAANAAAACCAAGGTTATAGCAGGNACTACGGATAGCATAGCAGCATTTTTAGCTACTGGAGCCAAAAATATAGGAGAAGCAGTTTCTTCAATTGGCACAACTCTGGTAGTAAAAGCTATCTCAAATAAGCCAATTTATAATAAGGAATTTGGGATCTACAGTCATCGTTTGGGCGAAAATTGGTTAGCCGGAGGAGCTTCCAATGTTGGAGGAAAAATTCTAAAAGAACTATTTTCAGATAGAATAGAGGAATTATCAAAAGATATAGACCCAAATAATCTATTGAATTTAAATTACTATCCTCTGGCACAAAAAGGTGAAAGATTTCCTTTTAACGACCCTAACAAACTCCCAATTTTAGAACCTCGCCCTGATTCTGAGATAAAATTTTTTCAGGCTGTACTTGAGGGTATAACTAATGTTGAAAAATTGAGTTACGAAAAGATATTAGAGATAGGCGGTAAATATCCTAAAACTATTTTTACAATAGGAGGCGGAGGAAAGAATTTAAAATGGAATGAAATTAGAAAAAAAATTCTTGGTGTGAAACTAAATAAGCCTTTATCAAATGATGCTTCTTTTGGATCTGCACTTTTAGCGTTGGGTAATATTTTTTAAATGGTAAAAAAATTATTATCCCTTAAAGAAATTTCAGAATATTACGATACTTATTATTTTGATCAATGGGGAGTTGTTCATGATGGAATAAATATTTTTAATGAAGCAGAACAAGTTTTTTCATATTTACAATCACAAAATAAAAAAATTTATATAATAAGTAATTCAGGAAAAAAATCTTCAGATAATACTGACCGTTTGATAAAAATGGGCGCAAAAAATATTTTGAAATCTCATTTAATTACATCAGGAGATGTATGCTTAGAATATCTAAAATCTAAAAGGAGCCCCTTTGAAAATATTGGAAATAAATATTTTGTGGTTGCAACAGATTATCCCTTATTGCAAAACACAACATTTGAAAAGACGAGTTCTATAGAAAACGCTAATTTTCTTTTATTAACCTCTACTACTGGTCTGAAAAAAACTGATTTAATTGACAAAATTTATATGAGAGCTATAGAAATGAAGTTACCCCTAGTGTGCTCAAATCCTGATATTTTGGGTGTTTCTGGAGATAATATTCATCCTTCAACAGGAGATCTTGCAGTTAAGTACAAAAAAATGGGAGGGCAGGCATTTATAATTGGTAAACCAAATATTGAAATCTTTCATTATGTTCAAGAGTTNTCCAATAGTAATAAATTAAAAACTTTGATGATAGGAGACTCTTTATTTAATGATATTGCAGGCGCCAATAGCTTTGGTATAGACTCATTACTGATCACCTCTGGAATTCATAAAGAAGAATTTATGCAAAACATACCAACGAACGATATAATTGATAATATAAAATCGGATTTTCAAATCACTGGAAAGCCAGACTATATAATGGATAGACTTAAATGACATTTGATTTTAGTGAATTCAAAAACAAAAAGATTATTGTTACGGGTTCAAGTACAGGCATAGGTTTTGAGACAGGTGTTGAGTTTTTAAACTTGGGAGCTAATGTAATTTTTCATGGTAACCAATCAATTAATGATCTTGAAACTAGAATAAAAGCTAAATCTCAAAGCCAAAAATTTAAAATATTCAAATCTGATTTTACAGATTTATCTCAAGTAAATAACTTTATGAACAATGCTATAAATTATTTAAATGGTCTAGATATATTAGTTAATAATGCTGGAACAATGGTAGGAAGATATCAATTAGAAACAATCAGTGAAAAAGATTTTTTAAAAATATTTGATCTCAATGCCAAATCTGCATATTTTGCAACAAAAAGTGCATGTACAATTTTCAAAAAACAAAATTATGGAAATATTATTAATGTATCAACTATCAGTGCGAGAACAGGAGGTAGTGCGGGTTCAAGNGTATATGCTGCGTCTAAAGCTTTTGTTTCAGGAATTACTAGATCGCTTGTTTCAGAATTATCACCCTACAACATAAGAATAAACGCTATTTCACCTGGCACAATTACCACAAAGTTTCATGAACAATATTCTTCACCAGAAAAATTAGAAGCAACAAGATTAAAAATACCTATGAAAAGACTTGGCTCAGCAGAGGACTGCGTAGGGCCAATAATTTTTTTATCCTCACAGACAATGAGTGGCTATATAACAGGACAAATATTAGAGGTAAATGGAGGCCAATTTATTTCGTAATGTCAAAGATATTATCTATAGGTGCAGGCGTTATGGGAACAGCAATTACTGTTCCAGCAGTTTCAAATGGTCACGAAGCAAAACTCGTTGGTACTAGTTTTGACGAGGATATTATTAACTCAGTTAATAAAAATTCTTCTCACCCAAAACTAGGTATTAAATTAACAAATACGTCAGCAATAAGATTTAATGAAATGTCTCAAGAGGACATTAATACATCTGATGTCATTGTTATTGGAATTAGTTCATCAGGTGTCGATTGGTTCATTAACTTCATTAAAAATTTTAATGTTACAAATAAACACTTTCTTATCGTTACTAAAGGTCTGTATATTAACGAAAAAGAAGAGTTAGATATTTTCCCAAATAAAATTAANAAACAAATTAATCAAGATTTCACCTTAACCGCGGTTACTGGTCCTTGTAAAGCAGTTGAGCTCGCAAAGAAAAATTTAACAAATATATGTTTTGTAAATCCTGATATAGAGGTTGCTAAGAATTTATCCAATATATTCAAAAATGAATACTATGTAGTAAATTTACAAACTGACTTATTAGGCTCAGAGCTTTGTGCAGCTCTTAAGAACATGTACGCAATTGCTGTTGGCTACTCACAAACGTATTTCTCCGATGATGAAAAAATCTTTAATCCTGAGTCCGCATTATTTTCACACTGTGTTAATGAGATGAGCCATTTTGTAAAATTAATAGGCGGTCTTCAAGAAACAGTATTTGGGCTATCTGGGATTGGAGACTTACATGTTACCTCAGGAACTGGAAGAAACGGTCTTTTAGGTAATTTATTAGCAAAGAACAGAACATATGAGGATATCATGTCTAAGGAATTAAAAGATGAAACTGTCGAAGGAGCACAAACCATNAGAGAATTANANCATNTATTNAACAAACTGGTAAAANANAACAAACTTCCAATTTTGGATAGTTTAGTGAGATGTATCTGTCAAAACGAAAAACTGCATATACCTTGGAATGATTTAAATATATAATTAACTATGCTCAAAAAAATTGTTATTGGTGCAGACCATCTAGGGAGAAACCTTAAAGACAAAATCAAAGAACATTTGGAATCTAAAGGTATTGAAGTCATGGATGTAGGAGTCACAGATGAATCACAAGTAGATTATCCAGACGTTGGTAAAACATTGGCTAAAAAGGTACAAGATAGTGAATTTGAAAGGGGAATTTTAGTTTGTGGAACAGGTGCTGGAATGGCTATTGTCGCTAATAAATTTTCAGGTGTGAGGGCTGTTTGTGTGAACGATGCATACACCGCAGAGAGATCTATTGCAAGTAACAATGCTCAAATTATTACTTTTGGTGCTTTAATTACAGGTACTCCGAATGCAATTATGTATACAGATATTTGGTTGAAAAATAATTTTCAGTCTGAAAGATCTGGAAAAAAAGTTGATAAAATAAATCAGTTAGATAGCTAGTTTTTAATTAAAAACTACGAAAGTTTTAGTTAATAAAATTTTAAAATCTTTTTAAGGTAAAGATAATGAATGAAATTTTTTTTATTTCACTGAAATTTATAAAGTATTTAGAGTCTATTCTTTAACAGTTCCTAGAGTCAACCCCCTGACAAAATGTTTTCTAACTATTAAAATCATAATAAATACTGGGATTATTGAAATTGTTGTAAAAGCAGCCATCATATCCCAACTGGGTATAGTTTTCATTATAGAGGCTTGAATCGGGATAGTCTTAATTTTCATTTGTCCNATCATNAATGCNCAAATAAATTCTGTCCAACTGAATATTATNGATAAAATAAATGTGACAGNTATCCCACNTTTTGCACANGGTATAATTAATTNATGAAGAATTTTAATTTTACTNGCACCATCTATAAAAGCATTTTCATCAATTTGTTTTGGNACTTCGTCAAAAAAACTTTTNAATAAAAGAACTGCNANNGGTAGATTTATAAATGTATGNATTAANATTAAACCAACATATGTATCAAGGAGATTAATTTTTTCGTAAACAAAATATAGTGGAATGGCAATTGATATTAACGGCATCATCCTTGCACTAAGAATTGACATGATTAAAAAATTTTTATATTTGAAATTAGCTCTAGAAATATAGTAACCAGCATAAATTCCAATTATCAATGTTAGGGATGATGAACCAATTCCTACAATTAAACTATCTAATATCCTTGATGTTAAATATAATTCGCCATAAGAGGGATCAAATTTTAGTAATTTTGAAAAACCAAAAACTCTCTCATACGCTGAAAAGTCAATATCAAATAGAAATAATTTTGGGGGTAATGAAAAAAGATCAATATTATTTTTAAAAGAGGATGTAATTAAAAAAAATATTGGAAATATAAAAATTAAAGCAATAGAGAATGCTAGAATTTTTCTAATCAAACTACCTTATTGTTTTACTGAACCTAAAGTCAATCCTCTTACTAAATGTCTTTGAACTAAAAGTATAAAAATGAATGCTGGTATAATAGCGGCTGTGCCTAACGCTGCCATATTATCCCAAGCAGTTCCAGTAGAAGTAACAAAAGATGTAGAAACCACAGGAATTGTTTTTAGCCCTGTTTGTGTAAGCATCAGAACAAAGATAAATTCTGTCCAACTAAATATAAAACAAAGCACAGCAGTTGCCGCTATTCCACCTATGGCTAGAGGCACTACTAATCTCCAAAATACAAAAAATCTCGTAGCCCCATCTAGTAACGCAGCTTCATCTATGTCCTTTGGAATGTCATCAAAAAAGCTTTTCATGAGTAAAACAGCAAGTGGGAGATTCATCAACGCGTGAATAATAATGATACCTAGATGTGTATCCATTAAGCCTATATTTTTGTATATAAAAAACATTGGTATTGCTACTGCAACTGGGGGCATCATTCTTGTTGATAAAATCCATCCCATAAAATGCTGTTGACCCCTAATAGGTAATCTTGAGAGAGAATATGCTGCTAGTATAGATATAAGCATTGCTATACCTGTAGAGCCTAAAGCAATAATGATACTATCCACAAGATTTGGCATCATATAAAANTCTCCACCGCCAGGTCGAACAGCACCCATNTCTTCTACATAGAGAAAGCGTGAAATACCAAACACTTCTTCATAAGCAGCGAATGATACTTCAAAATCAAATAATTTCGGAGGTAGAGCAAAAATATCTTTATCCTTTTTAATAGATACGGTAATCCAGAAATATATAGGAAAGAAAAATATCGCAGCAATAAACCAACCTAATACTTGTTTAAATACTTTATTCAATTCCTCACCATTTTACTTTTGCAAAATGAATAAATGCATTTCCAACTATTAAAATTACAATTAAAGAAAATAAACTAATCGTTGCTCCGTAACCCCATTGAACAAAAGTAAACCTTTGCCACGAATATAAACTTAAAGTGTAAGTGGCTGTACCTGGCCCACCTGATGTTAAAACAAATACATAATCTACCATCCTCCATAGATCTATTCCTCTTATCAAAATTGCTACAGCAATAACTTTGTGAAGCATTGGTAGTGTTAATCTTCTAAACACTTGAAAAGGTCTTGCGCCATCTATGACAGCTGACTCAAAAGGTTCACTTGGTAAAGATCTTAAACCAGCAACTAAGATTAAAACCATAAAGGGAGTCCATTGCCAAATATCAACTATCATTACACCCCACAGGGCTAGTGTTGGATCTGCTAAAATTGTATCTTCAGGACCTATAAGCCCAACTGATTTCAAGAGCCATGGTATTAAACCATAATTAGCATCCTCCATTATTAAGAATATCATACCAGCAATTGCTGGAGGTATGACTAAAGTGAGAGTTAAAATAGATCTTATAATTCCAAATCCAGGGTCGTCGGAGTCAATTAGTAGAGCAATTCCCATGCCCAAAACTAGTTGAATTAATAAACACATAAATGTGTAATATAAGGACACCTTTAAAGATCCCCAGAATACTCCATCAGTAAATAGCCTTATCCAATTATCCCATCCCACAAAAAGTAGTGCCCTTTTTGCTGGGACAAACTCATGAAAGCTTAGGTAAATATTGTAAAAGAAAGGAATAATTGCAAATACTATCAGCATAGTGATCAATGGCAAAAGCCAAGGCAGAGAACTGTCAGAATTCATAAAACTTGGCAAAGAATAAGACTTTTGAGCGGCCATAGTGAGACTATACACTTAAATTTCAAAGAGTTTATTTTAAAATACCTCTATTTTTCTATTAGAAATTCTTAATGAAACTNAAGATTATTAAAAGAAGTCAACATAATAAAATAATATTTTGTGTATAACTATATTAAGCCTCTTGCTAAGAAACATTGTTTATGCAAAAATTTTATATCGGAGGGATATCATATGCGCGATATGTATAGAAAAATGCACCTTGCAAACATTGTAGGCAAGTACGTAAACGGTAATATGAAGAGAAGAGATTTTCTTAAAAATGCCGGTATGCTTGGCCTAGGAGCTGGTTGCTTGGGCACAATGGGAACTATGAGCAGAAAATTTATTCCTCAAGCTCATGCTGGTTCTCATGGAATAGAATGGAGAGGGGATATGATGGATTGGTTAAAAGATGTATCATCTCCTTTCAGAGGCCAAACAGTATCTTTGGCAACTGAGTCAACTCCTCCTTCTAATGCGATAAATACAACTTTAAAACCTTTCTTTGAGGAAGTAACAGGTATTAAAGTTAACATTGAGGTTTTACCTTTAGAGCAAGTTTTACAAAAACTAACTTTAGACGTTGCCTCTGGATTAGGAACTTACGACACTTATTACCTAGATCAAAGTTGGATGGCAGCCTTTAGAGGTGATGCAGAAGATCCTCGTGAGCTTTATGCAGCAAATCCTACCTTAGCTATGCCTAATTATAACTTTGACGATTTCCTAGGACCACTTGTAGATGGTATTTCCATGTACGACGGCACTATGGTTGGTGTTCCTTATGACATTCCTGTCTTTATTATGATGTACAGAGATGATGTTTACAAAGAGCTTGGACTAAGTGTTCCAACAACATTTGATCAGTACATGAGTAATGCTCAAGTAATACAGGCAGCAAAACTTGGTCATTTAAATCCAGACGGAAGACCAATATACGGAACTAATGGTCAAATGAAATCTGGTCACTACAGCTTAGAGTGTGACTGGACTATGTTTGCNTGGGCTTTCGGTGGTTCAATTACCAATCCTGATGGAAGTTTTGCAGGTAATGATGCAAACGGTTTAGCAGGTATGGACTACTGGACAAAACTTAAAGAGTATATGCCTTCGGGTGTTACAAGTTGGACATGGGATGGTCAAGGACAGGATATCCTTCAAGGTGGTTCTGCTCAAACAATCTCATGGGGTGAATTCTTCCCATGGTGGGACTCTGATGAGTCAAATGTTCAAGGGAAAATGATGGCAGCAGCCTGCCCTGCTCCTGCGAGTCCTTTAAGATCAACAAGTGACTGTGGTTATGGTGAAATTCCAGGTGTTGCACACCAAGGTGGATCTTCACTAGCTGTTTCTAAATATTCAAAAAATAAAGATGCAGCTTGGTTATTTGCTCAATGGGCAACTAGCTATGAAACACAAGTCTATATCACTGCACTTGGTGGTGGTACTGGTCCAACTAGATCAGCTGTTTATGACGATGAGAGAGTTAAAGCTAATAATAGAAGCGGTAACGGTACAACTCGTCACCTAGATGTTGTTAGAGATGCTATCTTTAATGATATGGGATCAGAACCAGATCTTCCTGAATGGGCTGACATGTCAAGCAACATGATACCTATTGAGCTTGGTAGGTATTTTGCTGGAGAATACGGATCAGCAAAAGATTGTTTAGACACTATTGCTAAAAACTTCAACAAAACTGTTGGGGTTTAATTAAAAAAATTAACTAGGGTGGTTTTAACCACCCTAGTTATGATGTGTTAGATAAAATTATGAAAAAACCTTTAGCAGTTATAACTGGTGCAAGTAGTGGTATAGGTGCAGCGACTGCAAAAGCATTTTCAAAAGCAGGGTACCCTACTTTATTGATAGCAAGAAGATTGGATATAATGGAGTCGTTTAAATTAGAAAACTCGATGTGTAGAAAAGTAGATGTTCGAGATAGAGAGGCACTTATAGCTGCTATACGTGAGGCTGAAAAAGAGTATGGACCAACTGACATGATTTTTAACAATGCTGGTGTGGCCAGACTTGCAGAAATTGGAACTCAAGATCCATCTGAATGGGATGAAATGATTGACGTTAACACGAAAGGCGTAATGAATGGAATTTATGCTGTGATGAGCGATATGAAAGCCCGAAAAGGTGGTACTATTGTTAATATGAGTTCAATAGCAGGAAGAAAAATTTATGAAGACCATACCGTCTATTGTGGGACAAAATTTTTTGTTCATGCAATATCAGAGAGTATTAGAGGTTATCTGTCACCGCATAATGTTAGAGTGATAGTAATGTCACCTGGAAATATTGAAGCAGAAGTTTTAAATGGAATTACTGACCCTAACACTTTAGAAGCTTATAAAAAAAATATCGAGAGAATTGGAGGAAGAATATCCCCAGATTATGTTGCAAAAATGATACTTTTTGCATATGAAATGCCACAAAATGTAATCATGCAAGAAGTGGTAGTGACACCAACAAAACAAGATTACTAAATGACACGTCTAGTTATTGGCGTCGACAGTTCTACACAATCAACAAAAGCAATTGCATGGGATGATAAAGGTAATGCGATCGCTGAGGGCAGATGTGATATTCCTTTAAACAACCCAAGCCTTGAAAAATTTGAACAGGATGTCGAGGATTGGTGGAAAGCTTTTTGCGTATCATGCAGTGAATTAGCTAAAAAAATAGATATAACTAAAGTTGAAGGACTAGCCATATCCAATCAACGTGAAACTTTAGCAAAATTAGATAAGTCAGGGAAAGCAGTCTACCCAGCGACAGTTTGGATGGACAAAAGATCGGTAGAGGAAGTAGAAGAGTTGAATTCTATAATGGGTGAAGGCCAAATTCACAAAATTACAGGACGTCCAAAAGATCCATGTCCATGTCTTTATAGAGTTTATTGGCTTAAGAAAAATGAAAAAAAAATATTTGATGAAGTTGCTTGTTTTGCAGATGTTCAAGCTTTTTTAGTTCATAGATTATCAGGGGAATTTAACACCGGTTGGATAAGTTCGGATCCTCATGGAATGTTTGATGTTGTAAATAAATGTTGGTCTAAAGATATATTGGAACATTTGAATATTGATGAATCAAGACTTCCTAAATCGTTCAAACCAGGAACCTGCATAGGCAAAGTTTCAAAGGATGCATCTCACCAAACTGGTTTAAAAGAGGGTTTAAGTATATTTGCTGCAGGGGGTGATGGGCAACTCGCTGGTCTTGGTACAAATTGCACTAAATCAGATAGAGCATATATCAATCTTGGAACAGCTGTCGTTTCTGGAGTTTGGTCAAAGGACTATAAAATTTCAAAAAATTGGAGAACAGAAATTGCTGCACACGGAGAAGGTTTTATAATGGAAAATGTATTATTATCAGGAGCTTTATTAGTCAACTGGTATGTCGACCAATTTATACAGGGTGATAGGAAAGATCCAAATTTTTTTAAAAACTTAGAAGAACAAATTAATAAAATACCAATTGGAAGTGATGGATTGATTTTACAACCATACACTGGTGGAGTAATGGATCCTTATTGGGATTCATATGCAAGAGGGATTATAGTTGGTTTAAGTATAAGTCATACCCCATATCATGTTTATAGATCGATATTAGAAGGATTGACCCTAGACTCCGTTTTTAGAACTCAAAATATCGAAAAAGAAACAGGTATAAATGTAAAAGAATATCTAGCGATAGGAGGAGGGGCGAATAGTCCTGCTTGGGTGCAAATGTTGGCTGATGCCTCTGGAAAGAATGTACTTATCGCAGACACTGTAGAAGCATCTTCATTGGGCGCTGGTATGATAGCTGCTTATGGCGCAGGTTGGTATAGCAGCATAAAAGAGTCCGCAGAAAATATGTCAGGAAAAACTCGACTTATCGAACCTAACTTAGATAACAAATCAAAATATCAAGATTTAATNAATATTTACCAAAATGTTTATGACTCAAATAAATCAATTAATAAATCTCTTGTTCAATTTACTGAAAAATATAAATCATGACAGATTATAATGGCGTAATAAAAGATTTAATTGCAGGCAAATGGGTTAACCCTGAAGATAAAAGGAAATACGGCATCCCAATTAAAAAAATTGAAATAGATAAAAGCTTAGACGGTAAAGAGTCATTATTGATTTCTCAATTACATCCAAACCAAAATCTTCTTATTGTAAGTGATCAATTTACACATAAAGCCCTTGGTTCAAGAATTTATAAAAATCTTCAAGGTAAAGTAAAAGCAGATGAGTATATATGGGAGAGCCCATCTTCAAGTATTGAAGGTGTAGAATTCTTAAGAAAAAAAATAAAAGATTACGATGGAGTTATTGCTGTAGGGTCAGGAACAGTCAGCGATAGTATAAAGTATGCAACTTTTCTTGAAAAAAAATCATACTCTGTCTTTGCGACCACTCCCATGAATGCTTACACAACAGGCACAGCCTCAATATCTTTTGATGGGATCAAAAAATCACTGGTTGCGCACTATGCACAAGGTGTTTTCTTTGATTTGGAAGTTCTCAGTATGTGTCCCAAAAGACTTACTGCTGCTGCTTTTGCAGATGTAATTTGTCGAACAACTGCACAGGTTGATTGGTTGATGTCTCATAAAATTTTAAAGACTGATTATCAAACAGCACCGTATTCTCTTTTAGCTTTATATGAGAAAGATATGATTGAAAGCGCTTCATTAATTGCAAAAGGAGATATAGAAGCCCTTGCTTTACTTACACGTATCTCTGCAATAATGGGATTAGGTACTTCATTTACACAGACTACTCATGTGGGAAGTATGGGTGAACATGGCATTTCTCATTACATAGATATGTTTGCAAAAGGCAACCATCCCGGAACGTCTCATGGAGAACAAGTGGGAATTGCAACTATTAGTATTTCAAAAATCCAAAATTCTATTCTAAATAAAGATACACCACCAATAATAAAACCAACTCAAATACCTGAGCAAGAAATCATTCAAAAACTTGGTCATCAAATGTTAGACACAATTCATGATGCAATGAAGACAAAAATATTCGATGAAAAGAGAGCAGAGATGATTAATAATTTTTTTCACAAGAACTGGCTCGAATTTGTTCAACCCCTAAGAGAGAAAATGTTAGACTACGATATTATTTGGAATTCTATGGGAGAGTGCGGNGCATTAAGAACTCCCGAAGACGCTAAACTTGATAGTAATTTTTATAAAGATGCTCTAAGATATGCTAGGTTCATAAGAGATCGATACACTATTCTTGATTTAGCCGGGGATAGCAATCAACTAGATGGATTAATAAATGTCTGAAGTAGAATATATAAATATTAAAAAAAACTTTGGTTCTGTAGAGGTACTAAAAGATATAAACCTAAATATTGGTAATCAAAAATTTGTTGTTTTACTTGGCCCTTCAGGGTGTGGAAAGACTACTTTATTGAGAATGACCGCTGGATTAGAAACTATATCTAGTGGGGAAATTTCAATAGGTGGAGACATTATTAATAACATCCACCCAAGAGATAGAGATATAGCAATGGTTTTTCAAAACTACGCTTTATACCCTCAAATGAATGTCTTTGATAATATTGCATTCAGTTTACAGATCAGAAAAATGGCTAGCCAAGAGATAAAAGAAAAAGTTGAGTGGGCTGCTTCTGTATTAAATTTAACAGATTTTTTGAATAGAACACCAAAAGAGCTGTCAGGTGGACAAAGGCAAAGGGTAGCTATGGGNAGAGCATTAGTAAGAGACCCAAAGGTATTTTTGTTCGATGAGCCTTTGTCAAATCTTGATGCAAAATTAAGAGCTCATATGAGATTGGAAATTAGAAAATTACATAATCAACAAAATGCTACCACTATTTATGTAACTCATGATCAAATTGAGGCTATGACTATGGCTGACGAGATAGTGATTATGAACAATGGTATTATTGAACAAATAGCAACTCCAAATGAAATTTATGAAAAACCAAATAATTTATTTGTTGCCGATTTTATTGGCACTCCTGCAATTAATCTTCTTGAGGGAGTTGTAACAGATAAGAGAAGTATTAAATTAAAGTCACAGGACTTACCTCACTCAAAAAAAAATGTATCAAACAATCAAAATGTAGTTTATGGCATAAGACCTACTGACGTGAGTATAGATCCAAGCTCAAATATCAAAGCAGAGGTAGTTTTAGTTGAAACAACCGGTTCAGAGACTCATATTATAGCAATGTTAGATGATAACGAATTTAGAGTAGTTCAAAATGGTGGACGTACCACAATTAAAAATGGTGATGTCATTCCTCTTTCAATCAACATTGAAAAAGCACATTTATTTGACCACTCTTCAACCAAAAGAATAGATTAATTTATTTAGCTAGTTAAATGAAAAGTAAATATAACGAAAAAGAAGCAAAATCTTACATCAAAAAATACGCAAAAAGAGGTGTTCCTAAAGACTTAGCGCTCCGCATTTATACAACACAACTTTTGGGAAATGATCCTACCGTTGTTCTTCATGGAGGAGGGAATACATCGGTGAAATCGTCATTAGATACACTTCTTGATGAAAATGAAGAAATTATTTACGTAAAAGGTAGTGGGAAAGATATGGGTAATATTGAGGAGGATGGTTTTCCGGCTTTAGAAATGAAAAATCTTCTTGGTATGAGAAAACTAACTGAGCTAGATGATTTTCAAATGGTTAATTATCAGCGTAAATATATGCTTGATACTTCCTTCCCAAATGCTTCGGTAGAAACTCTTTTACACGCATTCCTCCCTCACAAATTTGTTGATCACTCCCACTCTAATGCAATTCTCTCACTTATTGATCAACCTAATCCAGAAAAAATTTGTAAGCATGTATTTGGTGATGAAATGGGTATCGTTCCATACATTATGCCTGGTTTTGAATTAGCAAAAAAAGCCTCTGAGGTATTTGATAAAAATCCAAATGTAAAAGGATTAATTCTTTTAAATCATGGAATTTTTACTTTTGCGAATAATGCAAAAGAAAGTTACGAAAGAATGATTAAATATATAACTAAGGCCGAAAAAGAGCTCACAAAAAAATCTAAATTTATTAGAGTAAGTAAATACGTTGAAAAAAAAATTAGCATTTCAGAAGTTTCAAATCTGATTAGGCAACAAATAGCCAATAAACGAGGTGATGATTTTGAAAGAAAGGTTGTACATTTTAATAAACCAAAATTNTTTGACGAATTATTTTCACATCCTAACTTAAAAAAATTTACAAANGAAGGACCTGTAACACCTGATCATGTTATAAGGATTAAATCGAAACCATTAATTATCGATTTATCAAAAGAAAAATCTAACGACCTAGAAAAATTTATTATTCAATCCATTGAAAGTTTTAAAGAGAATTATAAAAAATATTTTAAACGTAATCATAAATATAATTCTANCGCCTCAATGTTAGACCCTTATCCAAGATTAATTTTAGTAAAAGGCATTGGTATTTTTTCCACAGGGCCAACATTTAAAGATGCTAAAATAGCAATGGATGTAGGTTTAAATTCTCTCTCAGTGATTTTACAAGCAGCAAAGTTTGGAAATTTTAAGTCAATACCTGAAAAAGAAATTTTTAGAATGGAATATTGGCCNCTTGAGCTAGCAAAAATTAAAAATTCATCTCAAAAACTTAAAGGACAGGTAGCTGTTGTTACAGGCGGCCTTGGGGGTATCGGTTATGTTACAGCCCAAAANTTNAAANCAGANGGAGCAGATGTANTNATTATTGATATTATCAACCCTNAAAATATCAAACAGGATATAACTGGGATGAGTTATATAAAATGTGATATCACAAATGAAAACAAAGTCAGGGATGTATTTAAACAAATATCCTCTATTTATGGCGGTGTAGATATCCTCATTTCTAATGCAGGGTTTGCTACTGTTGAGTCTTTGGAAAAACTAACAAAGCAACAATTTGATAAAAGTTTTGATCTGAACCTTTTTGCACATCACTATTTTGTTAAACACGGAGTTGAAATAATGAAAAGGCAAAAAACCCGCGGAGTAGTTTTGTTTAATATTTCTAAACAAGCTGTAAATCCTGGAAAAAATTATGCTGCCTATGGTCTTACNAAAGCNGCTCTATTATTTTTAATGAAACAATATGTAACTGAGTACAGTGATTATGGAATTCGTTTTAATGGAGTTAATGCTGATAGGATTAGAAGTGGCTTAATGACCGATGATATGATTTCAAAGAGATCTAAAGCAAGAGGTTTAACTACCAAGCAATATATGTCTGGAAACTTATTAAAACAGGAAGTTAAAGCAAACGATGTAGCAGATGCTTTTTATCATTTGGCTTTGTCTTACAAGTCGACTGCAAGTGTAATAACTGTAGATGGTGGAAATTTAGAGTCTTCGTTTAGATAAAATTATCTATATACCCTTTTTAAATTGAGCCCTAACTTATTGAATTTTTTTTTGAAACTATAGAATTCCTTATTATGTTTGGCAGAATTTTGTTTTAAAATTAGCTTTTGGTAGTAATGAACCATTTCATGACCAAGAATTTCTACGAATTCTCTAAAATTTTTAAATTTATTATGAATAGTTATTTTGTAACAAAATTTTGTAGCGTAAGGATTAAATTCAAATAGACCAAGAGCTCCATGCATTCTTCGTATTGTTATCTTTGGATTTTTGAGTCGGTTATTAAAGATATGCTTATTTAATATTTTATAAATAGCAGGCACTTTATTTGCTTTAGGATTATATATTCTTTCTTCNCCNTAATGNTCTATNANNGNNGCTAANCTTTTTGTTCTAGNCATGANTTTNANNTTACAAATAAAGTTTATCAGAAAAAAATCAAGANAATTTANTTAGGATTNTTTCTCAAATNNTCTAAAAANAAAATGACCTCTTCNNATTGATCATCAGGAATATCTTTGTAACTGCATCCATATTTTTCTTTAATGCTGAGTGCAATATGTGCGTATGCATTTCTACCCCTNGGATGAAAAGGCGAGGGTTTCAAAAGTGATTGAATTTCGTCCCCAATTAACTGAACTTTATTCCAAATTTTTTTTCTTTTATCTTCATTCAAAGTGATATTCCACCAGGAAAAAATGACTCTAGTAAAATTCTTATGATTGCAAACCCTATCCCACAAAAAATGATAATAGTAATTAATTGTTTATTCATCATGATATATAAGTACCCAATATGAAAAACCTTATCATTATTTTCTTTATAATACTGCCAAATTTAACATATGCGGATTTATTAGATAAATTTTCTCTCGCCTGTATTTGTGATAAGAGTATCAATGCGCTCAAGTATTTTGACTGTAAGCAAAAAGTTTCTGGTACACAATTAGATTTATTAAAAGAAGAAAACTTAAAAGATAAAATTTATATTTATAGTAGTTTTGATGAGAAAAAATATGAGCTTATCGAAAATNACNCCAATTTCNTTTTTAATTATGAGACTGAAGACTATANNTCNATTTTATCAATTAACAGTAATTTGGATTTAGATTTTTCAATATCNTACAAAGAATTCGACAAAAACTGGTCGTATGAATTAAAGTGTGTTTCTCTAAAAAAATAATGATCTTAATTTCTCTTAAATGATTAACAGAGCTTTTATAATTCCTTTTTTTGTATCTTTAATTGGATTTGTGTTACTAGTTTCAATGGACTCTGTAATTAAAATTCTAGGTGACAGNTATCCTATTTTGCAATTATTATTTTNNAANGCATTGTTTTCTTTAATACCCTTAGCTTATTTCATATTTAAAAATCACGGCTTTAAATTTTATCNAAATCAAAATTACACTTTTCAGATTATANGAGGNATAGTGCATACNATAGGATTTCTTTNNGTCTTAAAAGGAGTACTGCTTCTACCTCTTTCAATTGTTTATCCNGTTTTATTNACTTCGCCTTTAATGCTTTTAGTTATGTCTCATTTTTTTTTGAGNGATGATATAAACATTATNAGAGTGATGGCNATACTGATGGGTTTTTTTGGAGTATTGATTTCAGCAGAACCCTTNGGNTCTAGCACTGTATCTNTTNAAGGAGTTTTGTATGTATTTATTGGTGCNTTTTGTATTGCAGTNACCCACTTAATTACNCGNAAATATAATTANCTAACNTCTTCATATTCTGCNGCTTTTTTTAGCATGGCCGTAAGTGTCGTAATCTTTTTTTTTACAACAAAATTTCAGTTCGTAATAATGACATATAATGATCTGTCTTTATCCATTCTAGGCGGTCTCTTTGCAGGACTTGGTGTTAGCGCTGTAATTTATGGATCCAGAACACTACCTTCTGCAGTATTTGGTCTTACAAGTTATTTTCAAATTATTTATGGTGTATTTTTAGGCTGGATTATTTTCAGTCAATTACCCTCCATATATAATTATTTTGGAATACTTATAGTTATACTTGCGGGTCTCCTTCTTTTTTACTTCGATAAGTCCAAAAATGAGAGTTAGGGTAATGTTATCTATCATCACTCTTTACTTCATTTCGTATTTAATTTTTATATTTCCATTTGATGTTTTATCTACTTGGTTAGGTAATCCAACTTCACTATTAGAGGTCTTTATAACTACTACTTTGGTATTTTCTCTATGCCTTTATTATTTTAGATCAAAAAGCACAAATAAATTTATAAAAATTTTTGTTTATGAGGGATTTGGTATAGGCACAGTATCTTTTTTTTTAATATTGCCCCTAATTGCTTTTGAATATTTTAAGATTGTAAGTAGTTACAAGCTAGCAATTTTTTTCTTTTTCATTCAAATCCCTACAATTATTTACGGATATATTAATTCAAAAAAGACTAAAATAAAAAATCTCTCATTAAGTTCAGAATTGGTAGAAAAGAGTTTT
>FUFK010040348.1_pt1 | contig 18189 bp, 18 predicted proteins | sample 1021851 | NCBI WGS metagenome assembly FUFK01 (sample SAMEA51879418, study PRJEB19060) | metagenome
CTGCCTCATCGAAGTCGCCAAAGTCCTTCTCGTGGAGACGCTCAGTGCGGCTGAAGCGAAGGACCTCGGCCTCTTCGTCGCCTTCGCCATCGCTTCCTGAGTCGTCGCCGTCGTCGGACGCGAGCTGATCCATCAATTCCGCAACATCGTCGAACCGCATCGAGAAGCCCGACGTGTTGTGGTGAAAGAACGCAAGAAACATGGCGTCGAACATTGCAACGTGTTCCTGCCTGAGCACAAGGGTGGACCGGCCGGCCCAGTACACGTCAAGCCCCTCGCGAAGCCCGACGACGTCGAGCGCAGCCCGAAAGAGGGTCGACTGGCTGATCGTGATCGACATGCCGCCCCTGCGCAGGACGTGAACAAAGCCGGNGACCANGCGGTCGACGTCGAGATCAGCTGGGGTGGTGGTAGCCATCGACGAACTGGTCACGCGCTGGCGACGGCAGCGAGCAGGTGCTTCAGACCCTCACGGCGGACCTTGTCCTGATCCTCGCGGTACTTGAGCAGCGTGCCCAGCGTTGCGTCAACAGTCTCCTCGGTGAACTCCGTCTCACCCAGCAGATGCATGGCGTTGGCCCAGTCGAGAGTCTCGGCCACGCCGGGCGGCTTGTACATGCCGAGCTCACGGACGATGCCGGTCGCCATCGCCGTTTGGCGAGCGAGCCGTTCGGGCACCGCCGGTGCCTTGGCCCGAACGATGGCGACCTCACGCTCAAAGTCGGGATGGTCGACCCAGTGGTGCAGCGCCCGCCGCTTGAGCGCGTCGTGCACGTCGCGCGTGCGGTTCGACGTGATGATCACAATCGGCGGCACGTCGGCGGTGAAGGTCCCCAGCTCGGGAATCGTGATCGAGAACTCTGACAGCGCCTCGAGCAGGAAGGCTTCGAACTCGTCGTCGGCGCGATCGACCTCATCGATCAGGAGCACCGGCGGGATGTCCCCGCCGTGGTCGATTGCCCGCAACAGCGGACGGCGCACGAGGAAACGCTCGCTAAAAAGTTCTTCCTCGAGTTCGTCGGCGCCGGCAGCGGTTGCCGTGCCCGTGGCTTCTGCAGTCCGCAGGTGCAACAGCTGCGCCGTGTAGTTCCATTCGTACAGCGCCTGGTTCACATCGATGCCCTCATAGCACTGAAGGCGGATCAACTCGCCGCCGGTTATCGCCGCCAACACCTTGGCAACCTCGGTCTTACCCACGCCGGCTTCGCCTTCGAGCAGCAATGGCCGGTTGAGCGAGGCAGCGAGGAAGATCGTCGTGGCCAGCCCACGATCGGCGAGATAGTCGTGGTCGGCGAGCGCGGCGGCGACCGCATCGACCGACGACAGCGACGGATGGGCACTCATGGCCTCACCCTAGGCGCCCCGGAGCGACGCTGAACCGGTCGGGTACGCTCCAGCGATGCGCATCGAGAACGACATGCACGTTTCCGCCTCCATGGAGGAAGCCTGGGCGCTTCTCACCGACATCCCGGCGATCGCTCCCTGTCTTCCCGGCGCCAAGCTCATCGGCCAGGACGGTGATACCTACGAAGGAACGATGAAGGTCAAGGTCGGCCCGATCGTCGCTGAATATTCCGGAACGGCGACCGTGGTCGAGATGAACGAGACCGACCGCACGGTGAAGCTCACCGCCTCCGGTCGCGACAAGCGCGGCGCCGGGAACGCATCGGCCGACATCTTCGCCTCGATGGTCGAGGCCGACGGCGGCACGACCGTTTCGATCGCCACCGACCTGAAGGTTGCCGGCAAGGTCGCCCAATTCGGTCGCGGTGCGATGGCCGATATCTCCAAGAAACTGCTCGGGCAGTTCGCCGAGTGCATCGAGGCCAAACTGCAGCAGGTAGACGTCGTTGACAAGGCCGTGACCGAACCCGAAACGGTCGAGGCTCCGAACGATGAGGCCGAAGCTCCGGCTCCCGAACCCGGGGTATCCGTCGATGATGATGACGACGTCCTCGACCTGATGGACGTTGCCGGCGGCGCACTCGCAAAGCGACTCATCCCCGCNGTGGGTGGGGTGGTTGCCGCCGTCATCGTCTACCTGATCGTGCGGAACTGAACCCGGCCGCCGCGGGCGAACGATTTCCCTCTGAAATCGGCGTACGCAATGGGCGGTGGCGCCGGTCAGATGACAGACTCCGGATTCCCGCTGTCGAGGGGTGAGGAGACCGTCGTGGAAGTGTCCATGTCCGTCAACGGAGAGACGCGAACCTCCGACATCGAACCGAGAACCCTGCTGGTCCACCACATCCGNGACNCGCTCGGACTCACCGGNACCAACATCGGCTGCGACACCTCTTCGTGCGGCGCCTGCACGATCCACGTGAACGGTAGGTCGGTGAAGAGCTGCACCATGCTCGCCGTCCAGGCCGACGGCACCGAAATCACCACCATCGAGGGACTCGCCGGCGACGACGGCGAACTCCACCCGATGCAGGCGGCGTTCATGGAGTGCCACGGCCTCCAGTGTGGCTACTGCACGCCCGGCATGGTGATGGCTGCCACGTCGCTCGTTGCGGAAAACCCGGACGGACTCGACGAAGCCGCCGTACGCCAAGGACTCGAAGGCAACCTCTGCCGCTGCACCGGCTATCACAACATCGTCAAGGCGGTGCTGTCGGTCGGGGGCACGGCGTGATCCCCGCCGCATTCGACTACACGGTCGCCGACTCGGCTGAAGCCGCCATTGCGGCACTCGCCGAATACGGCGACGAGGCGAAACTTCTCGCTGGTGGCCACAGCCTGATCCCGCTCATGCGGTTCCGGCTCGCCGCGCCGGCGATGCTGGTCGACATCGGTCGTCTCGCTGACCTGTCCTACATCAATGACGCCGGCGATCACATCGCCATCGGCGCAATGACCAAGCACCGAACCCTCGAGACGAGCGACCTGCTGGCCGCCGAGGCGCCCCTGCTCCGGCACGTTGCCGGCGAGGTCGGCGACCCATCAGTGCGCCATCGCGGCACGCTCGGGGGCTCGCTCGCCCACGGCGATCCAGCGTCGGACCTCCCCGCTGCGCTGCTGGCCTCCGGTGGGTCGCTCGTCATCACGGGACCGAACGGAGAACGAGTGATCGATGCACCAGACTTCTTCACCGGCTTCCTCGAGACGGCGCTGGCCGACGATGAGATGGTCACGGAGATCCGCGTCCCGAAGGCCGGTGGTGTCGGCTGGAGCTACCAGAAGTTCAACCGGCGAGCGCAGGACTGGGCGATCGTCGGTGCAGCCGTGATGCTCGGCCCGGACCCGAAGGTCGCCCTCGTGAACATGGGGTCAGCTCCGATGCGCCACGCTGGCGTCGAATCGGGGCTTGCCGGTGGCGCAGGGGCCGACGCGGCCTCGGTTGCGGGTGACGATGTCGATCCACCTGAGGATCTCAACGCCGATGCCGAGTACCGCAGGCACCTCGCTCGCGTCCTCGTCGGGCGAGGCATTGCGGAGGCGTCGGCCTGAGCCGGTTTGGTCAGGGGGCGAGTGGACGGCCCCACGGGAGCTCGTCCTGCCACTCCATCAGGAATGCCTCGGCGAAGTAGCACGCCGCGAGGAGCAGGCCATCGTCGTGACCCTGGAGTTCGTCGCAGAGGTCGCCGATGTCCTCGCGGACACCAGCAACGATCTCGTCATCAGAGCGGCTGACATCGCCCCACACCGCAAGCGTCGAGCCGGCGAGGGCCACAAAGTCGGCCGGAGTCTGCACTCCGGCTTTCCGCAGCACGGCAAGGCCGCGAGCAGTGAGCGGAAGTCGGCCGTTCGGGACGACCGCAGCACAACCCTCAAGGCTCTCGGCGACCTTGTGATCGATGATGCCGACCTTCGAACCGGCGAACACGACATCGGCCCCCGCACCGAAAACGGCCATCGGATGACCGACCTCGCCGAGTTCGTTCACACAGTCGGCGCCGTGGGCCGCAAACGCCTCGTTGAGCTCAGCCAACGAGAAACCGGACTCGTTGGTGACGGTTCCGGTGGCGGTGGAGATCGCCGTGAGGCGAGCGCCATAGCCGATCACCCCGTCGGCGATCCACGGGCCGAGGTTCTCGAATCCCTCGATCGCAATGGTCTTGGCATCGAGTCCGACCGCATGGTGAGCAGCGACCACAGCGGATACGCCGTCGCAGCGATCAGCGAAGTCACCCAGGCGGGCGGTGTCGCGCGGATCAGCAGCGTGGAGTGGGGCGAGCTCATCGAGCCCGATGCCCTTCGCGGCGTCGGGCAGGTAGGTGCCGTCGGCGACGAGCGTTTCGGCTTCGGTGAGGAACGCCTCGATCGCNGCAGCCCGATCTTCCGGCGGCGCAGAGATGCCCGCCGCGGCGCCGCCGCGCTTCATGCCGAGGGCGGCATAGGTGTAGGTCTGCGACCGGGCGAGATCCTTCGCCCCACCCTGCAAGATCTTCTTGGCCCACCGAGCCGGCCCCGACGACGCCTCGGCGCCCGCGAGATCGATCGCGATGAACGCCTCGGTGCTCTCGAACTTGTGGATCCGCATCGGTGCGGCCCTTACTCCTCGATCTCGATCGCGAACTCAGGGCAGTTGTCGGCGGCAAGCCGCGCCTTCTCCTCGAGTTCGGCGGGAACCTCGCCCTCGACGAGCAGGATTGCGTAGCCCTCGTCGTCGGTGTCGAACAGATCCGGAGCGAGCATGTAGCAACGGTTGTGGCCCTGGCAGGCTTCGCGGTCAAACGTGATCTTCACACCGAGAACCTTAGGTCAGTCAGGCAAACGAAGCGGAAGCTGACGAGCCTCGACGACCCGCTTCTCCAAGTCAGCCGTTGCGGCGCCGGTAGACGTAGGCGAAGACGACGGCTGCGAAGCCGGCGATGATGAAACCGACGACCGCGACCACACCCGAGTCCGAGGCGACGTCGTCGCCCAGGTCCGAGGTGGATTGGGCGAGGGCGGTGAACAATGTGGCGAGCATCAGGAACCTTCGGCGATGAGTTTAGTGAGGGTGAGTTCGGGCTGATCCATCTCGAGTCGCTGCAGCCAGTACGGCGACTCGAACAAGGCGAGCAGTTCACCGTCGGAACGAGCAGCGACGGTGACACCACTCATGCCGCGCAGCGCCTCGGCCGACGCCTGATCGGTGATCCGGGCGGTACTCCAGGCACACGGCACCAGTTCCACCGGTGCGCCGAACTCGTTCTCGAGACGATGCTGGACGACCTCGAACTGCAGCGGCCCGACCGCAGCGAGGATCGGCGCCTGGTCGCCGACATCGGGTTCGCGCAGCACCTGCACCACACCCTCCTCGTCGAGCTGGCCGATACCGGAACGAAACTGTTTCGCCTTCGACGTGTCGAGTGTGCGAGCGATACGGAAGTGCGCCGGAGCGAACGACGGCACGAGCGGCCACTGGACCTTGCCATCGACATAGACCGAGTCGCCGACCCGGAAGTCATTGGCGTTCACGAGGCCGACGACATCACCCGGGAACGCCTGCTCGACCGTCTCGCGTTCCTGACCGGAGACGGAGTGCGCGTACTTGGTCGCGAACGGCTTGCCGGTGGGCTCGTGCGTCACGACCATGCCGCGATCGAACTGGCCCGAGCAGACCCGCAGGAACGCAACGCGATCACGATGCGCCTTGTCCATGTTCGCTTGGACCTTGAACACGATGCCGGAGAACGGTGCGTCGAGCGCACGTGGATCGCCTTCGCGGTCGAAGCGGGGCGAAGGCGACGGCACCAAATCGACCATCGCGTCGAGAATCATGCGAACGCCGAAGTTCGTGAGCGCCGAGCCGAAGAACACCGGCGACAGTTCGCCAGCCTCGAACCGCTTCCTGTCGAAGCTGCGATCCATCACGTCGAGCAGCTCGATGCCCTCCTGCGCCTCGAGCCAAAGATCGCCTTCTTCCTCCTCGGCGCGAGCCGGGTCGACGATCTCCTCGGGCGCCTCGTCGGCACCGCGGGCGGTGCGGGTGTAGCGAACGAAGTCGCCGTTGGTGCGATCGATGAGACCGCGGAACCGATCGGCCTCGCCGACCGGCCAGTTCATCGGCACCGGCTCGAGGATGAGTTGTTCCTCGATCTCATCGAGCAGTTCGAGCGGGTCACGGCCCGGGCGATCCCACTTGTTGATGAAGGTGACGATCGGGATCTCACGATCGCGGCAGACCTCGAACAGTTTGCGAGTCTGGGATTCGATGCCCTTCGAACCGTCGAGCACCATGATCGCGGCATCGGTTGCCGCGAGCACGCGATAGGTGTCCTCGGAGAAGTCACGGTGGCCTGGCGTGTCGAGCAGGTTCAGGACCTTCTCGCGATACGGGAACTGGAGCACGGTCGAGGTGATCGAGATGCCGCGCTGCTGCTCGAGTTCCATCCAGTCGGAGGTGGCGGATCGACGGTCGCCCTTCGCCTTCACCGACCCGGCACCGCTGGTGAGCACTCCGCCATAGAGAAGGAACTTCTCGGTGAGCGTGGTCTTGCCCGCGTCGGGGTGCGAGATGATCGCGAACGTTCGACGTCGGGCGGCCTCAGCCGACGGGATGGGCATGCCCTCAGGCTACGGCGACCCGCTCGCGAGCAGCGTCAACCGCTGATCGGTCAGGTGTCGCGATCGACGACGAAGTCGGCCAGGGCCCGCAGCGCCGCCCGGCTTCCGTTGGCATCGGGAAGGGCATCGATCGCCTGGAGGGCTTCGTCGAGGAGTCGTTCGATCTCGTCCCCGATCTTGCCGACGGCACCCGTGTCGATCATGACCTGCTGAATGGCATCGACGTCGGCGTCGGTGGCCGACGGACCCACACGATCAAGCACCGAACATTGCGATGCCGACGCCGCCTCGCGCGCAAGGGCAAGCATCACGGTGGGCTTGCCCTCGCGAAGATCGTCGCCGACGGGCTTTCCCGTCTTCGCGCTGTCGCCGAATGCGCCGAGCATGTCATCACGCAATTGGAAGGCGATGCCGAGCGGCATGCCGTGGGCAGCGAGCGCNTCGNNNAGNTCNGGCGAACCCGCCATCGCNGCGCCGAGTTGNAGCGGCCGCACGATCGTGTAGCCAGCGGTCTTGTTGGCCACGATCGTGCGGGCCATGTCGGCAGTCACGTCGCCTTTCGCCGTGCCGACGACATCGAGGTACTGGCCAAAGTTGAGTTCGGTGCGAAGCCGGTCCCAGACCGATCGGGTCGCTTCATCGACCCCGCCCATCTGGCGGTCGGCCATCACCATGGCGATATCACCGACCAAGATCGCGGCGGCTTCGCCGAAGCGTCGGTCCTCGCCGTTCCAGCCGCCATCTTGATGCCGCTCGATGTAGCGGGCCCAGACGGTGGGCGTGCCACGACGGGTCGGTGACCCGTCCATCACATCGTCGTGAACGAGTGCAAAGGCCTGGAGGAGTTCGACCGCACAGCAGCCGGCCAGCGCGCCGTCGCCGGTCGGGTCGCCACCTCCGGTGACGAAACCCCAGTGGCAGTAGGCGGGACGGATCCGCTTGCCGCCGCCGCCGACGAACTCGGCGAGATCGGTGAGCGGGCGCTCAATCATGGGATCGAGATCGCGCCATGTCGCGATCTCCGCCGCAAAGATCGCCTGGAGCGCCGCCGTGGTGCGGTCGGCAACCTCGGTGAGTTGGCGAGGGGCGTTGCTCATTCGTCGCTGTCGTCGAAGAGCGTGTCGACTCCGTCGGCCGGCTCATCGAGCGAGGCGACCACCTTCTCGACCTGGATGCGAGCGTTCCCGATGCGGTCGCGGCAGAGCTGGATCAGCGCCGAAGCCCGCTCGACCTTCGCAGCGAGGACATCGACATCGAGATCGTCGTCCTCCAGGGCATCGAGAATTTCCTCGAGTTCCCGCATCGCCTCGGCGTAGCCGATCTGTTCCTCGTCACTCATCGGAAGCGATGGTACTGGTGATCGTGCCGTCGGCGACCTGGGTGGTCAGCTCGGCGCCGGTGCTGACATCGGCGACCGATCGCACGACAGCACCATCGGGGCCTCGGGTGATCGACCAGCCGCGAGCCAAGGCGACCGACGGGTCGAGCGCGTTGGTGCGAGCCGCTGCCGTCTCGAGCGTGAGCTCGGCCGTACGAAGCCGGTGGCGGGTGGCGAGTCCGATGCGCACGACCGCACGGTCGAGGAGGGCGAGCGCACTCGTTTCCGTCCGGACCGCCGACCGGCGAAGGCGGGCAGATGCGTCGGCCAGACGGGTATCGGCGCGTTCGAGCGCGCGGCCGGTCGTGCGCACGACGTCGCGCTGGAGGTGCTCGAGTCGGTCGTCGGCACTGGCGAGCGCCCGACGGGTGTGGTGGGCGATGTCGGTCTCTCGGCTCGCAAGCCGCGCGAGCCAGTCGTCGACGATCGCGACGATTGCCTGCGCAGCCGCCGTCGGCGTGGTGTGGGCGGTGTGTGCCACCTCATCGGCCACCGAGTGGTCGATGTCGTGCCCGATCCCGGTGAAGACCGGCGTCGGTGCATGCACGATCGCGTCGGCCACATCGGCGTGATCGAAGACCGCGAGATCGGTCTTCGAACCACCACCGCGAACGACAAGAACGACATCGACGCCCGCCTCGCCGGCGGCTTGGATCGCCGCTGCAATCGACCGCTCCGCGCCCGCACCCTGCACGGCGGTGTCGACCTCGACCAAGGTGAACGCTCGCTCGCTGCGCTCGAACACGGTGGTGATGTCGGCGTGAGCGGCCGACCCGATCGAGGTGACGACACCGACCCGCAAAGGCACGGCGGGAACGGCATGACGAGCGTTGGCTCGCAGCATCCCCGACTCGGAAAGCCGGCGCAGCAGCGCTTCCCGCTCGGCCGCCAACACGCCGAGCGTGTAGGTCGGATCGATAGCCGACATGCGGAGCTGGAGCCGTCCATTCGGTGGGTAGAAGTCGACGGTTCCCTGGATCCGGATCTTCACCCCGTCGGTCATCCGGATGGGGTCGCCGTGACGCTTGAGCAGTCGGTTGACCCGATCCCGGGTATCTCGGAACAGCACGACCGGCATGGACGCGACCGGTGGAGCGCCCGAGGTTTCGGCCGACTCGATCAGATCGAAGTAGACATGTCCGCCGCGGCTTCGGCTGATGCCCTGNATCTCGCCCTCGACCCAGACGCCGTAGGGCATCGCCTGCTCGAGCGCGGCCCGGACAATGACACCCAGTTCGGAGACGGTGAGGGTCTGTTCACTCACGTCCAGCACCCTAGGGCGGTGCGGTGGTGGGCGCGTCAGGCGGCTCCGGGTGCACCCGCAGTCTTGCGCTCAGCCGCCGACGTTGCCCGTGATGAGGTAACCAAGTTGCCGGCCCTGGGCGACCAGGTCGCCGTTCGAATCCCACAGGCGGACCGATTCGATCAACTTGCCGTTGTGGACGTCGTCGGTCCAGACCTGACAGGCGAGCCAGCCGGGAGCGGGGCGTCGCCGGACGTGCACGGTCAACTCGAGCGTCGGCACCCAGCCGATCGGCCCGAGTCGGGTGAAAACGGTCGGCGGAAAGGCATCGGCAAAGAACGGCAGGGCCATGACATCGGGGTCGGTCTCGTCGCGGAAACGGGTCCAGCCCAAGACCTCAGCCGTCTCGACCTCGCTTGGATCTCGCTGGATCTTCGGGTCGACGCGAATCTCGCAGCGGTTCATGAGATTGATCTGCACGCCCTGGTTCAGATCCCGTCGATCGATGCACGCGTCCGGATCGGGAAGATCCGGCATGGGGATCGTCCATTCGGCATCGTGCTCGGTCGTGGTGTCGAGATCACCGAAGCCGGCAACCGTGTGGATGCGGGTCTTTCCCTGCTGACTGAGGCTCGCCGACACCGTGCTCATCGTGCGCCCCGACTTGATCACATCGGCGGAGATCTCTGCGGTTTCGTTGCCGATCCCCGGCCGCAGGAAGTGCGTGGTGACGGTCAACGGATCGGGTTGGCCGGCGACCTCACGAGCCGCGCGCAGCAGGGGAGTGAGGAGATAGCCACCGTTGGCGTTGGGTCCGATACTCCACTCATCGGAGATCTCGGCAGTCCACGTCCCCTCACCGGTCGGGGCGATCCGGGTTTCGTCGTCGAAGTGGCTCATGACTCGAGAGATCCTCAATCAGGCGTCGGCGGCTTCGATGTCTTCACGGCGGATGCCGAGCATGAAGAGTACGGCGTCGAGGTACGGAACCGTGACGCTGGTGTCGGCAGCAGCGGTGACGACCGGCTTGGCGTTGAAGGCAACACCGAGCCCGGCAGCCTCGAGCATTGCGAGATCGTTGGCGCCGTCGCCGACCGCGACGGTCTGTTCGATCGGGACACCGACCTCTTTGGCGATATCGCGCAACAGCTCGGCCTTGCGGTCGCGATCGACGATGTCGCCGATGACTTCACCGGTGAAGGCGCCATCGACGATTTCGAGCTCGTTGGCGTAGGCCGCGTCGAGGCCGAGGTCGTCTCGGAGCCGGTCGGTGAAGACGGTGAAGCCCCCCGAGACAACGGCGACCACATAGCCGAGGCGGCGAAGGGTTCGAAGGAAGGTCGCCGCTCCCGGGGTGTAGCGGAGCTTGGCCCATGCTCGATCGACGGCCTCGACGTCGAGCCCGGCGAGCAGGCGCACCCGGTCGCGCAGCGAATCCTCAAAATCGAGCTCGCCGGCCATCGCGGCGTCGGTCATCGCTTTCACCTCGGCAAGACAGCCCGCCTCGGCGGCGAGAAGTTCGATCACTTCGTCCTGGATGAGGGTGGAGTCGACGTCGAGTACGACGAGGCGTTTGGCCCGCCGACCGAGCCCCTCGCGCTGAATGGCGACGTCGAGATCGGGCTCGGCGGCCGCTGCCGTCAGGAGCGCACGACGCAGCTTCTGCTCCTCGGAGGTCCGCACCAGGAGTTCATAAGACATCACGGGGTAGCGAGAGAGCCGCACGATGCGGTCGATGTTCGCCCCGATGTCGGCGATCGCGCGGGTGACGGCGCCGAACTCGCCTGGTGTCACGTTGGGACCGAGCACCGTCACGACGAGCCCAGGAGTAGAGGGGGTCGGGGCCGGTGGTACGACCTCTACATCGACCTCGATGCGTTCTTCCCAACCCCACAGCAGCACATTACGGAGGAGATCCCGGCCCGCCGGAACGTCGACGACGACCCCGAGCGAAATCTGTCCGCGAATCACGATCTGCTCGATGTCCTGCACGCTGGCATCGCACGTGTCGAGGACGGCCATGAGCCCGGCGTTGATGCCGGGTCGGTCCGGGCCGCTGACCCGGATCAGCACGGTCTGCGGGTCGCCCACACTCGAACCGTGGAGCGGAGCGTTCATCAGCGAACGTCGATCTCGAGCGCGAACGGGGCGTTGCCCCGGATCGACCCCACGACGATCTCGTAGCTGCCGGCAGCGGTGCCGGACACGACCAGCTCGGTCTGCTCCTCAGCGAGCAACGCACCCGATGGTGACGAGATTGCCAAGACGGCGTTGTCCTCCACCGAGGACACGCGTGCGGTGAGGGTCTGACCCTCAGCGACCTCGACGCGGAAGAGGTAGGTCTCACCTCGAACCAGGGCGCATTCGATCCGGGTTCCGAACGCTCCCGCATCGAACCGGACCCGGTACCGCCCTCCGCCGAGCACGTTGCACTCGTCGACCTCGCGCTCGGCTGGCTCCCACCATGTCCAGGTGTCGCGGATCATCCCGACGGTCTGGTTCCACTGCGGATCTGCAGCGGCGTCTCCGTCGGCTTCCTCGCAGAACGCCATGCACGATCCGACGGACTCGATGAGAATCGCCTGCCCCGAGTACGGGTCGGGGTGAACGGCACGGACATTGCGTTGAGGAACGGGCCCCTCAGCCGACTCCCACTCGAAACCGCCCAGCTCGTTGGTCGCCCAGTCCCAGAACCCGATCGCGTCGGGATCGGACGACGCGATCAACTCGTCGGCGAACATGTCGAGGGTGCGGCCCATCGTCGGTTCCCACGACACGACAATGAAGGGATCCCCGGGCACGAAGTACTCGTGAACCAGTTGGATGCGACCGTCGGTATCGGTGCCGAGTCGGCGCCAGTTCTCGTCAAAGGCGAACGAGAAGCCGATCGTCTCGTTGACATAGATGTTGCGGGGGTCGTCGGCGCAGGGAGGGTTGCCGTCGACACTGCAGACGTTTTCTCCAACGGCGTAAAAACACACCGGGGGGTCGGCGCACCCGACGTCTGTGGTCGTCGTGGTGCTCGCCGGTGCGGTCGTGGTGGTAACCACCGGTGCCGTGTCGGGCGGGGCAGCCGTCGTCGTTGCCGNCGTNGTCGTCGTGGCGACCTCGGATGACTCGGAACCGCCACAGGCCGANGCGAACANCAGGGCTGCGGTGATCACCANCGGGGNGACGCGCATGGGAGCCGAAGCGATCAGATACTTCGCAGGTTGGCGACCGTCGCAACCGCAGCGTCGGCAGCCTCACGACCCTTCTTGACCAGATGGTCATAGAAGAACGCGTGGTGAACGTCGTGCTCGTGGAACTGCTGGGGGGTGAGCACGGCCGACATGATCGGCACATCGGTCTCGAGCATGACATTCATCATCCCCTGCAGGACGGCGTGGGCCACGAAGCGGTGCTCGTAAATGCCGCCGTCGACCACGAGAGCCGCCGTGACGATCACGTCGTACCTCCCGGTCTGGGCCAGCTTCTTGCAGTGCAGCGGGAACTCGAGCGCGCCCGGCAGCTTGTGCACATCGATGGCATCCTCGCCGTGACCGAGCTCGGCCATGCGCTCGAAGAATCCCAGCTTGGTGCGGTCGACCAGATCGTCGTGCCAGGTCGCCATCACGAAGGCCACACGGATGTCACTCATAGGGGCACCCTNTCGGCGCCTCACGACGGGAGAGAGGTCGAACGTGCGTGATGTGCGACACGTCGCGCTTCCTCAGCGCGCCGCCCGTCGGCGTGCGACCATGACCGCCATGGCGATTTCNATGTCCCCGGACTGGCTCGACTCCTACACGGAACAACCGGTCGACCCGACCCGCCCGATCGTCGACCCACACCACCACCTCTGGCCGCCAGGACTGCCGCTCACCTACGGCGTCGACGAACTCGTGGCCGACACCGGCTCGGGCCACAACATCGTGAAGACCGTGTTCGTCGAGTGTGGAGCCGGCTACTCGCACCGAGACCCCGAACCGATGGCCCCGGTCGGCGAAACCCGCTTCGTCGCCGCAGCGGCCGCCGAGCTCCTCGACCGGTACCCCGACCGGGCGCCGATCGCCGGCATCGTCGCCACCGCCGACCTGCGATCGGCATCGCTCGACGACGTGCTCGACGCCCACATCGACGCTGGTGCCGGTCTCTTTCGCGGCATCCGNCACGCCCTGTCGGCGCCGATCGCCCCCGAGGAGCTGACGATCGCCGGCCGCTCACCAGCGGGCCTCGCCGACGACCCCGCATTCCAGGCCGGTGTGCGCCGGCTCGGCGAACGCCATCTCACCTACGACTCGTGGCACTACCACCATCAGAACCGTGAGTTCCTCACCGTCGCCCGTGCCGCACCCGAGACCACCATGGTGCTCGACCACTTCGGCACACCCCTCGGCGTCGGCCGTTTCGCCGGAAAGCACGACGAGATCTTCCCGACATGGTGCGAGGACATGCGCGAAATCGCCGCCTGCGAGAACGTCGTTGCGAAGCTCGGCGGCCTCGCCATGCCCGACAACGGTTTCGGATACGAGCGGATGGCTCAGCCCCCGTCGAGCGACCAGATCCTCGCCGATCAGCGCCGCTGGTACGAGCACATGATCGAGTGCTTCGGCCCCGATCGGTGCATGTTCGAAAGCAACTTCCCGGTCGACAAGATGTCGGCGTCGTACACCGTGGTGTGGAACGTCTTCCAGAAGCTGGTCGCTGGCTTCAGCGACGACGAACAGACCGCAATGTTCAGTGGCACCGCGAACCGGGTGTACTCGCTGTAGCGGTCACTGCCAGGCGAAGACGGGCTGGTCGTACTCATCGACTCGTTCGTCACGACCCTCGTAGGCGACGGCGCGGAACTGGTACATCACCGCCCCGGTGGGGGCATGGATGAGGTCCTCACCGACCGGCACCTGGATGACAGGCCGATCACTCTCGGGGATTTCGACGAAACGCGGCGAGTTCGGTCGCAGCAGTTCGGTGATCGCAATCCGATGAATCGACGCCACCTCATCGGGGTTGGCGGTCGGCTCGGCTGCTGCGCCGGCCCAGAAGACAAACGGGGTGATCACATAACCCGAACGGGTGGGATAGTCGTCGAGTCGGCCGAGGAGGTCGAGGTCGCACAGCCCGACCTCCTCCTCGATCTCGCGCCGAGCAGCCTCCTCGGCCGTCTCGCCCTCGTCGACGCGGCCGCCAGGGAACGCCCACTGACCAGGGTGGGTACTCATTCGCTGCGCGCGGCGGGTCAGGATGAAGGCCGCGCCACCGGCCGTGCCGTCGACCGAACCGCTGAGCCCATGGCCGGCCGGAAGCCCGGGCACCATGTCGAGTCGGTTCGTGCGCTCGTGTTCCGGGAGCGACCTCCACGCCATGTCGACACCGTGGAGCTGGGCGTCGGAGTCGAGCACGATCACGCTCACCGCAGCATGCCGCCGCCCGTCGAGGGGATGGTGATGCGGTTCGAACGAGGCCAGGTTCGTGCGCAGACGCTCCCGCAGCTCGTCGTCGTAGACGATCATCGCCTAGTCGAGCGCAGCCAGACGAGCGTGCAGTTTCGCCGCTGCCTCGGCTGCCTTGGCCCGAATCTCGTCGCCGTCGACGAGCGTGGGCTCGCCGTCCCAGACGACCTCCCCGTCGACCTCGACCTCGAGTGGCGAGGTGCCCGGCGTGAACGCAAGGTGCCAGGGGTCGGTGGACTCGACCGCCCAGTACACCCGGTCGTTCGGTCGCCGCCGGCATGAGATCCCACCCGGTCTGGAGCCAGCCCCAGGCCTGATCGGGAGTGGCGGTGACGTCGTCGGCTCGGGCGGCGACGTAGGCGAGCCGAAACTCCTCCAGCATGTCGGCGCCGATGCCGTCGGTGCCCANCGCAATCGGCAGATCGAACCGGCCCGGTCGGGCATAGCCGACCGAGTTGTTCATGTTCGACCGGGGGTTGTGCACGAGGGTGCCGCGAAGACCGTGATCGTCAGGCAGGTGGACGCCGTGGACGATCAGCCAGTCGTCATCNCTNTGATCGANGAGTCGTTGCCACGTGTCGGAATCGCCTTCCGCAACGTGCACATGCACCCCGACGTCGTGCTTCCTCGCCAGCTCCGCCGCCGCAGCGATCGTGTCGTCGGAGCACGTGAAGGCGGCATGCAGGCCGACATACCCCTCGCGTTCACCGTCGCCCAGGAACCGATCGTTCTCGGCCAGACCGGCAGCAGCACCCTCGGGCCCGTGACGGTCGGTGACGCCGTAGGCGCACGAGATCCGCACGCCGACCTCCTGACAGGCGTCGGCGATCACNGAGAGCGAGCCCTCGATCGCATTTGGTGATTCGTGGTGGTCGATGATTGCCGTCGTGCCCCGCTCGAGCGCCTCAAGCGCACCGAGCTTCGCCGACCATTCGATGGCCTCCAGGTCGAGCGCAAGGTCGAGTCGCCACCAGACGAGTTCGAGAATCTCCTGGAAGCCGCCGGGTGTTCGCGGCGGCGCTGGCATCCCGCGAGCGAGTGCGCTGTACAGGTGGTGATGCGCACACACCAGACCCGGTGTCGAGACCGTCATGAACGGATCATCGCACTTCGCAGGCGGCTCGTGCTCGCACGGCCACGCTCGGCGCAGACGCGTGGGTCGCTCAGGACCAAGCGCTCGCCCGCTCTCGGTTGCGCTCGGTGCGCATCGGCAACTCGTGACGCCACTCGTCGTCGTGGGCGTGCAGCGCCGCCGCAACCGCGCCGGCCGTGGGAACAAGACCGATCTCACCGACACCCTTGATGCCGTACGGCGAGTTGGGGTCGGGTGACTCGACGAGGATCACCTCGGTGGGCGGCATGTCCTTCGGGCGGATGATGTCGAGCGAGCGCAGCGTCTCGTTGAGTGGCTTGCCGTGCTCGTCGCAGGGAAAGCCCTCGGTGAGCGCGTAGCCGAGCCCCATGTGCACCGCCCCCTCGATCTGGCCTTCGCAGAGCAACGGATTGACCGCCCGTCCGACGTCATGGGCCGCCACGACCTTGGCGATCTCGCCGGTCTCCGGGTCGAGCTCGACGAGCTGGGCGGCGTAGCCGAAGGTCGAGTGGATCACCGGGTTCTCGAGGCCGTCGTTGATCGAGTTGGTCCAGTCGACGACATAGACACCCTCGTACTCGACGCCCTCCTCGCAGCCGCCCGCCATGGCGTTTCGGCAGGCATCGGCGACCGACCCGGCGCCCATGACCGTGCCGCGACTGCCGGTGGTCTGACCGGCGCCGAGCTCGCGGGTGGTGTCGACGACCACCTTGATGCGATCGGGTTCGACACCGAGCTCCTCGACAGCGACCTGGCGGGCGACGGTGTGGATGCCCTGACCCATCTCGGTCCAGCAATGTCGGACCTCGATCGTGCCGTCGGGATCAAACCGCACGGTCGAACGGCTGACCTCGTTGGCGCCGTTTCCGAGACCGGAGTTCTTCAGGCCGAGCCCCATGCCGACGGGNTTCCCGGCAGCGACCGCCGCATCCCATGCCGGTTTCACGGCGTCGAGACAGGCTCGGGCACCGAGGCAGCCGTCGTCCATGATCTGGCCGGGGCCCCACACGACACCGGGCTCGACGACATTTCGGCTGCGGATCTCCCACCCCGAGATCCCGGCCATCTCGGCGAGCCGATCCATCATGCCCTCCATCGCAAACTGGGCCTGGTTGGCGCCGAAACCGCGAAACGCGCCGCACACCGAGTTGTTGGTGCGCACCGCCACGGCGTCGATGTCGATCGTCTCGGTGACGTANGGCCCGCTTGCGTGACCGGCGGCCCGCTCCAACACCTTCATGCCCACCGAGGCGTACGGACCAGAGTCGCCGATCATGCGGGCCTTGACGGCGAGGAGCTTGCCGTCGGCATCGCAGCCGACCTCGTACTCCATGCGGATCGGGTGACGTTTCGTGTGCACGAGGAACGATTCTTCGCGCGAAAAGGTGGTCTTTACCGGGCGACCGAGCAGCCAGGCGGCGAGGGCGGTCTGGCCCTGGTTCGACATGTCCTCTTTGCCGCCGAATGCNCCGCCGTTCGACACGAGTTCGACGGTGACCTGGTCGGTGCTGACGGCGAGCATCCGGGCGATGTCGTTGCGGTCGTCCCACACGCCNTGGCCGCCGGAATANACGTGCAGCGATNCNGTCGACCCGTCGGCGCCGATGGTCGGAACCGCAAGTGTCGATTCGGGCTCGAGGAACGCATGGTCGATGCGCTGGGTCTGGAAGGTCTGCCGAGCCACGTGGGCCGATCGGGCGAGCGCCTCGTCGACGCCGCCGCGAGCGTACGTCGACCGGCTGAGCTCATTGCCTGGGAGGGTCCAGACGGCATCTTCGTCGGAGGCCAGCGCCGCCGCCGGATCGGTGAGTGGCTCATGAACGTCGTAGGTCACGGTGACCGCCGACGTGGCGGCACGAGCCTGGGCACGCGTGTCGGCCACGACAAGCGCCACCACATCGCCGAGATAGGAGGTACGGCCGCCGACCGGGATGAAGGCCGGCCAGTCCTTGTGAATCAGCCCGCTGCGCAGCTCGCCGGGGACATCATCGGCGGTGAGCACCGCAATCACGCCGGGCATCGCGAGCGCATCGGCCGGATCGATCGCCATGATGTCGGCGCGAGCGTGCTCGCTGAGGACAACCGCTCCGTGCAGACAGCCCTCGGGCTCCATGTCGTCGATGAAGCCGCGGTCGCCGAGCGAGAGCTCCTGACCCTCGTACTTCACGCCGCGTCCGCCGACCCCGCCCTCCGTGATGGCAACTGGGGTCTCGCCGGCGGCAAGCGACTCAACGGCGTCGAGGATCTTCACATAGCCGGTGCAACGGCACAGATGAGCACCGAGATGACGGGCGGCGTCCTCGCGGGTGGTTTCCTTGTCGCGGCCGAGCAACGCAACGGTGCGCATCACGATGCCGGGCGTACAGAAGCCGCACTGCAGAGCCCCGTGGGCGGCGAACGTGTCGGCCATCCGCTGACGCTCGGCCTCGTCGACACCCTCGAGCGTGGTGATCTCGGCGCCAGCCGCCTTTTCGAGCGAGGTCTGGCACGAGATGCGCGCCTTGCCGTCGATCAACACCGTGCAGCACCCGCACTGGCCCGA
>FUFK010062832.1_pt1 | contig 18186 bp, 23 predicted proteins | sample 1021851 | NCBI WGS metagenome assembly FUFK01 (sample SAMEA51879418, study PRJEB19060) | metagenome
ATACAAGTAATTAGGCAAAAAAAAAGAGGGTTGTTACACCCTCTATAAATCTTTNTTTAATTAGTTGGTAAGAACATTCTGCTAACTGGTGGTCTAGCATTTTGTTCTAACCAATAATCAATACTGGCTTGCTCTAACTNTGTAAAGTTAAGCTGNCCNACTANATGGCTGTAATCATATCCAATGGTTTGTGCTAGTTGCGTAATCCTTGCATAGATTTCGTTGTAGCTGTGTCTGATCTCAGTTAGATACCATTCACGATACACAGTAGGATTTTTAAATTTTCTGGTGTAAGGAATGTTAGTTAAACAATCAGGTGTGCCAAGACTAACTCTGTAATTGTGATCACCCATCATGACTATAAAATCCATCTGTTCACATTCCAATAATGCGTTACTGGTGCGATAGCGTTGTATCTCAACTCCAGTTTCAAACCTTTGTATTGGTTTGATGTGTTTCCGTAATCTGTCTTCGTATGCAGTAATAAGCATTTTGAATTCTGATTCGGGTAGATTGATTTGATGTTTGTCCATGTCAAATAAGGATTAGAAATAAAAGTAAATAAGGAAATAAAGCAAAGGCCATTAGTTGACCTCTGCTTTGTGAAACTCAATGCAATTTGAGTAATTGCCATTTACTTTGGCTATGTAAAAGTCACCGTTGATAATAACTTTGTCACCATGTGCAATTGGTCTAAGATTGTACATTCTGCGGTTAGCCATTCTCTGTTCTCTGCTGTAGCTGCTTTGTACGCAAGCACCTGCATTGATTCCTACATACTTACCGTCACATAAATGCAAACTGACATTCCAGATGCAATTCATATCGTAAACACGTTTCTCACCTGTTGGTGCATAAACACCTTTGCGTAATCTAGGTGAACCTACTCTGACTTTGAAGTCATTCTGCCAATCGTTATGACCTTGACTAACGTTAAGTGTCTGGAACAGTGGCTCAGATACTGCTTCGTAGTCGGCAGGTGTTGGCTCACAACCTTGCATAAACTCGTAGTAAAACTCAGATGATGTCTCAGCATTTGTCTTAACCATTTCGGTTATGCAATCAATGTGTGATTTGAAGAATGCTCTTTTTTCAGTTGCTGTAGTCATTGTTAATAGAAATTAGTAATGTACTCTTTTAGTGTTGCATATAATCCAACAGGTGTCAACAAATTAATTCTAGATATTGCGATTTACTCTACATTTCTCTATATTNTNNNTAATTTTATTTATTTTTTTGATGACACTAACAGCATTTAGAACCAAGACTAAAGTTGTTGGTGTTTCTGATTCTGGTCATCGAGTTGCTGAAGATCATCCAAATCATAATCCTCAGATAACTCAGGTGATTGTAGATGCATTACGAGAACTGCATGAAGACTATGGTATTGGCTACGGTTGCCTTTCCATGATGTTCGGTATCTCTCGTGGTTATATAGCTCAAATTTGCCGTTATGAAAAAAGAGTTTCCTATCCAACTCGCTACAAAACAATCCAAGTTAGGTAGACCAACTGAAAAAGTTGATCCTATTGAAGCTTCTAAAATTTGTGAGTGGATTGCTCATGGTAAAACACTAAGGGAATATTGCCGTAAAAAAGGTAGCGTTCAATGGAGAACTATTTATAAATGGTTAGATAAAGATGAAGAGTTTCGNNCAGCCTTCGCACGTGCGAGGGATACAGGCTGTGAGATCTTGTTTGANGAGTGTTTAGANNTAATTGATACTCCNCCNGTTTATGTGNGGCTCTGACGGCAATGANAGGATAGATCCAGCNTTNATNAATTGGCANAANAANAGNGTNGANACTNGNTTTAAAATGCTTTCTAAATTTAATCCCAAGCGTTTTGGAGATAAATTAGGAGTTGATGCAAAGGGAGATATTAACTTGACTATTTCAACAGGCGTTCCACAGGTGTGAGACAACCGTTGATCAAACTAGATTACACACCTCGGACTTGGCAGAGAGAATGCCATATAAAGAAACAAAGGTTTAGCGTTTACGCATTGCACAGGCGATCAGGTAAGACAGAACTGGCCATCATGGAGCTAATAGACAAGGCCATGAAGACAGACAAAGAACTAGCCATGTTTGTGTACATTGCACCGTTCCTGAGACAGGCAAAAGCGATTGCATGGGCAAGACTAAAGCAGAAGATAGAACCATTGCGTAGAACCTCTGTAATCGACATCAACGAGGGTGAACTGTCGGTCAGGTTTAAACATAATGGAGCGATCATTAGATTGTTTGGGGGCGATAATCCAGATGCTTTACGAGGAATGCGACTTGATGGTTGTGTGATAGATGAGGTTGCCCAAATAAAGAACGAGCTATGGTCAGACATAGTCCAGCCAGCACTGTCAGACCGTCTTGGATGGTCATTGTTTATTGGTACACCACAAGGTATTAACTTGTTCTCTGAGTTGTATTACAAGGCCGTAAATGAGCAAGGGTGGACAGCATCAAGGTACACAGTGTTTGACACAGATAGCTTGCATCCTGATGAGGTGACTCGTCTTAAACGAGACATGAGTGAGACATCGTTTGCCAGAGAATATCTATGTGACTTTTCTGCACAGGGTGATGACCAGTTAATTGCATTGGCAGATACTGAGGATGCAGCAAAGAGGATATACCAATCAGACCATGTCAAACTGTTTCCAGTAATCCTTGGTATCGACCCTGCCAGNTTTGGGGATGACAGATCTGTGGTGTTCAGAAGGCAAGGTAAGCAAGCATTCAAGCCAGTTGTATATCGAGGTATAGATAATATGGAATTGGCAGCAAGAGTAGCCAATTTGATAGAGCAACATAACCCAGATGCTGTGTTCTGTGATGCAGGTGCTGGCAGTGGTGTAATCGACAGACTAAGACAGTTGTCATATGACGTAATCGAAGTACCGTTTGGTGGCAAGGCACTAAAACAACAGCAATACATTAATCGTAGAAGTGAGATGTGGTGGTTAATGAAAGAGTGGATAGAAGAAGGTGGTGCAATACCAAACGATATAGCCCTCAAACAAGAGTTAGCAACACCGATATATTGGTACGACAATGTGGGTAGGCGTGTATTGGAAAGTAAGGATCAGATAAAGAAGAGATTGCAAGGAGCAGGGTCACCAGATTTAGCCGATGCACTAGCACTAACCTTTGCCCTGCCAGTAGCCAAGAAAGTGCCAGAGGATATATACATCAAAAGACGTAATGAAACCACACAGAAGACAGAATATGACCCATACAGCAGACTCTAATTTTATTCGTGTAGCACATGGTCTAGATGTAAAACCATTGCTTAAATTATTGGACGATAAACCAGAATTATGGACAGAAATAACAGCACGACAAAATACGACTAACTCACCACATAAAGATACGGAGTGCATATACGTCAGAGGGCCATTAAAAATGAGTTTGTACTACGTCATGCACGATTTAGGATCATATGACTACCCATGCATGGATTATTTACAGGCAGCACTTGTACCATTGATGCGACCAATATTGGAAAAGCTAGAAGTTAAGGAGATGGGTAGGGTACTTATTGTTAATCTCAAACCTAGTGGCCATGTAACCAAACATAACGACCAAGGATTGTATGCAGACCACTATTCACGGTTTCATATTGTACTTAAATCAAACCAGTGGTGTAGCCAAACTTGCGGAGATCAAAAGCAAAAGTTTGAGGTAGGCGATGTCTGGTGGTTTAACCACAAAAAAGTACACACAGCGGACAATGTTGGCATGACAGACAGAGTACATATAATATTTGATTGTAAGACCAAGTATTTTTCTATGGATGGTGTGACCGTAACTGGCGATAGAGCCATTACTCTTGATGAATGTGGAGTAGTTAATGATTGACATTACACTAGCCACAGTTGATGAGATGTTGGCACAAGCAAATGTCTTGTTTGAAGAGCATTACGAAGAGATTGCTCGCAACAAACAAATCATGAAGCTAAAGCCAGATGAAGAAACGTACCGCAAAATGGAGTCGGCACAGCAAATCTTCATTCTCTCAGCAAGGCAAGATGATGTATTGATAGGTTACTCTGTTAATTTTGTCACTAATCATTTACATTATGCCGATCTGCGTATAGCTCAAAACGATTTGTTGTTTATCAGCAAGGAACATAGAGGTGGCAGAATTGGTTTAAAGTTGATTAGAGAAACAGAAAACCATGCAACATCACTCGGATGCAAACTAATGCTATGGCATTGCAAAGAAAACACCACTTTGTCAGCTTTGTTACCGAGAATCAAATACGGTGTACAAGACATTATTTATTCCAAGGAGTTATGACATGGGAGTTGTAGCAGCAATTGCAGCAGTTGGATCTACAGTTGTGGCAGTACAATCAGCCAACAACCAAAGAAAAGTGCAAGAAAGAGCATTAGAAGACCAACGTCAAGCTAATGAACGTGCAGAACAACGAGCGCAACAAGAGCAATCAAGAGCAGAACAAGAGTACAACAGAGCTAATAGGCAGAATGTTGATGTTGAAAGTGCATTAGATGCTAGTGAACTATCAGCACAACAGGGAGCATCTGGAACATTGTTAACTGGCAGTATGGGAGTAGATCCTAACCAACTTAACCTTAGTCAAAACACATTATTAGGCGGTTAATCAATGAAAACCAAGAGAGATAAACTACTGACAAGGTGGGGTCACCTTAGATCAGAAAGGGCTACTTGGTGGTCACATTGGCAAGAAGTGACAACATACTTATTACCGAGGAACGGACGTTATTTTGTACAGGATAGAAACAAAGGGCATAGAAGACATAACTCGATATATGACAATACTGGTACAAGAGCGTTAAGAACGTTAGGTGCTGGCATGATGGCAGGTGCTACATCCCCTGCAAGACCGTGGTTTAGACTAGGAACAGTAGATCCAGAACTTAATAAATTTGCTCCTGTCAAACAATGGCTAAATGATGTAACAGAACGTATGCAATTGGTGTTTCAAAAGTCCAATACATACCGAACATTGCACAGTATGTACGAAGAATTAGGTGCATTTGGTACGGCAGGGTCAATAATTTTACCTGATACTAAAACTGCTATACATCATTACCCTGTAACCATTGGAGAATATGCAATAGCTACAGATTATCAGGGCAGAGTCAACACTTTGTACAGAGAATTTCAAAAAACAGTAGGAGAACTGGTAAGAGAGTTTGGATATAAGAACTGTTCAACGTCCGTTAAGAATCTGTTCGACAGGGGTAACCTTGATAGCTATGTAACTGTGATACACGCTATAGAACCAAGAGATGATAGGGAGCGTGANTTTCAGAAAAAAGATAATACCAACATGGCATACAAATCTTGTTATTTTGAGCAAGGCGGTGATGGCGAACAGGTGTTACGAGAGAGTGGATATAAAGAATTTCCAGCAGTTGTACCAAGATGGGGTGTTGCAGGTGGCGATATCTATGGCAATTCACCGGGTATGGAAGCATTAGGTGACATAAAACAGTTACAGCACGAACAATTACGCAAGGCACAGGGCATTGACTACCAAACAAAGCCACCATTGCAAGTACCTAGCTACATGAAAAACAGAGATGTGGATAGTTTGCCCGGTGGTGTTACGTTTATTGATGGTCAGCAGGGCAAAATTGAGACAGCATTTAACGTAAATCTTAAATTTAAATCATTTATTGGCAGATATACAGGACGTCAGGCAAAGAATAAATGGTAGTTTTTATGCTGATTTGTTTCTTATGTTGGCAAATGCCACTGATACAAGGATGACAGCGACAGAGGTAGCAGAACGTCACGAAGAAAAATTATTAATGTTAGGGCCTGTTTTAGAAAGGTTACATAACGAATTATTAGATCCATTAATTGATATTACGTTTAACAGAATGGTAGAAAATGATTTGATACCACCTGCTCCACCAGAGTTGCAGGGTATGGAATTAAATGTAGAGTTTGTATCAATGTTAGCTCAAGCACAACGTGCGATAGGAACAAACAGTGTAGACAGATATGTAAATAGTATGGGTTTAGTTGCCCAAATGAAACCAGATGTATTGGATAAATTTGATTCTGATGCATGGGCAGATGGTTATGCTGATATGTTGGGCGTTGATCCATCGTTAATTGTTCCCGGTCAACAAGTTGCAAAGGTACGCAAGGCAAGAGCAGAAGCACAACAAGCAATGGCACAACAAGAACAGGCAAATCAAGCTGCTGAAAATATGGCAAAAGTTGGTAAAGTAGACGCAGGTAATGCCATGGATCTTATGAATCAGTTTAGTGGCTACAATTCACCATCACCATTGGAGGTATAAATGGATTTAATTGATTTACAAAAAGACCCACAGCCTATTGATAGCGAAGAAATGTATGACCAACCTATGTATAGTTATGGATTGTGCATATCATTAGGTAGAGAAGAACTAGAAAAGTTAGGCATAGAAAAATTACCAGAAGCTGGTAGCGAAATGATGATTAAGGCATTTGCATATGTCAAAACTGTTAGAGAAAGTAAAGAACAAGATGGCGTAGAGCAAAATGTGGAGCTACAAATAACAGCAATGGGCATAGAACCTTTTGATAAAAGCGGTGATCAGGCAGAAGGTTTGTATGGTGACCGTCCAGCACCTACACCAAAAGCAACACCTGTTGCAGAAACCTCAACTTATTTAGCATAGGAGCTTATTATGGATAAAAAAACACCCGGTAACATCACATACGGTGATCAAACAGCTAATTACAGAATGCGATATAAACAAATGTTAGAAGAACACAATAGTAAAACTAATAAAAAAAAGAATAATAAAAAGAAAAAAGATGAAAATGCTGTAGATAGAATTACAAGAATATTATATGGAGGTGGTAACTAATGAGTTTATACGAAAACATACACGCTAAACGTAGAAGAATTGCACGAGGATCTGGTGAGCGTATGCGTAAAAAAGGTGAAAAAGGTGCGCCAACAGATAAAGCATTTAAACAAGCTAAAAGAACTAGCAAAGAAGAAATGGCTAAAAAGTTATATGGTTAGGTGTGACCGTAATATTGTTATAACTAGATATATTGGAGCATGAGCGAATATAATCCACTCGATTTAAAAGGTCAACAAAAAACTAAAGACAATAAAAAGTCTGTAGAAAGAATTGACCGACAGAACGAGGAATCGGATATCAAGTGGCTCATGAGCAGCAAGAGGGGTCGCAGATTTATCTGGAGACTTCTGGAAATGGCAGGTGTATTTCGATCATCGTTTAACACCAACGCAATGGCTATGTCATTTAGCGAAGGTAACAGGAACTATGGTTTGCAACTCCTTAACCAAATCCACACTCTCTGCCCCGAACTGTATCCGACAATGATCAAGGAGCAAAAAAATGTCAGAGATGCTGATGACGGAAGCCAACCAAACAAATGAAGGCGATACGCAGCAGCCAGTAGACGCACAAACAGAAGCGACTACTGACACCCAGCAGCAAGCTGAAGGTGTACAGGATCAACAAGTTTCGGATGAAACCCCTGTTGAAAGTGAAACTAGCGAATCAGATGCACCAGAAGGTGCGCCTGAGAAATACGAGTTTAACAATAAGGTGGCTGACGCACCAGATGAACTCGACCCCGAAGTCTTAACTGCTTTCGGTGATGTCGCTAAAGAACTTAACCTGCCACAAGAAGCTGCACAAAAAGTATTGGATAAAGTCGCACCTGTAATACAGGCAAGACAAGCCAAAGCTATCGAGCAAACAAAAGTTGAGTGGGCTAATCAATCAAAATCTGATGAAGAATTTGGTGGTGAAAGTCTTACAGAAAACTTAGATGTTGCTAAAGCATCACTCGATACTTTTGGTACTGATGCTTTAAAGACGCTGCTATCAGAAACAGGCTTGGGCAATCACCCCGAAGTAATTCGGTTTATGTATCGAGCAGGTAAGGCAATTAGTGAAGACAGTTATGTTGGTAATTCTGAGGGTGCAAATCCTAGCGGATCACGCATACCAAAAGATTTTAACGGCATAGCTAACGCACTATATTCTAATCAGCAAACTAAGTAAGGAGTTAATTAATGGCTACTCTCTCAAATTCAAATTTAACCCTAGCGGATTGGGCAAAAAGATCTGACCCAGACGGTAGAGTTCCAATCGTTGCAGAACTGTTATCACAGAGCAACGAAATTTTAGATGATTGCGTTTTTAAGGAAGGTAATTTACCTACTGGAGAACGTGTAGTTATCAGAACAGGTTTACCTTCAGTTTACTGGAGAGCATTAAACCAAGGTATTCCAAACAGTAAGTCAACAACAGCACAAGTTGATGAAGCTTGCGGAATTCTAGAAGCACGTTCTGAAGTAGACAAAGACTTAGCAATGTTAAATGGTAACACTGCACAGTTCCGTCTATCTGAAGATACTGCGTTCTTGGAAGCAATGAACCAGACACAAGCTGAGACAATGTTCTACGGTAACCCCGGAACAGATCCTAAGAAGTTTTTAGGTTTAGCACCAAGATATGGCAGCTTATCAGCAGACAACTCTGTAAACGTACTTAGTGCAGGTGGATCAGGCTCTGACAACGCATCTGTATATCTAGTTGTTTGGGGTGATAACACTGTATATTGTCCTTTNCCTAAAGGATCTAAAGCAGGTTTAACACACGAAGATCTAGGTGAGCAAACTGTGTATAACAGCGATGGCACAAGACTACAAGCTTTTGCTACTCGTTATCAGTGGAAGAATGGTCTAGTTGTTAAAGATTGGAGATACGTTGTTCGTATTTGTAACATCGACATTTCTGACCTATTAGCAGGTTCTAACACACAGGCTTCAAGTGCATCTACTGCTCTTATTAAGCTTATGGCTAGAGCATTGTACAGAATTCCAAATATGGCTATGGGAAGAGCAGCGTTCTACATGAACAGAACTGTTCACTCAGGATTATCTATTGCAGCACTTGACAAGTCTCAATCTGTATTAGCTATTCAAGAAGGTCTATCACAGTTTGGTACAGCACAAAGCTACTTATCATTCTTGGGTGTTCCTCTAAGAAGAGTTGACGCACTTCTAAATACCGAATCTGCGGTAAGTTAATTTTTTTATTACTAAAGGAGATCTGAAATGATTACAGACAAACTGCTCAGAGTGAGCGAAGACCAAGCGGTAACATCTACTGCTGTATCTACTAACACTGTAGATTTAAGTGTTGCTAGAGATGTTGGTGAAGGTACTGCTTTGTACATGAACTTTGCTTTAACAGAAGCATTTGCAAACGGTACTAGCATAACTTTTCAAGTTATAACTAGTGCTAACGCTAACTTATCTAGTCCTGATGTTATTGGAAGTAGTGATGCAATTGTTACAGCAAGTCTTACATTAGGTAAAAACATTGTTGTACGCATTAACCCAGACATTGCTGGTAAAGGTAAAAGATACCTTGGTGCAAAATATGTTGTATCTGGTACTATGAACGCTGGTAAAGTTACTGCTGATATAGTAGAAACAATCGGTGACGGACAGAAGTACTATGCTTCTGGCTTTACCGTAGCTTAATAAGGAGTAACCTATGCCTATTTACAGAGCAAAAGTCAAGTGTTTCGTTGGTCAATCCATGCGTGAACCTGACGAAGAGTTTGAATATAATGGAGAGTTCAATAGTAATATTGAATTGGTTGGTGGTACTGAACCTGACCTACCTGTGGCGTCAAACACAACCGTACCGTCAGAAGAAGTCAAACCAACTACTCAATCAATTGATTATGAATCAATGACTAAAGCGGAACTCGAAATTTATGGTCGTTCTATCGGTGTGGAGCTAGATAGAAGACAAACTAAAGAAACTCTTATTAGTCAACTTGAAACAGCTGGTAAATAGGTATTGGTCTTTTTATCGTTTTACAGGGGGCTAGTAGTAATACTGCTAACCTCCTCTTTTTATAGGAGATGTAATGGCAACTGAAATAGATATTTGCAACCTTGCCTTGGCACATTTAGGCGATGATGCAACTATTGCTTCGATAAAACCACCAGAAGGTTCTGCACAAGCGGAACACGCTGCAAGATATTATCCTATAGCAAGAAACAGTTTGTTAGAATCGCATACTTGGAATTTTGCAGCCAAACGTGCAAGCCTAGCTACTACAACTAATACGTTAGAACAGTGGGAATATGCATATGTTGCACCTGCTGACATGATGACTCCTGTTGCAATAATATCCCCTACAGCACAAAATGATTACGCCACAAGAATGTCTTCTGGCGATACACCGGGAGGTATAACATCTAATTATTCTCCAACAATATTAGCTGGTCACTATACACCACAACAATTTGCAGTAGAAGGAATTTATATTTATACAAATCAAGAGAATGCATTATTAAGATATCAATCATTAGTTACTGATTCAACAAAATTTTCACCGTTGTTTGTCGTTACTTTGTCTTGGCATTTGGCATCTATGTTAGCAGGGCCAATAATTAAAGGTGATCAAGGCATGAAACAATCAAAACAATGTCAAGAAATGATGCGTGCTTATTTAACAAGTGCAAAACAGCAAGACAACTCACATAGAGATATNGCAGTAGAGCATATTGTGCCTTGGACATCTGGGAGGTAATTAATGCCAAACACACGNACTTTNCTTAAATCATTTTCTAGTGGTGAAATATCACCAGAAATGGCAGGTCGTATTGATGACAGCAAATATCANCAAGGCGCAGCAACAATGCGTAATTTTATTGCNAAACCACAAGGGCCAGCAGAAAANAGACCGGGGTTCTTTTTTGTAAAAGANGTAAAAGATTCTACAAAACAAACAAGATTAATACCATTTAGNTTTAANGTGTCGCANACNATGGTTATAGAAATAGGNCAAGAATATTTTAGATTTCATACGCNNGGTGCAACTTTNCAATANNCAGATGGGTCAGCATGGAGCAATAGTANTAATTATTCTATTGGCGATATAGCAAAATATAACAACGTAAATTATTACGCTAAAACAGCACATTCAAATAGCACACCACCTAACTCTACAAATTGGTATGCATTGCCTTCTGATATGACATATGAAGTGCCGTCACCATATCAAGAATCAGAATTNTTTGATATAAAATTTGTGCAATCTTCTGANGTNATGACGTTAGTGCATCCTAATCATGAACCAGCAGAACTAAGAAGNTATGGTGCAACTAATTGGCAATTTATTNATATAGATTTTACNGCAGCAATATCNGCACCAAGTGGNTTATCTGTTACTGCATATATGCCNTCTTCAGCAAGTAACAANTCTGATACTAACGAAGACCATGTATATGTAGTAACTNCAATAGCTGCTGATGGAGTACGAGAAAGTGCAGCATCANNTANTGCTNCTGTNTCNAATAATATTTTTGTNACAGGAGCNAAAAATACTATTACNTGGAANNANGTANCNGGTGCATCNNGATACAGAGTGTACAAAGAACAAGGTGGTTTGTTTGGTTTTATTGGTGAAAAAGATCACGATTCATCTGGAAATCCAGCTACTTACAGCATTGTTGATAATAATATTGCACCAGATTTTGCTATAACACCACCAAGATACGAAACTATATTTTCTGGTACAAATAATTTTCCTAATGCTGTTTCTTATTTTGAACAACGTAGAGTTTTTGCTGGTACTAATAATGAACCGCAAACNATATTTATGACNAGGTCAGGTACAGAAAGTGATATGTCATTNAAATTACCAATACGAGATGATGACCGTATTAANTTTAAAGTTGCTGCTCGTGAAGCAAACAGAATAAAACATATAGTACCGNTAACGCAATTGTTATTTATGACAGAAGCTGCGGAATGGAGAGTAACATCTGTAAACAGTGATGCAATAACACCTACATCTATAGCAGTAAAACCACAATCATATGTAGGAGCTAATGACACGCAACCTGTAGTTGTTAATAACAGCATGGTTTACATTGCAAGCCGTGGTGGTCATGCAAGAGAACTAGGTTATAACTGGCAATCTAATGGTTTTATTACTGGTGATTTATCTATTAGGGCTGCACATTTGTTTGATGGTTTTGATATTACAGATATGACTTTAGCTAAAGCACCAACACCAATTGTTTGGATGATTAGTACAAGTGGTAAATTAATAGGTCTTACATATGTACCAGAACAACAAGTAGGAGCATGGCATCAACATGACACAGACGGCACGTTTGAAAGCGTAACAACAGTTGCTGAAGGCAGTGTAGATGCAGCTTATTGCGTAATAAAAAGAACTATAAACGGCAACACAAAAAGATATATAGAGCGTATGGGTACAAGAGATTATGCGTCACAACGTGATAGTTTTTTTGTAGATTCTGGGTTGACATATAACGGAACAAATACAAACAACTCACGCACTGTCACTATAACTAGCAGCGGTAATTACACAAAAGGTAGTTCTGTTACTTTAGAATTTCCATCTAACATACCAGTATTTAAAGTTGGCAATAATGGTTTAACTACAGACTTAAATGATGCAATAGTAATAGTAGATGGCACTGAAACTTATAGATGTGATATTACAGCTATTGCAGATGACCATACTGCAACTGTAAAACTTGATAGAGATTTACCAAGCAATTTACAAAACACAGCAATTACTTCTTACGAAATAGCAGAAAAAACATTATTAGGACTAAGTCATTTAGTTGGCAAAACAGTAAGCATATTAGCTGACGGTGCGGTACATCCAACTAGAGTAGTAGATAGTAATGGCGGTATTGTATTAAACCGTGCATCTAGCGTTACACATATAGGTTTACCTTATGTATGTGACTTGCAAACTTTGCCGTTAGCATTGCAAACAGAAGCTGTTGGTCAAGGTCGTGTTAAAAATTTAAATCATGCTTGGCTGCGTGTGTTTGAAAGTTCTGGTATATTTGCTGGCCCTACATCAGAAAAATTAACAGAAGCAAAACAACGTACAACAGAACCATATGGATCACCACCTAATTTAAAAACAGAAGATATAAAAATAATGCTTACTCCTTCTTGGCAAGATTACGGTCAAATATTTATAAGNCAAACTGATCCATTACCATTAACAGTTGTAGGAGTTACCTTAGAAGTATCTATTGGTGGATAGTGTAACCGTAAACCGATAAACTGTTTGTATAGTATAAAAATAAGAAGGTGTTGCACTTATGGCTATAGATTGGAAAAGTTGGGATACAGTAGGTGGAATAATGTCAATAGGCGGTACTGTAACAGGACTTATTGGCAATATTGCAGCATCTAATAGACAAAAATATGAAGCAGAAAGTGCAGGGTTAACGCTTGAACATCAAGAAGACATGGCAAAAATTAATGCCGAAATGTTAGAGATGGAAGCACAACAAGTATTTAGAGCATATAACAGACAAATAATGACTAAGACAATGGCAGCAGGTTTAAAAGAAGGAAANGCTAGAACAAGTTTTGCTGCAAGAGGTATAACTCTTGGATACGGTAGTGTTGCCAATGTTTTTGCGTCAGATGCTGTAATGAGAGAACTAGATAAGATAACAATGAATAGCAATAGAGTAAGGGCTGCAAACCAAATGAGAACAAGAGGAGTGCAAGCTGATATTAGGTCAGATATGTTAGGTGTATCAGCAAGTAATATGTTTGCTACTGCATCAACTGTTAGTCCATTTTTAAATATGACAAGCACGCTTATGTCGGGTGTTGGTGATTTTGCAAAAAACGATGGTTACGGTTTAATTGATTTGGGTTAATTATGGCTACAGTACCTTTACAGCAAACGCCTACAGAACAAATAGATACTGGTGGAACACCATTATTTTCTGCTACTGATATAAAACCAGTTGCAGATACAGGTGTTGCACAAGATATAGGACGTTTAAGTAATGCACAAAAACAATTTGCACAAATAGCAGCAGATTTACAAGATCAGCATGATGACATTAAATCTAATGAAGCATATAGAGGATATCAAGAAGAAGCAGATGCAAAAGTAAATGAATATTTAAATTTGCAACGTGGTGATGCAATAGCAACAGTAGGNTATGACGAAGACACTAATAAACCTATAACTAGGTATGACCANTTAGTAAATGATTTAGAAGANATNTCTAATAAATATTNAGAAACATTAGATAACAAAAATCAAAAACAAATATTTAACGANAAATATTCTGCGTCAAAACGTATATCAGTNAATAGTGCTAGTAAACATTCNNTAAAACAAAGCCGATTAAAATTAGACGAAGAATCAAAATCTAATATTGAACTTTCAAAAAATGCAGCAATAAATAGTTTTGAAAGTTGGCAAGANNNNAATGGTGATTACGCTGTTAATTATTNCAGAGGACTTTTAGAAATTAAACGTAATGCAGAATTAAATGGTCGTAATACTGATATAAACAAAGGAAAATTAAGTGAAAAATATTTAGAAGATGTGCAAATATATAACAAAGCAGTAATGGAAGGCGTTGTAGACAGGTTAATAAAGTTACCCGGTGGACACGCAATAGCAGATGCATATGTAAAAGCACATAAACCAGAAGATGCAAAAGAAATAATTACTGAATTGGAAATATCAATTGCAGAAAAGCATGAAGATTACAGCCAAGAAAAATGTGTTAATGGCGTTTTAACTGCTAATGGTAATCAAAACACTGGAAATTTTAGAGACCAAACAAATAAATTAATGTGTTTAAAAAGCAATCATTATGTTAATGATGGCAATGGTGGTGCAGTATATGATGGAAATCATAGTAACGAAATAAATATTGCAGGTCAAACCCAAGAAAACAATATTGATACTTTAGAAAAAATAAGAAACGAATCAAAATTTTATAAGCTTGATTCTAATGCAACATTAATAAATGAACATCAGACAACACATTTATTTGCCGTGCAACATTTAGGTGTTAAAAAAGCAGACAGTTTATACACTAAAGCTAAATCTAGTATTGAAATAGATACAGCTAGATACAAAGAAGATGCAACATATGCAAAACAAATAAATGANAAAATAATNAATAACTACAACAAGTTAATTAATGAAGAAGCAAATAAAAAATACAAAGGTGATTATGTAAATGCAATTGCTAACGACCTAGAAATAATAAAAAAAGGTATTAATTACGATGGTGATTTTACAAGTGACGTAGATTTTATTACAGGACTTCGTCCGTTAGAAGTTTTAAAAACAGAAATAAAAGAAACAATTACAGATCCTAAACAACAAAAATATGCTTTGCAAGATTTAGAAATTAAATACAAAAAAATTAGTAGTGAACGTACAAAAGTTTATAACGAAAATTTAAACGCTGCAAAAGAAATAGCATTTGCCGAAGAAGGTGGTTGGAAAAATTTAGAAGCTAACGGAATAAAAATAGAAAACTTTAGTGAAAGCGATCAAGAAATATTAAAAAAAGGACAACCAGAAGAATCAGATTTAGATACCATAATTGAACTAGAAAAAAATCCAGTAGAAGTAGCAACTAATTTANNTGCATATAGTCAATTGCTATCGCAATCAGATTATTTAGGTTTAAAAAATTATGCAAACTCTTTGCGTTCAGAATCTTCAACTGGTAGTGCAACTGCTGATTCAACCATGTTTGATGACACATTAATAACATATGGATTTGATACTATTTTTACAAAGAAAAAAGGTAAGGGTAGAGAAAATAATACTGGTGAAACTGATTTAGATAAAAAGAAAGATTATATACAATTAAAAGCTGAATGGAAAGAAAGAATTGATCAATTTATAACTGACAATAATGGGGCTAAACCTACAAATGCAGAAAAACAAAAAATGTTAAATGAAATATTAAATGACAAAGTATATGTTAAAACACCTTGGTTTAANNAANNTATACAAATACCTGCNGAAGCACTTGATGATGATCAATTTANNGATGCATNTGTNTTNGTTGGNANTNAAAAAATATTTACAAAACAAATACCAGATGAAGTTAGAGAATATTTTATAGCAGGGTATGTAGCTGCTGGTATGTCATATACAGAACAAATGATTGCAAACGAATGGGTGTTGCATGGTAAAAAAAGATCAAAAAAAGAAATTATTAAATATAAGGAGGACAACAACTTATGAGCGACAATCCATTTTTAGACACTTTAAACAAAAGACAAAAATTAGCACCTAGTCAAAATTATGGTGAACATCTTGATACCTTAAACACTGAAAATCCATTTTTTGAAACTTTAAAAAAACGTGAAGAAGACAGGCAAAATGAACTAAAAGCACAATACAGACAAACACTTAATTCTGTTTTAGAAAAAGATCCTGACATGGTTGGTGAGGGTTTGCAACTTGCAAAAGAATTAAATTTACCAAAAGAGTTTGCATTAAATAGTGAAGAAGCAATTAAATTATTAGCTGAAAAAAATAGAAAAGAAAAAATATTAAGTTACGAACTAGCAAAAAAAAGTCCAATTTTAATGAAGCAACTTACTGATCCTACGTTTGCTGCATTAGCTTATGACAATATAAATGATTTAGAAGGTTTAGAATATGCGTTTGATGCCATAAAAAAAGCACCAGAGAACATAGCACAAGGATGGGAAAAAGGTAGATTAAACGTAAGAAGAGGAAAAATAGGTAATTTAAAAAAATCAGGTAAAGGTAACGAAGAATTAAATGCAGAATTAGCAGAAATTAATGAAAGATTAGAAGAATTAAATAGTGATGGATCTGGCATATTAGAAGAAGGTTTTGCTATTTTTGGCCAATATTCTAAGACTTTACCAACTGCTTTAGAGGGCGGTTCTGTTGGTGCAGCAGTAGGATTTGGTGCAGGTGCAGTGACAGGGCCGGGGTCAATATTTACTGCAAAAGGTGGATTTATTGTAGGGTTTTTAGGAACATTAGGTTTAGAAACATACAAGATAGAAGCAGGTTCTACATACCTTGATCTTGTAGACGAATTAAAATTAACTGAAGGTGTTGACGATCAAACAGCAAAACATATAGCAACTGGCGTTGGTCTTACTAATATGTTGTTGGAATGGGTTGGTGCTAGTGCTGTAACTGCTCCTATAAGAAAACAATTATCTAAATACGCTACAAAATCAATTGTAAAAGAATTAGCAAAACCTACTGTTAGAAAAGCACTTACACAATTTGCTAAAAATTATTTTACTGGAAACATAACAGAAGCAGGTACAGAGGTATTGCAAGAATTGACAAATGTTATAGGTCGTGATTTAGCAGTAGCATTTAGCGATAAAGAAGATTTAAAATTAAAACTTACTAATGCAGAAGGATTAAAAGAAACAGGTGATAGGTTAGTTCAAACTTTTATACAAACTTTTAAAGGAATGATACTTGTTGGTGCAGTAGGTAGTGGCCCAACATTTATATCTGATGTTTCTAGAGCAAACAAAGCAAAAACAGACACTGCGTTTATTGAACAATTATCAGAAAAATCTGTTAACAATAAAACAAAAATAAGAAATCCAAATGAATTTCAAAGTTTTGTAGAAAATTTAGCAGTAGATAAAGACGTACAAAATCTATATATTGACGCAGAAATATTAAATCAAGCAATAGTAAACAATGGCATAACAATAGAAGACATACAACAAATATCACCTGATGTTGCACAACAACTTATAGAAATAAATAAATCTGGTGGACAAGGCGATGTAGTAATAAAAACTAGTGAATATGCAGCAAAACTAGCAGGTACACAATTTGACGGTTTTTTACAAGATCATTTGCGTGTTGACCGTGATGGTTTTAGTAAATTAGAAGCTACACAATTTAGAGAAAATCAAGATGCAATAAGGCAAGAAGCTGTACAAATTATTGAACAACAAAATAAAATATCTAGCGAATTTGCAGCTAGTGCAAAACAAGTAAAGCAAGATATAAAATTACAACTGCAACAAGTTAAACAATATACACCTAAAAACATTGAATATGCGTCAACATTTTTTCGTGATTTTGTAGTTATACAAGCAAATAAATTAGGTATAACACCTAAAGAATTTTCAGCTAGATTTCCATATACAGTTGTTGCTCAAGATCAAATACAAATATCACCAGAACAACAATTATTTAATCAAGACGGTTCTGTAAGATTAGAAACACCACAATTTAAAAACTTTTTTGGCAAATCAGTTTTAAAAAAAGATGGCAAACCAGAAGTTTTGTACCACGGTACACGAGATAGTGTAAACGAATTTAATT
>FUFK010041847.1_pt1 | contig 18185 bp, 23 predicted proteins | sample 1021851 | NCBI WGS metagenome assembly FUFK01 (sample SAMEA51879418, study PRJEB19060) | metagenome
TGCATCACTAGCACCGTCAGCCATCGTAATGGTTGCTGTACTAGCGTCTGAAAGAGCTTCCGATCCTGTTCCAAATTTTTCTGCGATCAGCTCTAAATTCGTATTTGTACTCGTACCCCAAGTTCCCGATTCATCGCCAGTGGCGATCTCTTTTAATCTCAGGTCATTAACGTAAGTTGCCATTTATGCTACCTCTTTCCAATTAGGTGTTTGACTGTCGTCAATAGTTGTCCAATTAGGCGTTTGGCTGTCATCAATTGCTGACCAATTTGCTGTCTGGCTGTCATCAATAAGTCCCCAAACATTAACGCCACTTGTTGTACAGGCCGCTTCCACACCTGTAACCGAAACATTCGCATCTCCATCAAACGTAGGCGTTCCAACAGCTCCGACCATTTGTGAAGGAGCTTCAACCTCAATCGTGTTACTTGTGATCGTGGTAACGCTTCCGAGCCCTGCCGTTCCGGCAACTCCTGTGACACTAACGGTTGCCGTGCCTGTAACCGTAACCGATCCCAACGCTCCCGTGCCCGCGACACCAGTGACCGAAGTGCTTGCGTCAGCCGAGACTGAAACTGAACCAAGCGTTCCGGTTCCTGCGACACCCGTGGGGCTAACATTTGCTGTGCCCGTGACAGTAACCGTGCCAAGAGTACCAGTGCCTGATACGCCAGATACACTGACATCCGCATCAGCGGATACAGATACCGATCCAAGAGTGCCTGTTCCCGCCACNCCCGTGACGCTGACATTCGCATCACCCGAAACCGAAACTGTACCGAGTGTACCTGTTGCGTCAGGGACCGCTTCGCCATTGCCCCACGTTCCTTCACCCCATCCATGAGAGGAAGAATTCCATCCATCAAAGGCAACTTTGACATCAGCCACACGTTATATCCTAAGCAATTCTAATAATTGCGTTACTAGCGTCCGCTGCTGGGAACTGAATAGTAAAATCGCCGCTAGTTGAGGTCTTGTCTGCACCAAAATCCAATAGCACATACCGCCCTGTTAGCTGATCCTGCAGTAGTTGAGGAATTATAAATTAGGCAACCTCTTGCAGTAATCGAGCTACTAGACCAAGTAGTATCAGCAAAATCAGTCAACGCTGTAGTACCTGATGTAGTCGGATCTACGTTCGTCAAAGTATTGCCACCAGCAGTATAGCCTGTACCAGAAACCTCATTGGTCGTTGCATAAGCTGTGGTAGACGCGGACAATGTTGCACTACTGGTAAACAAAGCAATTTTGAATGTATTGCCTGTGCCGGTAGTAGTTGTGGTGCCTCCACCAGAACCGTTGTGAAAATTGTGTATTCCCTGAAGCAACTCAGACTTAAAAGAAGTACACATCGCTGTTGTAATAGCCATTACAGTCTCCTTAATATATCCGCAACGTCTGGATGACCCTGCTGAATAAATTCGTTTATAAGAGTAGTTCTATCGCTCTTAATAGCTTGTTTGATAATACCTAAAATTACGTGATAAATGCGACTTTTAAATGCTTCTGCTTGTTGCCTAACAATCGGATCTACAGAAGAAGAAATTCCAACTATTTGTTCAACCGCTCGTTCGGCAAGTTCTTCTGGCGACAACCCACGATTTTCCGTCGTTTTTACCACCACGTCTCCAATGTTGGATTTAACCGCTACTTCAAACATTATCTTCCTTTACTGATGTCATAACGGTACTCGTCCTTTGCACCGTAACCCTCACCCAGGTCTTTTATTGCAGCTATAGCTTGACCAAAACGTTGCTCGTATTGAGCAACTTCTTCAGGAACTTTCAAAAAAGTGGCTGCTTCTACTAAAGTTCCGTACAACAACGCATCTGGCGCGTTGGTTGACAACCACGTAGTACCGCTGTCCGAACCTGCAGTTAAAGACGCAGGACGATATTTATAGTGCAATTCAAAACTGTAACCGCTATCCGGGGTAGGCGCTAATATAAAAGTAGTATCATCAAAAAGCGCATAATACTTGGGAGTGCCCGTGGTAGATGCGTTTGGCGTGTAAGATCTTGCAAAAGAAACGTGCTTAAATAACAAATACGAGTATTCGCTATCTTTTATTACAGCCAGACTATACGGCGCTAAAAAATCACTAGGCGTCGATAAATAGGTACTGTTGTTGGTAGCGTTACCTGTGACGTTCTTCCTGAATACCGGAAGCTCTACGTTTTTTAAGATACGTTCTTCCGACTCTTTTATAAAAGTAGGAAGTTGTGTGTCAAACGTAGTCTCCGACGTTTCACAATAATCTTGTACTGCTGTTTTTAAAGTTGCGTATGTAAAACTCATGTTGTGCTTACCGTGACAGTTCCAACTTGACCAATGCCTCGAACAGGAATAAAAGTGCTTTCGGTAACTAGGGGAACGCCTACTACAACTACTGTGGGCTCTACACGGTCCGGTCTAGCATTGCGCAAAGCTTGTGGATCGTTTGCGTTTGGTGAAGGAAATAATTGCGGTTGTTTTGGTTCAAACTCATCTGGTCCGACCAAAGACCCGTTCCATTCCCGTTTCATGGAATTTAACTTGTAACGAAAACCAGATCTATCTGATATCCCGTATGCGTATTTTCCTCTGGCAAAAGCTCCCATCGTTACGACCTATACGTTTCGTATGAAGGGCTAATCCGTAAAGAAGCACGATCTCTATCTTCGTCAAGAGCCCGTTGTAATTCTTCTTCGTAAATAGTTTTTAAAGCCCCCATAAGTTGTGGGTTTCGTTTCATAGACAAGTAGTACGCTAATCCTGCAGTTAAGCAAGGGTAAAACCTAAAAGGTACTTCTGCAGTGTTCGTATATGCGTCCGCATCGTCAATTCTAGTTAATCTATTGAATTTAACAATGTCGGTGTCATTTTCTGGTGCGGGCCAAATTTGTAAAACAGGCGTTATTTGTCTGTTAAGAAAAAATTGATTTGGTCTACCTGATTGTGACTTGTTAGGTATGTTGAGGAAGCTGGACCGGCTTACTCTTTGTATTTCAAAATCAGTGCTGTCTCGGGTAACGACTGCCGACAAAATATCTATTGTAGACTGCACGTTTGTTAGATCTACAGCCGCGGCTAACGTGCTAGACGCACCGCTGGTGCCACCAGAAATGGTTTCTCCGCTGGAAAACGTTCCAGAGGGTATTGTAATAGCCAAGGTGGTGCTAGAAGGTTTACTGGTAACGTTGGCTGTTGCTGCGCTAGTGCCTCCAGTAAGAGTTTCTCCCACAGAAAAACTAGTAGAAGAACCCACCGTCATTGTTAAAGTTCCACCAGGGTAATCCCTGATGCCCGTAGCTAAAGTTATGGATACCTCTTCAATGGTCCATTGATTTAATCCACGGTTGGCCCAATCGGCAAACAATAAGTTAAGAGAACGTTTGGCGCTTCTTAAATCGTAACCAGTTCGAACTTCTAAACCGCAACGTTCAAACGCCTCTTCGACGTACTCAGCAACGTCTAATTCGAAATCTTTAGAACCCGATGTAGCCATTATTCTTCATACAAGTTATTGAAAGTTACCGCTGGATCTAAGTAACTTTCGTGGCCTTCAGCAGAATGTTTCCACTGAGACGGTTTAAAATCTGGCGCTCCTTCTCCGGTCACCCAAAGAGCGGGACTTGTAGCCCTTACACGGTTGTTCGGTAACGCCACTATATTTCCTTTCCATTTACCTTCTTCTGTTATGCATAATACATGGGACTGCTTGTGTTGAGCAGAGTCATCTGCAATATCAGATTCTGTATAATCTACAGTAAAAAGGTATTTAGAAGTAAAAAACTCTCCACCAATCTTAGCAATCCACGGGGAAGAGCTTACCCTATCCATAACCACAACAGAATGATGATGAGACTCACAGTCCCAAGGCTGGGATAAATGATCATCCATAGGTTCCGGATAATCTTGCATAGGCATATCACACACTAAGCCTTGTATTGGCATCCTAGCCCACATAGCTCCTCCATGTATGTTGCCCTCATCGTTATCCTCACAATCTGCTTCGCAGCCGGTAAAAACAACCTGAAAACTTAAAGAGCGGTCAGGTACTGTATTTACGGCTATCGCTAAACAATGTAAAAACTCTCCGTGATATTTTTCGTGGTTATGCGTAAATTCTCGTCGCACCCAACATTTAAAATGCGGGATGTTGCTGATTAAATACGACACTAAATGCCAAGATCTTTCTTCTTAGACATTTTCATCATGGCACCACCTTTAGACTTTTTCATCACAGAACTATTCTTAGATTTCTTTTTAGCTGATCCTGCGTTACCTATGTTTACTCTTGAACCCGGCATAACTACCTCACGTATATGTTGTTACTTTACGGCGCTCGTTTAACACTGCGCCGCACCCTTTTGCAATCTCCTGCCGTACACCGCCGCCACGAGACATGTTTTTTACCGTTGCTTTTTTGGTGTTTTTAACAACAGTTTTACCTTTCGACCCTTCCCGTTTTTTCTTTTTTGCCGTGGCCGCTCGTTCTGATTTACTTAACGAACGTGCTTTAGCTAAAGGAAGACAACGGTCTGGGTTTTTTTTGTCTTTTGAAGTGCCACATTCACCAACGATATTACCGCTGCTGTCAATTCGCACCCATTTTTGATCNCGCCATTTTTTTAACTCACCCATCAGGCTTTTTTCCTTTTGGATTTTTTTGCGTAATTGGGGTCTTTGCAATACTTAGAAGCCGCCATGTTTGCATAAGCAGACGGGTAGGTATCAAAAGTGCGCTTTGCCCACGCTTTTCCTGCAGGGCAGATTTTGCTTCCTTTGCTTTTTTTGGAAGCTCCGCCGCCCTTCCTATAATAGGTCAGTCCTTTTGGCATAGAGGCGCGATTCATTTACCACGCCTCACACGACCAATAACGCGCCGTGAACTTATCTTTTGCAGTATCGCAGTTATGGCGGGCTCTAAAACTTTTTCTGCGTTTAGGTTGGCTTTTTTTAATGGTCATATCAGGATCGCCGAAACGAACCATCTTAACCTGATCGCCTTTTTTAGCTAAAACTACAGACTTTTTAGACCCACCTTTTGATCGCTTTGGCTGGTTATACCCAGAAAACGTTTCTCCACGATACTCTAGTCGTCCAGAAGGCAGTCTTTTTACGTTCTTTACAGTAGCCACGTGTTTTTACGCATGAAATGCGGTCATAGTGGTAAAAGTTGACTGCGTATACTGTATGTAAGCGCCGCCTGTAAACAGAACGCCCTCCTCCGGGATGGCAACATCTCTCGTAACCGTTGCACTAGCTACGGTGCCAATTTTCATCGTACTTGTTCCCGTAGGAGAAGTAATCAAAAAATCAATAGTTCCCGCTGTACCGGAGTTAACAATATAAGCACCTTTCAGCCTTGTTCTTCCTGCAAATATAACGTCTGCAGCAGAGTTGTTAATCCCTGCCGAAACATCCCCCGCGGGATCGCCTACGGCTGCAATAGCTGTAACGGTTTTAAAATATTTTGATCCCGTTGCAGTTCCCGCGTTTGCACCAGTNATTGACTCTGTTTGGGAATCCCCATTTACATCAGTTCCTGTGACTGTAAAAGAAATCCCAGAATCATCACCAGCAGACAAAATAGTAACTATTCGTCCTGAACTAAACGTGCAACTGCCACTATCAGCAAGCGCACCGCCAATCGTTAAATTAGCGTTGTTACCCACAGCAGCGGCAGTTGAAATCCCATCGGCATCTAAGGCTTGCGTGTCAGCCGTAATAAAAACAGCTTTAACATCTGATCCTGCCATAAACTACTCCTTGATTTCACCTCGAAGGACCATAGCTTTGTACTCTGCGCTTCCCACAGGGGGCAAAGTAGACGCCTTTTTAGTCGTCTTTTTAGCCGCAGGTTTTTTAGCAGGAGCCTTCTTTTCCGTAGATTTTTTAGTAGTCGCCATTTACAACCCCTATCGGCCTTGTGCAGCAAATAAATAATCGATGGTGGCCGACTTTGTACCCGTCGCAGAGCCCGAAAGTTCCATCGCACCGATAGCCAGATTTTCATCGTCCGGTATGTTATCAGTGTGCGTAGCGACTAAATTCCTGTTTACAAAAAACTCTACAGAGCCTGTACCTTTCACATGGAACCCTAACGTGACGTAAGTATCGTCAGCTATGTCTACTCCAGAATCAGTAGTAGTGGCTGTGCCGTCCTTTTCCGTAACACAATCAATGTTAGTGTCACCATCATCCACCTGGAAAACAATGCGATCAGCAGCCGTAAGCATAGCCTCTGGATTAGTGGCAAAGTTCACAGTCAACCCTACGCACAAATCAATCGCGCTTCCTTCTGAATCACCAACTTTAATTTTGGTTTCAAACCAAATATCGCGGCTAGTAGACAATGCAAATATTTCATTGCCTTGTACAGAAGCTCCGTCGTTATCTGTGGTTGCTTGAGAGGTAAGAACTAATGTACCACTTTCGGCGTCTGCGCCCAAAGCAGCGGTAGCACTGCTGTCTTTAACAACAGTCCAGTCGTTTGTGTTGTCCAAAGCAACCCCAGTAAAATCGTCCATGTAGACAACGTAGTCTGGATTTTTGTCAATAGGTAGGTTTTCAAACCATTTGCGATTGCCGTCTTTCCCGGCAAACAGAATAGGACCAGTAAAATGAGTAGCCATGTGTTTCTCCTGTCGTGGCTAGTGTCAGTCTCCCCATGAGACTGTCAGGATCATTGAAGAATACCTGTTAAACAGGCAAAAAGAAAGGGCGACATGCGCCCTTTCCATAGTAAACAAAGTTTACTTTACGCGCCCGGAGTTCCGAACACGGCCCTCCAATCAGACACACCGAAAGAGTATCTTTCGCGAGCCTTGAACCGCATATTTCCAGTGTCAAAGTCACCTTCCATAGCTGTTTTAATTGGAGTTCTTTGGAACAACTTAAAGCCGTTAGGCGCATCCGTCTTGATGAAGAAAGCATCAGTATCCGTAAGGAAGTGATTAACTACTGCACCGTCAGGTAGCATACCCATTGACTTGTTGGCGTTAATATCATTATCCGCCGTTCCGGGTCGCAGATTAGAGTTCAATACTCTTTCTGCAATGAACTGAAGTTCTTTAGGAATAATTAGTTTCATTCCTCGAACCGCAATTTTTAGTCCTCTTTCGTCAGTAAGACCAGCAATGTCAATCAACATCTGCTCAAGCGAAGTCTCGTTGAGATCCGCAGCAGTGCTGAGTAGGTTGCGTTGGTTACCTGATAAAGAAGGGTGAGAGGAAGAACAAAGCGCAACACCATCTCCGATGGCAGAAGCACCTGCCGTAAAGGCATTGTTCAACACAGTTGCAGCACGTACTTGCTTGGTCTGAGACATAGAACGCGCAAGAGCACGTGTATACCTAGAAGCAAGACGGTCATACAAATTATCTTCGATAGCTTCTTCAGTAATCGAGAAAGCAAGAGCAATTGTCTCGTGAGTGTATCGAGCAGTATATGTTTCCTGCGCGTCATCAAAAGAAATTGCGTTACCTTCTGCTTTTACTGGAGCAGTACCAAACCCTGAAAGCATGACTTCTTCTTCAAATGCTCGATCAGAAGATTCCTCTTCGAAAATCTCAGCACTCTCGTTGTCATAACGATCATATTCCAGCCCGAACAAAGCATTTAAGCCGGGTTCAAGCTCCTTCGCCAATTGTGCGCGAGTAATAGCCATGATTACCTCCTAACTTATATGCCGGTTGTTGTGGCAGTGGTTTGAGAGTCGAATCGTGCGTTCGGTGAGTTGTAGTGTGCATTTATTCTTACAATCAANGGAATACCTGCAGCAGTAAAATCACTGTTAGCATCGTCATCAACAATACCCATGATTTTAAGCGGCAAAGTAGCCGTGGTTGCAATAGTAGACACACCCAACGCCGAGCTAGATCGACCGGTGTCAGTTGAGCCCGTTCGTGCAGACGTTCCCAAACTTGCATTAGCAAAAACAGCAGCAAGTGCTGTAGCACGATCCGTCAATGACGCATCGCTTGCAACTTGGAAAGTTTGCATCGGATTATCAGCAACAAGAGCCTTGACAGGATGATTCGTGTCAACGCTTGCGTTGTTAGATCCGGGCCAGTAATTTTTGAATACGGTCTTCTTTGAGGAAGAGTCCACATACTCTACGCCCATCAAAACACCCAGCGCAGCGGTAGTACCGCCCGCAGTGTCACCAGCTTGATCAATCACGCCAGCGGCGAGAGGGATTACTAAGCTGTATTGATAAATGGCATTAGTGTTGTCAGAAGCAATTTCATACTTCGTCACACCTGTAGAATTTGCGGCACTGCCTGTTAGTCCTATTGGACGCAGACCGTAAGCGGTTTCCTGATTAGCCATATTAGTCTCCTAAAACCTTACTTACGAGAACCACCAAAAGTAACACGAGATTGACGGTCAGGTTTGTCAATTCGCATCGTGGAATGTGCATTTTCGCGTAAAATATCCGTTTCTACAGCTTCGACCTGATCTGCATGTTTTGATGCAAAATAAGCCGTTCTTTCGTCCACTGTTTCTTGCGGAATTCTAGCTAAAAGCAATCCGCCAACTCCAAATACACCTTCATATTTACCCGTCTCCAATACAGGAGCTTCAAAATCCGGATACTCGTCCTTTCGGACTAGTTCATAACCTTCGCGTAAACGGCCGGTTATATTACTCGTGTCTTCTACGCCACGAGTTTCGGCACGTATCCAACGATGTCTGAACCCCGGAGGTGCGGGCGGTGCATCTAATTTCGACGGTGGAGCCCACGGCCTACGCCTAGCCGTATTTGCTCTCGATGACTTGGCGCGAGAGGTTTTTTTGATAGCTTCCATTGTTTCATTATCAGAATCTGTCATTTTTAATCCTTCACGTATTTTGCGTATTCTTCAAGTGGCACTCCCAATCGTTTGGCAATAGTGACTTGGCTCGGGGAGAGTCGAACCTGCTTGCCGCGCCCTTTTTTAGGACGAGACACACCCGCAACAGTTTGCGTAGTGCGTCGGCTTTGGGTGGCGTCTTCTTCAAGATCAAACTTGTGAGGAAACGCCTCCCGAATTCTTGAATCTAAGGCATCATAATACTCATCGCTGGTGCCGTCCATACCTTTATCTTGGATCAATTCCTTGTGAATTCCAAAGGCAGCAAAGGTCATGGCTGAGTCTGTGCCAAACCAACTGTTGTTTTCTGCCCAGTCTTCGGCTTTTGGATCTGGCCTTTGTTGCTGGGGAGCTGGTTGGTAAACAGGCTGTTGTACTTCCTGCTCAAATTGTGCAGCTTGTGTTTCACGCTGCGCAGCCGCTTGCGCATGGCGATCTTTGGCTACCGCTAATTGCGATATTTTTTCTTGCGCAGCCAACTGACGATCCGTATCGCCAGTTTCAATCGCAGTCTTGAGTTCTTCCTTTGCCCGTTCGGCTTCAGAAGCAACGCGATTGCCATATTCATCAATGTAATTTTTATCCAGGTTATGAAGACGCTGTTTAATCTGGCTATTTTCTGATTGAATCTGCTGTGCGTAACGAAGTGCTTCTTCTCGCTCTCTTTCAGCTTCTCGTGATCTTTTAGTAAGCTGATTAATTCTTTTCTGAACAGACTTGCTGTACTGTTCAACGTCGTCTTCACTTGCGGTTTGTTCCGCTGCCGGTTCAGGTGAACTGGGTTCCTTGGATTCTGTATCCGCCACTTCTTCCAAAGTGACTTCTTGTGCTTCTTCGGTAAACTCCAGATCAATTTGACCATCATCGGCTTCGTGCTTGGGCTTTGCTTCTGCCATAGTGCCGTTCCTTAGTTAAGATGAATGTCGTTAGGGTCTAAAATAGTTCCAAGTATTTCGTCGTCGTTTAAAATTCGAACTTCGCTACCAAAAGCAGCTTTTTTGTCACCGTTTAAACGAAACCGAGAACCTGCGTAGCGGGCAAAAATTACCCACTCGCGTTCTTTACACCACGCCCCATCCGGATACCGTTGCTTATCCGCATAAGCCGAAGGACCCATTTTAAGGACATAGCCTACTTGCGTCTGGACTACATCTTCTTCTATGGTTTTTGGGCTTAATAAAATACCGCCTTTGCTTTTCTGGGCGGGTTTAAAAGGAGCGATTAAAATACGCCACCCGGTAGGTTGTGGGAGACGTTCTATAACACTTTTATCTACTAAAGAAGGGTCTAAAACTCTTTCTTCTTCTGCGACGTAGCAATCAGATAAATCTTCTGCTTCATTCGTTTCAGGCATCTTGTTCTTCCTGTTTTTTTAGCATTTCAGAAAGTTCCACCAAAACGTAATCACACGCTCTGATTTCACCCATACACTCTCTGTAATGTTCCATATCCTTTATCCCACCATCAGTCATGAGTTCCTGAATCTGGGCTTTGCGGCCTTTTAGTGTTTTTTGTACAAATTGTACAACATCCAGACCGTCCAACTACTCTCCTGTATCTTACTGTCTGAGTAACTCCGATACTATCGCAGTTTTCTACGCAATAGTAAAGCGGCCACCACGCTCTGCTGCGCCCATGCCACGCTTCTTACCCGTAGTAATTTTGGCAAACTCGGTGTTGGGCGTTGCTACTTCTTCAGGTTGTGCATAAGGTATGCTGCCTTGACCCTTAATCTCCGCTTTTGTAGACGGCTTAGGGGGCTCTTTGATGGGAGCGCCATTAAATTTCACTGTTCTCATTGATCACCTCGTTGTTTCAATAGTTCTCTTTCGATACCTGCATCTATTCTAGCTTGTGTTTGCGCCTCTTGGCTCGCCAAACGCTGCTGGAAGTTAGATTCACGTTGAGCAAGTTTTTGTCGTTCAAGCTCAATTTCTTGCTGCTCTCGGGCTACGTCGTTTTGTTCCTGTTGAGACCGCAATTGAAGCTCTTGTTGTTTCAACTGAATTAACGGGTCTGGCCCTTGCTGTTGTTGCGGTTGTCCCGATTGCTGTATTTGAGAGCCTAGTTGGACAACCTGCTGCATAATTTGAGCAACAAACTGGGAAACCAAAGCTTGATAAGGCTGGTTGGTTTCGGCGTTGGTCAGCGTGACATTTGGGTTTTGTTGAACGAACGTTTGCTCCGCTTGTTCTTCTGCCATCAATTGCACATGGTTGAGTATGTGTTTTTGGATAGCTAACCCGACCTGTGGCAACGAAGAGGCCATGCCGCCTGTTGCAAAAATTAAATGCGCCTGTATGTGNGCCATGTGATCCTGACCCTTGAAAGCCTGTAAAGGTACATTTTCAAGCACATCCATGTTTTCACGTGCTGGATCTTTGGGATACGGCTCGTCAGGAGCGTCCGCTTTCAATATCTGATTGACGTTTTTGACGCCCATAGCGTCGTAAACGCGCCGGTAAACCTCCGGAATATTGTGTATTTCAGGGGCTTGCATAGCCATTTGTAGCTCTGTTTGAGCCAAAGCGATGCGTTGGCTTTGAGAAAAGATATTCGGGTCAGATACGGGTAAAACATCCACACGATCATCAAAATCAGTTGCTTTGACGGCTTGTTCCGCTCCGGGCACCTGATAAGGGTACACAGGCGGTAAGCTTTCAGCCATTACCCTGGAAAGTATCTTGAATTCAACCTTCATGGCGTAGTGTAGACGCTTGTGAATGGCGCTCATGACACGCGCACCCTGCTCAATCATCGCAATAGTCGTGCCTACCGCTGCAGATTGGTTTCCATCGCCAACTTTCATGTCAGTTATCGTGGCAAAACGCTGTGCTGCCTGTACTACAAACCCTAAAAGCTGGAATAACGTGCTATCAGGCCCTTTGAAGGGTAAAGGCATCAAACTGTCCCGTATAACGCCTCCGGGGGCGTCTACGTCCCTGAATTCACCCGGCTGTAGGGGGTCATCATCGTCTCGAATGCGCAAACCACGAGCTTTAAAGCCCGCTGGCAGGTTTGAAAGCGTTCCAGCATCGATTAACTGCCTCAAAGCAGCCGTTGCAGTCCTAGAAAGGCCGCCAATGGTGTGAATCAGGCCCATTCCATAGAATCCGAAGCCCGGAAGGAACTTATAATGCACAAAATACTGGATTTTGGCTTGCATTGGGTCGTCTTCTAGGTAATTTCGTCGGATAGACAACACTTTTCCGTTGTCTTCGCTAATAGTAACGATGTATGGGACCTTAATACCCGTAGGTTCCCCGTCCTCATCCATGTCTTCGTAGCCTTCTATGTCTAAATCGACGTGGCACTCCAGTAAAGTACAGTCATAATCGATACCAGAAGGCTTTTCGCCGTCTATGTAGTCAATTTCGTCCGATAAACTGCTACTTTCTGGCTGNGACGGCAGTACTTTGATGTCGCGGTAGAACCCACTGACCTGTTGTTTACGCAAATCATTGAGCGACATGCGAACTACGTGGGTAATGTTAGGACAGGTTTCTAAATCATTGCTTTCATAAGGCACAATTAAGTGCTCTGCCGGTACAAACTTGGAAACAGGGCGTCCCAAGGCGTCGTCAAAGTAGACTTTTTTAAATGTAGAGCCCGCCAAAGGCAAATAAAACAACATTTGGTCCACTTCGGGCGTGTATTCTTCCATCACGGTAGTAATGTAGTAGTTCATAAAGTCCCGCACACGCGAGGCTTGTTCAATTTTGTCGTTGGTTTGGGTGCCCATGACCGCTGTTCTTACAGGACCATCCGCCGGGATTAGTTCATTGAAGGCTTGTGCCTGAAACTGCACTGCTGCCTCGGCCAAAACCGGATGTGTTACCCCGGTTGCACCCCGGAAAGGCTCTGTGCGTTCTTCGTAATTAAATCCAAGAAGCTCCAAACCGTTGGAATACGCATCTTCCCAGTCCTGTCTGGACGCTTTGTTGGCTTGATACTGCTCTAACAGTTCGTTTGAAATGCTTTGTAGCACCTTATCTGGCAAAAATTCAGCCAGATTGTCATAAAAATCGTCTTCGCGCTCGCGACTACGGAAAGGATCAAAGTCTAACGTGGCCCCGCCATCGTCTTCCTGTATGATTTCAATGCCTTCAACATCCGTAATCTGTGCCAAACCGTTAGGTAGGGCTTCTATTTCTACCGCTTCTACGTCTTCGTCGGACAACATACCGCCTTCACGATCCATCAACGATACTGGGGGTCTATCACCATTTGCCATAAATAAATCCTTGCTTTAAATAAGCGATCCAATACCTACGGGGCCGCCCTGTGCCATGCCTTCCCGAGTCTCTGCGCCCGCTTCCTTTGGTTCTATAATCGAAACGGCCGTCCTCGAAGGAAGGTTAGCAACTTGAACACGTCGTCTACCGCCAGAGGGCCACTGCGACTTGTCTATTTTTTTACAATAGGGCTGACCGCCCTCGAATGCCAACGTGTAGTAAGCGGGGCACTGGTAACGTTGTTCGTCTCGTAAACCATACTGGCCCGGTTCAGATTCCGGGTTTTCAGTGTTAACCGTAATATCTCCATAGTCAGGAATGAAAATAGATCCACCTGTCACCGGATTTGTAACATAACGCCCCTTGCCGCTTGTTTTTTGTGAACCAAACTGCAAACGAGGATACAACTCTCTTGTTTCTTCGTCGCCTTCACCTTCCTCGCCTTCTTGACTTCCGCTACCAAAACTTAGTTTTGGCATAGGCTGGAATACCTGTGCCTGATAGACGCCTTGTTTTTCCATTTCTTCCTGCGTCATACCCTGGTAAGGATATACCGTTTCTTTAATGTTCATACCCAGCGTCGGTGCGTAGCCCGTGGTGTATGGGTCAATCATGTCTGCTACCAAGAAGTTCGGAGCATCTGGATCGACCACCTGCGTACCTTCTGCCGGGGGCACTCCAAAAGAACTTCGGTCAACCGCAGTCAGTGCGGGTGCTTGGAACACGGCCGTTGGGTCGTCTTGGTTAGCCAGTTGTGCTTCTAATAACGCACGGTCTGCGGCTTGCTGGTCTACAAGCTGTTCAGCCCCAAGAACCTGCGTGTCTAAATTCTGTTGTGCAGCCAACTGCGTGGTCGCCTGATCCGCTAACTCCTGTGCCAGTTCCTGATCCANNGTNTNNGCTGNNGTTGGNTCTNCTCCNAGANACAGGCACNANATTATCCTGNNCTACNTGCTGCTGGGCNGCNAANTGTTCTGCAGCNAACTGTTCCTGTGCTGCNAGGTTCGCGAGCCGTATACGTTCAGCCTCGGCTGCTGCTGCGGCTTCAGCGGCTTGGTCTGCAGCAATTTGTTCCGGGGTCCTTCCCATTCCTACAAGACTGGGGTCCGCTGGCTGTTGAGTGGTTGTAGTAGTTGTTTGTTGAGTAGGCTGCGTCGTAGTCGTCTGACTAGTGGGCTGCGTCGTAGTCGTTTCCGTTGTCGTGTCCTCCACTACTGCGGGAAAAGTAAACGGGACAGTCGGGTCACTTAACGGGGCATCTGCTATGGTTTCCTGTATAGGAGGACTAACAGGACCGTCTTCGATAGGGGAGGTATCGCCGGTGCCCGACGTGCCTTGAGATTGTGTTACAATTGGTGCGTTTGGAACGTTGCCAGAGGTTTCTGTTGACGTGTCTCCAAGGAACAAAAATTCGTTATTTTCCGGACGGCCATAACCCAGATCCGCGGTCTGTAACAAACCAGAGCGGTACGCCTGTTGCTGCGCTTGGTTCAACGGTATAGGCGGTAAAGGCGCATCGTCAGCTAACGCTTCTGCAGCCATCTGGGCTTGCACTTCTTCTTCCCTTTCAGTTAGTTCACGGCCCGTGGCGAACGGATTGAAGTTACGTGGCATACCACCCTCAAACATCCCCTGCACCGGCACGGTTTCACGTGGAACATCTAGTCGTGCTAGGGGTCCCTGACTGTAGTTACGGATCAGATTGGACAGTCCGCGAGAAATAACTGGTCTATTCATGTTGGTTACCATACCACCTTTTGCGTGGTTGTATACTTCGCCACCTAAGCTAAACCCACTTTCGGGGTCCATTCCTATTACCTCGGATTTTTGTATTTTTTCAAACAACGTTCTAGGATTTCCCTTAGCCAACCGTTGTTTCGATTTGTCCAAGACAACCACAACTTGTTGGTACGGCAGCTTGTCTTCAAAATCTTGGTAACTTTTCATCTGTGCTTCATACGAACGCCGTCTTTGCGTACCGAGAGGCGCGTTTTTCAAAAAAGGCGACGGTTTAAAACCCATAGGATCTAAATCAGCAAAATCGTTAAAAATAACGCCGGGAACCTGACCACTTAATTCAAAAACCAAATCGTCTGTGTTTTGATCTAAAACGTCTAAGGGAACTTCTATGTTTTTTCCAGTTTGCCCAAAAACCGTGATTTCTACAGGAGATTCAATTGAAATTATATTTGGGTAATTTCCAAGGATTTTATTACCTTGCGAATCAATTCCAGCACCTGCGTAGCCAGTCTGGCCCATATCCACAACAGCGAATTCACGGGTGTCAATTCTGGCAGGTAAAATATCAGTACCATAACTTCTAGCAGGAGCGGGAGCGTCGGTAAAATAAAAAGCAGGGTCAAAAGCCTCTTGGTACAAGCCCCCCTCGTCAATAATTCTCCCTATTTCGGACTCTGACGCACCGTGAAACCCCATGACGTTTGCTTGTCGAAATTCCTCTTCACTGAGGGGTTTTCCTTTCGCATCCCTTGCGATAATGTCGTCGGGCAACTCGTCCCGTAATTTAATGGTTAATTCTCTTTCTTTTTGTTCGGCTTCTTTGACTGCGGCCTGTGTTTCCTTAATTTTTTCGTTGTACGGAATAATGTCTGTTTTTTTTGTAAACTGACCTTGGTCTTCCATTAATCTTTCTTGTGCGTTTTGCTCTTTTTCTTTTGCGTTACGGAGCACAGTTTCTCTAAACTCACGTCGTTCCTTTCTAAGGTTCTCTAATCGTTCCTGACGGCCTAGTACAGGTTCACCAATACCGTTCGGCGGCTGTTCTATTGACATAGACAGGCGTTCGCCGGGAGTTAACGTCTTTTTGCCTTCGGACAGCGAATAGACAAGCCCGGCTTCAGGCAAAACTAGTTTCTGAGTTTCTTCAGGAGGCATTTTTAATACTCGTTCAACCCCAACTTCAGGTTGTCCAAAAACGTCTTTGCCTCGTCTCAACTTGCCTTCTTCGTCTCTCAAAAAGGTTTTTTTGGTAACGCCCTCAAAACGCAATTGTGTATTTCTAGCCTCTACTTCTCCAGGGTTGCCTGAATACGACTGGTACGCTTGTTTGTCTATTTCATCTAACTCTGCTCGTTCTTTTAATAAAGGTTGCAGTGTAGGTAAACGTTCATCAAAAGCACCGCTTAGTGTTTCTGTAAGTTTTTCAGGATCGGCCACGCCCATTTTTTTCAAATCGTTCATTAAATAAATTAAATCGCGATCTGAGCCTTGGTAATTAAATGCTTTAGCCCGCATATCCTTTGCTACTGCATTTATTTGTTCCTCAGAGTATTGCGGCCCAATTTTATATTCGTCCTTGCCTAAAGCAGTTGCGAGGTCATCGTTTACCTTTCGCATACGCGCTTGTTCCGCAGCAATGTCTTTTTCAAGTTTTGCGCGAGCTGCATCGATTTCTGGTGTTTTTCCTTCTGACCGTAACGTTTCTTCTTGGGCTCTCTTCTTTACAAACCCTTTTACCCTGTTTTTTATTTTTAAAAAATCTGCGTCGGACAACACTTTAGATAACGGCTTTGTCTTTTTTGCACCCGTGATAAACTCAACAAATTTGTTTTTGTTAAGAAGCCCGGTGTTATCAATCCCAATAGCAGCCAAATCCTTTTCGATCAATTTATCCTGTTCTCTTAACAACTCGCGGTTTTTGTTAGAACGTGGCTCAAAATTAGGAGGTTGAAACATACCCGGATTAGCACCACCGTAGGTTCCTTCGATGTCCTGCACGGCATGTTGAATTTCGTGCATCAACGTGCTCATCATTTTTTTGCGCCCTTCGGGCGTGTTCGGGTTACTTGACAAAGCAATGGTCTTAGTGTCCGGGTTATAACTGCCACCTACAAACGGAGTCCAAGGACTGGTGGGAGTTACTTTTATGTTTTTTAACTGTGGGTATTCGTCATACAGCTCTGGAAAATCCATAACCTGTTCTAGTGTTGGCGCTGGAAAAAGGGTTAGTCCGTTTTTACCAGCGTTGCCTTCTACTTTTGTAAAGCCATATTGGTTCAGTACTTTTTCGTCAAGGTCAAAAAAACCGGGCACCACCAGCATGTCTTGCCCCGTTGCTTGGTTTTTACGAATACGCATGGCTTGCATATTCAGCAATCTTTGTTCAGCCGCTTCCGGGCCACCGGCTAATATTTTGCCTAACTCCACGTCAGGATCTTCTACTTCCCGGACAATTCCTTTAAAGCTNGCGTTTTGCATNGGNATTTCATAACGAACCTTNCCATCCAGCGAGGAGCGGTATGCTTTNTAGGTGTTAGAGCCGGACTGTCTCTCCCAGCCTTCTTTTGCATCCAAGCCCGATTCTTCGAGCATGGCTACTATATCTTCGGCTTCGTCACCCGATTTACCCTTTTTACCACCAAAAATACCAAAAGAGTNCTCTGGNACGTCAGTNANNAGCCGCGCTGCAGGGAACATGGNAAGTGCCTCGGCAAACTGGCCGGGACGGGTAATGTTACCTTCTGCATCCCTCGTAGTGATGTTTCCGCGGGCCACGTTTTCTGCGCCGCCTATCACACTTTCAACAATAGCCTTGGGTAACTCCGGTAAAGAAGCTATGCCCTGACGTGCTGTTTCGCGGGCCTCGGCCTGTTCCCTGTCGTCACCGAACAACAGTCGGTCACCAAACTTCAAGCCACCACTGATCGCATCAACAATCGTAGGCGTTGCAAACCGTCTGGGACCGTACTCACCGGGGGTGTAACTGGTACGAACGTCTTCTTCAACGAACGCTTCACCATCCAAACCACCCGGCTGAAATCGCTGAATAGTTTCAAAAGTAGACTGGGGTTGCCTGATTACGTCACGCTCAAAGGGCGCAAGCTGGCTTAATGTCTCAAAAATAAAACCACGTTCTGCGGCTTCTGGTATGCCACGAACCACATCAGGCCGGGCAGGTTGTTCCTCGGGCCGTGGTTGATCCATCCTGCTAAAAAGCTCGGCATCCGCATTCCGCCGTGCCAATGCCTCTTCCTGCAGTCGCTGACGCGCAAGAATCTCGGCTGGTGTCAAGTCCAGCCGTTCAGCCATAATACGCTGCTGCCGATATCATCGTCTGTCCACTCCCAAAGTCTTCCCAGTCGTCACT
>FUFK010067355.1_pt1 | contig 18182 bp, 18 predicted proteins | sample 1021851 | NCBI WGS metagenome assembly FUFK01 (sample SAMEA51879418, study PRJEB19060) | metagenome
AGGAGAACGACTATGCTTTGGTGTTGCTGTAAAGAAATAGCATCTACCTGCATACTGTGAGAAGTAATCAGTAGCAGGGAAAAAGTTTTTCTGTACTGANTTGTGTGCTTCATCAAAGTAGATAGTATCAACCATCAATACCACTTTCTTNAATNNTNTGTANTGAATGATANGTTGTAAATATAATNGTTCTACTGAAGAAATTTACTAANTTCTGNTCAACAAATNNNTGTATCTCAAGTGGATTNGTNNTNCTNAANANACCTTTGATTTTACCACTATGAACGTGCATCACATCTACATCATTGTATTTCTCATCAATGATTTCCATAAATTCTCTTTGCATAGTTGCTCTGCAAGTAGTATGCGTGGTGCAACGACTACAACTGTACCATAATCTTCCAACTGCTTGACAGCATCCATAATCATACAGATAGTCTTACCACCACCAGTAGGAACAATGACTTGTCCTTTGTCATTGTCCAACATTGATTGAATTGCTTGCTCTTGATGTGGTCTTAGTTGCATTAGTGTTCTTTAGATGTCTTTATTATAGCATAAAAAAACCCCCTGTGCAGGGGGTTGTGACAGTTAAAAAACTGTTTAGTAGAACTTTGTATTAGCAAGTGTGTAAATTGACTCACGAATAGGGTCATTTACAGTTTTTATGAAATATTGCCAACTACTTTTGTCTCCACCATCGAAAGGTATTACAGTATTTGCTGAGTTTTTGAGAATGTATCTCTTTCTCTTGCAATACTGGTTGTACAAGTAAACAAACCTTGCAATTCCTGGTTCATTTGCAGGAGAATTATTCCAAGCAGTTGAATCAGTTATTTGCTCCTGTGTAATATTAGCAGGGTCAGGTTCATCAATTGTTTCCATTAATGCTTTCCAATCGTGAAAGAAAAAGCTTAACATATTGCCAAAAGAATCAACATTATATTTTTTATCAACTTCTTCAATATCTTTTCTGAAAAAGTGAATAAAAGCTGACCCTGCAACAATAGTGTTACCCATTATAACATCATCACATTTCTTTTCAGTAAATGACTTTAAGAAAGTACTAACTGAAGGGTCTTTGAAAGATTTTCTTGCCCTTGAAAGATATGCGTGAGAAGGAACAGTAAATTCGGCATCAGGAAGAGTTCCCGCTATTCCAATACTGTATGTTTTTGCAAACTCAAATAGTTCAACCGCCCAAGATTCATTAGCGTAGTAATTTGATTTAAATTTACTGTCGCCTTTCTGATTTTCTCTGTAAGAGCAATCTCTTGTATGGTCTTTTGCTTCGATTTCAACAGCTTCTTCAAGCGTAGTTCCATCCCTATGCAATTTTAATGTTATAGGTACTCTTGCTTCGTCTGAACCCTCTACCAAAAACTTCATAGAGGTTCGGTGGTTGCCTTTTGTAAGTACAACTTTACCTAAGTCTCTTTCGTTTGTGCGTAGAAATGCTGATAGGAAATCGGCAGCACTATTTGAATAACCACCTGCTTTTCTAATATTTTGAAAACATTTATTAAATGAAATCTCATCAGGTCGGTTATATGTTGGGTCTCCCCATAGGTCAACAAGTTTTGCTAAACAAGGAACTGAATCTCCTTGAATATACTTATCGTTACCCATTAAAAAATCCCTAACAACATCTTCCATCTTTGGAAGACCTTTAGGAATACTATCTACAACATTGAATTTAGTGCGAAATTCTTGTTGCAATGTATCATCGACTTTGTTTTTTACTTGGTCAATAATACGAATTAAATTTTTGTAAAGTTTTTTCATATCTTTTACTATGGTTTGATATGTGGTTACGCATTAATTGAGAGGTTCTATTGGTTGTTCCCAACTGAAAAAGTTTCCTTTTTCGTAATGCGTTTTTATTTAGACAAAGAAAGATTCAATACCTTTACTAAGTCTATCATTTGTTATGATAGCATAATTTTTGTCAATGTCAAACCCTATCCATTTTCTGTTAAGGTTCTCTGACACAAGAGCTGTTGTACCACTACCCATAAATGGGTCAAGTACAATATCATTCTCCTTTGTAGTAAGTTGAATACAATTTTTAACTAATTGTTCTGGAAAAGGTGCAGGGTGTTTCTTCTGTCTTTCGGGTGGAATGACCCACACTTCTGACTTATAATCAGGATGTATTGCATCACGAAATACTTTTGGTTTATCTTTACATAACCAATAGATATGCTCTGTGCAAGGGACTAATACATCATTACGAATATTTGGAGAGTTTCTTCTATCCCAAATAATAAGTTGATACAAACTTACCTGACTATGTTGTATAAAATCTGTGGGTAAGTAACTTCGATTCTTATATCTTCTGGGTTTATGATTAAAGAATATACTACCATCTGGTTTGATAATTCTATGACATTGATTTAATACTTCTACCATCCATGCTTGATACTCATCTTCGGGCATATCATCCCCATAAGTATCATAATCAATATTAAATTTACCCCATATTTGATTACCTAATTTTACATTACCAAGTAATCCTTTTTTATTATATGGTGGAGAAGTTACAATACAATCTATAGAGTTATCATCTAACTCTTTCATTCCTTCAATACAATCTTTTTGAATCAACATACTTTGTAAATATGGAACTGCATACTATTTTTTTGAGATAATCCACCAGACCCTTTCATCTGTAAGTGAAACATCTTATTACCATTACCATCAATGAAATGTAAAGTGGTTTCATTCATTATCCATTTACCTTCTTTTACAAGATTTGCAAGATATTCAACACTAACTTGAATCTCAATCTTATCATCTTTCTTATTATACCATACAACTTGATTAATTGCATCCCCCTTCTTTATCTGTCCGTCAATTTTATATGCACCATGACGAACGATAACGTCGAATACACTCATCTTATTATCATTGAACCAATTAAGTGCAAGTTGATTTAAATCATCATTTATCTGTGATTTTGTGAGTCTTCCTTCTCTACCACTTCTAGGTAAACCAAAAAACTGGTCAAACCACAATCTCAAATCTCCATCTATACTGAAATATTCACACCATATATCTGTAGATGTGAGATGCACTTGTGTATTTTTACCAGAACAACTTTTCTGACTATAATATCTGTTTAATACATCACAAAAAATATCAACTTTAGTTTTATTACCACCATCTGTACTATGAATCCTACCAGTTTCTTCTGTCAACAGATTTGACAAAGCATTTTCTTTGATGTGTCCATCTAATTTTGCTTTTTTACCTGCAAGGATTCGAGTTTGAGACATTGTTTTGTTTGCTATATTATAATTATAGCATTAAAAAATCCCTTGTGTAGAGGTTTGTGACAGTTGATTAATCGTCATAATTCAACCACAGTATCCATTTTTACATCAAGAAATAAAAATTCAATCGGTTTATCACTAGGGTTTGATGCTTGATGAACTTTATCCATTACTGGATAGCATTGTGGTTCTCCCTCTTTCCATATAATTTTTTCCTTACCCCATAACATGAAACAACCTTTGGGAACTTTTAATGGTATTTGTATCCTTTTATATCTTGCACTATAAACATCAGGGTCTTTATGTGGTCTTAAAATAGTTCCACCCGCAAAAATAGAATATACAGCATATAATATATCATCATCCTTTATAATNTCATAAATTTCTTTTGTCATCAAATTTTTTTTGATGTTGACATTTTTACGAACAAATTTTAATCCACAAATATAGATGTCTTTATTGGAATAGTTGGTGCTAGTTGGTGCTTTTTTTAAAGGAAAATAACNATCACTTGCCCAATCATATAATTTATCTAAATTTTTTCTTGTTATCATAATAATTAAGGAAGGGATTTATGGGATATGTATTATAAAATTTAACAACTAATCCATTGATACCATACTTTATTTTAACATGAAAATGGAATTTTTCAATAGAGTAATTATCAAATAATATATCACTAGATTTAAAATTATCTATATTGAACATATCTATGAGTATTTGTTTTATCTTGAAATACACCTCTCTCGATTGAATTGGCATAATCTCGATATTGATTGATTCATCTATAAATGACCCATCCTCCTTAAAATCCCCTGCAAGTATAACATCGTTATACAATCCCTTGAATAATTTTATTGTTTCTAAAGTTTGATTAAAATATGTTGATTTGAATTTTTTAAATGTATTCAAATAAAAACCACACTTAAAGTCAGGTGTGAAAGGTATTTTTCTAGTCAGATATACTACGGGAAAGTCAACGGGTATTTTAAAATAATCCAACACACTTTTTCTTACATAATCATCAACAGTTTTTCTTAAACAAGATATGTGGATATAATCGTGGGGTGAAGTTTCATTTTTGGGGGTGACATTAATTTCATAATCAAATAAATCTATATCATACTCATCCAATTTATCAACACAAGTGTGATATTGGTACACACCACCCTTCGTCAATTCTTTTTCAAACATCTGATACTTTATCATTACCAATCCTTCGACTTTGCATTTGGCATCCTTTTACTTGACCCATAATATAACCATACTGTTCCTGAGTACCTCTTTCCTTTTGTTATCTTTTGAACTTCGTGATAGAACATCCAGTTAGATGGAAAAATTATTATATCACCCATAGATGGATGAAAAGTTTTACCACAGGTGAATACTAAATCACCACCATCATAATTTTTTGCATCACTAAAATAAAAATTACAAGTTAATATATTTTGTCTTCTTAAAAACCAATGTGGGAATATCTCTCCAATAATATCATCGTGATGATACTTAAACTCTGAACCTTCATTATATCTTCTGATAATCATTTCAGAGCAATGAAAAGACTTTGTATCATAATAAGACCAGTTAAATGACCTAACCTTACTAGCATACTCTTTGAGTCCGTCTATGAATATTCTATCTCTTACATTATCAATGTATTTTATGTCTGGGTCAAAATAAGTATCTGCATCATCATTTAATAATCCGTCTGTATATGGTGCAGAATCATCCCTCTCAAGATTATCCAATGAGTTCATCACACTCATACAAACATCTTTATCAATAAATGATTTAAGATGTAAGATATGGTCTGATAAATCTAGATTAAAATTACCATTAAGAATCTCGTTCTTGATTATATCATCGTTGTTAGCAATTTTAAGAGTCATTTTTGAAATACAAATGTTGATAATCCAATGTCATTTAAAATATTTGTCATATTCTTTTTGAGATATTTTGCACTTATTTCAAGTGTGCGGATATGTGGAGTCTTATCTTTTTTATCAACATTTTTTAGATTCTTCAACCACAAATCTAAAGTTGGTTCTAGTCCATAATCATAATGTTCATCTTGATATGTCAAATTATAACCATAATCATTAAACATTGAAACGATAACATTTTTACTATACATATTCATCATCCAAGCATCAGAATATTTTTTGTGGTGAATACTATTTTTTAAGTGATATTCTCTCAATATTATTTTATCTGAAAAATTTGATAAATTATCTATAACTTTAACTGGATTTTCAAGATGACAAAATGACTCAATGAATAAACAAATATCATATTGTTTATTAGGTTTAAATTTATGTAAATCATTATGAAAAACATCAAATATATTATTTTTTTTAATATAATCAAATTGAGTTTTAGAGATTGTAACTCCAGTAGTTTCACATTCTAAATCTTTTTGAATTACCTTACCTGTACCACCCCATCCACATCCACAATCTAGTATAGTTGATTTTTCGGGTATAAATTTATACAAATACTCAATAGAATTGTAAAAAATATCTCCATCACCCCAACCCACATGATAATGTAAATCATCTCCTAGAATTATTTTCCAAATATCTGGGGGTGAATCATCATAAAATTTTGATATACTTTCTCTTTTAAATATGTTCATCTTTTTATATCAACAATAAGATTTATTCTATCTTTATCAGTATTATTCCACGCTGTATGTTCATAAAAATCATTAAAAGCAAGACATTTACCAACCTCCCACTTCTTCTTTTCTCCCCTCACCTGAAAGAAAATATCTCCTTCAGGAACATCTAATCCTAAATGTATTCTTCTTATTTTTCTATCTCCCCTATGTAATGGAATAGAACGACCTGATGGAAACTTAGCAACCATTATAGACATAATATCAGTATAAGTCTTTAAAGAATCAAATGTATTTTTAAAATATTTTTTACATATTGGTGTTGGTCTTAAATTTTTTGAAAGTCCAGTATTACCTCTCCGATGAAACATAGGGTATTTTTTATGTTCAACTTTAGTTGCTAATAAAACTGCTTCCCAAATATTTAAATCATCAACTTGCATACCATACCAACTATGTGATTTTTTATAAACACCAAAATTAGCATTATCATAATCAATTTCATTATCTTTCATTTTTTTCATTTCTAGTGAAGCTTCATGTCCCGATTTCCAAAACATATAATTTTCATCATAAGAATTATTTTCAATAAATTTAAAATTAAATTCAAGGTAATCTTTTAAAATAATGTTAAAACTTTTTTCTAAATGCTCACACACATCTAGTTTTGATGTGTCAACGTAATTCATCTTTATAGTCAATGTGTAGGATTTTTAAGGGAAATGGTCTAGTCTTAAATTGGTATGAGTGTGTATCATTTCCAAAGTTAGTATATTGAGGTGAATTAATTAAAATTTTGTCACCATTTATGTTTAGTATAGCATCTTCTGGTAAATTGTCATAGAATATAATATTCTTATAATCCGAATCATAAATCCAAGGATCTCGATGAGGATCAACTCCACCTAATGCTTCAATGTAATGCACTGTATAAATCTTATCGTCTGAAAATAATTCACCTAGTTCACCAAACAATTCTTTTCTTAAAAAACTATCACCTATATCATCATACTTATCATTTTCAATATCCATATCATCAACCTTAATTGAATCATAATTGTCACAAGTTACAATCATATCCTTTTTTATCTTTAAATACAAGAACCTACACTTAAATGTTTCTGTATTATTATTCATTATATGATAACTCATTCTATGTGAAAACTTTCTGAGTGTAGGATTATCTCCTGTAGCACAATTATATACAAACCACTTATCATCATCACAATTTAGATTATCTAAAAAGTTCTGGACTTTATCTTTATTTTCTATAATCTTATCTACAATCATAATTTTGTAAACACACCTATGACACCATCATTGATATTTACTTCATACTCTTTGTTTTCTAGTTTTGCATAATCCCATCTTTTAAGTTCTTGACCATTTACCACTGGGTATCCATCAAAACAAATCAACCAACTTTTATTATCACCTGCAAAATTATCTTTCACCAACTTACCATCCCAATCTACATTTTTATCTAATGTATTGAATCCAACCATGAATAAATCTTCCTCTGCAATCACAACTATTCGGTGGTTAAGATAATCTTTTACATTCACTAATCCATTATCCTTTGTAAACTTTTCTTGAATTAATTTATCACCCTCTATTCTATTAAAGGAAGTGGAACCACTCACAATGTACTGATACATTGTAAGTCTACTATTTGGATACTCAATCCCTATAACATTTTTATCTCCGTACTCTGCACATATGTAAAATTCTTCACACTTTTTTATAAGTCTTTTCATTTGAGGTTTCATAATTCTATCCTCCTCATTTTAATAACCTCTCTTCTATACTGATCTGAATCAACTTCAATCACTTTACCAACTATACTTTGTAAATCTAGTTTACCAGAAATCTTTTCACACTTATTAAATCCCTCAGTTTCATTCTCTACTCTTTCNATATTATGTTCACCATATCTTCTCATCAAACTTTTAGAAAAAGTTTCACAATCATACAAATCTAATTGTTTCAAATCAACAGCAGACTCAATATATTCATCTATATTTTTATATGTGTTTTTTCTAGCATATCTAACCACGATTTGTTGAGTATCAGGTAAATATTCTGTTATTTTAAAAATGTTCTTCATGCTTTTTTAAAATTAAACGACAATGAAATTCTCTTTTCTTCTGACATATTTCTAGTTACACAATGATCTAGATAACCAGGAAAGATATAATATACTCCTTCTTCTGGTTGAAAATCTGTTGCATAAGCACCATTATCATACTGATTTATTCTTGGTATGAAAACAATTTTACCAGACCCCTCTGGTATCTTCAAGTAAACAACAGCAGAGACATATGCCTTATCATGATTATGTAGTGTGGTACTCATATTTTTTTCGTGAATATGTCCCCAGAAATTAGTGACTTCAATTTTCTCCTGTGTAGCAGCAAAAAAATCAGTCTTCATTTCTTCGATTATGGTATCTACATATTCATTTGGTGGGCAGTAAGAGTCCTCATAGTAAAAACTTAAATCCTTTTTATCAAATTTGGTTGCATAATTATCAAGTAAAATTTGAGACAATGAATCTAGATTAATATTTGTTTTACCTTTCAGTAAATCAATCCTTGCTATATTAATTAATTCTACGTTTCTATTCTTCATCTTGTATCAATGCCCAAGAGGTAATTAAATACTTATCACCACCAATTGGTGGATTACCACGATGTGTATGTGTATAACCTGCAGGGAAAATCAGCACATCACCTTGTCGTGGAAGTTCTCTACGATTCTGATATAAAAATTCTGTTTCTCCACCTTCAAAATCATCATTTAGATATAATTGTATCACGAATTTTCTTTGACTATATGCGATTCCACCATTCTCGAAATGCCATTGATGAAATCCACCACCTATAGGTATCTTTTTAATTTTTAAATCATAAGTTAAAAACTTATAGTTTCTTAGAATATTAACTGCTTCAATATATTCATCTATACAAGGTTTGAATTTAGGTATTATTTCTTTTGCTAAAAAACTATATGCTGGAAAATCATAGTCAAAAGTGACATTAACAGATTTATTATCAACCTGAGTTAACTTTTCAGTATCATATGTTAATATATTTCTCTCTTCAAATTGATCGATATATTTAATATACTGATTACAATCTTCGGGTGTAAAAGCACCTTGATATCTTCTTATGAGTTCAGATTCTAATGTCATAATCTAGACAGTCTACAATCTAATTATAACACCAAAATTCTAGTTTGTAAACTTATGAAGTTCCAGTTGCAGTTGTACTACCTTGAATTGTTCCATTATTATTAATTGAAACACTAAATCCTGATGTTCTCCTTATCGCAGCTCCTGAAGCTCCAGCTCCTCCACCACCTGTGTCACGAGATTGTCCACCACCTGCACCACCTTGTGCTTGACCACCGTTACCACCAGATCCACCATAGGCTTGGTTTTCATTATTACCACCGCCTCCTCCACCGCCACCAGCGGTTTCAGAACCTCCACTACCATCACTACCAAGTGAAGGGGTGCTTCCTCTTGGACCTCCTGCACCAGGTGGGCAACCCATTCCACCACCACCTCCACCACCAGAGGCTCTTCTATCTTGTCCTTTATCTACTTGACGGTCTCCACCGCCACCGCCACCTCCTCCAAAGCCAGCACGAATAATACCACCACTTGAAACATTTACAGTACAATTATTAACTTCAATTCCTAATCCACTTGTGCCTGTACCCCCTGCTTGACCACTACTATCAATACCATTTGCACCTCTTCCACCATCTCCACCAGAACCTAATATTTTACCACTACTTCCTACATCTACTTGAACTGTCGCAGAGCTACTCCAACTTCCAGTTCTTAATGCACATCTTGATGTAGCATCTTTATTTGAACAAAACTTTTTATTCACATTAATTATTATTTTACTTCCACCCTCTTTCTTACTTCTAAATCCACCAACGACAGTAACTTGATTATTATTCCATTTATCATTCTTTGCAACTTTTCGTGTTTCGTTTCCACCAGAGAAACAATCAACTACAACATTTAGTCTCTTACTATAGAAATCACTAAATTTTATTGTTCCTGATGTAGGTATGCCTGAATCTAAGGGTAAATTTGATAATGAACCAACATTCTGTGTTAATCTATAAGAACCTAAAGATCTAGTTCCATTAGAACCGAACTCTGCTTCGATTTCAGAAAATGATAATGAACTTCCAGATGATTTAATTGCCATTATAAACTATTCCATGTTGATCCGTTGTAAACCTGTACTGTATTTGTTTCAGTATTGTATATGACTGCACCAGAAATTAAATTTTGAAGAGCAGCTCTACCTGAATTGTTCATTCTTGGTAATATAACAAATCTATTTTGTTGAGCACCAGCAGATTGTAAATCAACAGCAGCAGTGAATTGTGTTACACCAATACCAACTCCACCTAATGATACATTTGATGTAAGTGCATTAATCACAACTCCTGGTAATACTTCTGTTGTTTTTATACCAATTGCACCAGTCGTGCTTACAAAAATTCTTTCAGATGGATCATCATTTATTCTAAATGGTTTAGTATTATCAGGATTAGTTCCAATTCCTATTGATGTTATGTTTGCTTGAGCAGCAGTTACAATACCCGCTATGGTTAGATTGTTTAAAGTTGATATACCAACAGTTGTATTAGAATTACCTTGAAGAGTTCCTGAAACATTACCTGTTAAAGTTCCCTGCACATTACCTAATAATGCTCCACCAACTGTTAAATTATTACCAACAGTAACATCACCACTAAAGGTTCCACCTCCAGTAACATCTAATTCTTTTGTTGGTTGTGTATTACCAATACCAAGTGACCCTCCAATACCAGTTAGAGTCATCAATCTTGCAGAGTTGATACCTTTATGCCAATGAAAATCTCCAACTACTGCAGCAGCATTATTACCACTTAAATGATAATTAAAGTTACCTGTATCATAGTTAATAATATCTAATGATGTTCCAGATGCACTGTAAGGTGCACCAGCTCCACCACCAAATCTTATTTGAGATGTGTGCGTCTTTGATGTTCCAACTTCTTTACCAACATTGAGTTGTGCTACACTACCTGTACTACATATTTGAATCTCAGCAAGACTACTCTTTGTGACTTGAAGATCACCTGCAGGGGTATCGGTTGTACCTACTCCAAGTTTTGTTGTGACTGTTGCGTTAGGAACTTCTATAGTTGTTGCGTTTACAGCTCCAGTAAAATTAGTTGCACCAGATACTGTTAAACTTGATATTGTTGTTACACCAATATTGTATCTTTCAGTTCCTGTTCCAACTACACCAAACAAATCTTTGTTAACTAATTCATACCAACCCATTGCATGAGAGAAATATCCTCTACCAGTGCCATGAACATGAGCAAATAATCCGTGATAATCACCTGCATTAGGTAAATTACTTTGATTCATGTATAAGGATGGAACTTTGTTCATTCCAGATGGTGCTTCAATCACATCACTGAAGGTTGATACACCTGTGACTGATAAATGATCATCAACAATAATCTGACCACCAGCAGAATCAATCGTTAGATTACCTGACGCTGTATCAATTTCATTATCATTTGATACACCGATTTGTACATTATCAATATTAGCACCACCATTACCATCAATAAGTCCTGTGAATGTTGATACACCAGCAACACTTAAATTATCAATATTTGTATGACCATCAAAATCTGAATCACCATTCACATCTAATGCAACAAATGTTGAAATTCCAGATGAATTAATATCACCAACTAAATCTCCAGTGATTCTACCTGTTACATTACCAGTTATATCTCCAACAAAAGTTGTTGCAGTAATGATACCAGCAGCGTTTATATTTCCAATTGAACTTATACCAATACCTTTTTCTCCAGCATCTATATTACCACCAACTTGCAATGTAGTACGTGGATCTTCAGTAGCTATTCCAACATTACCACCTGTATTGTATATACTTGTAAATCCTAAACCAACATCTTTATCTTCCCACTGAGAAGTTGGCATACCTTGTAAATTTCTCGCATCACCAAAGAAAGTGATAATTCCTGTTCCTGATGCTGTGACAATTCCACTTACAATACTAATACCTGCACCAATTATTTTTGTTGGTTCTAATGTGGATACTGTTAAAAATCCAACATTTTGTGATGTCGCACTTGTAAATCCTGTAATAATAACATTACCTCTGACATCAAGAGCTTCTGTAGGAATAGTAGTCCCGATACCAACCAGACCAGTAGAAGTTACTAACAGGTTGTCATCATCGACCTGTACACCGTTACGAAAATTAAAATTCTTCTTGATATTTGCCATCAGTTATATTTTTAGTTATTTATTGTTTTCAAGTGAATTAACTTTAGCAGAAAGTTCTTTAACTGCTTCAATTAAAACTGGGATTAAGCGATCATAACGAACACCAAGTGTACCATCACCTCTTCTCTTAGAAATGCCTGGTAAATTAAGTGCTTCAACTTCTTGAGCGATAATACCTGTGTCCATGCCAGAGTTACCCATAATACCAGCTTCTGGTTTCCAAGTAAATGTATTTCCGCTTAATGAATTAATTAATCCAAGTGCATCTTCAATAGGTGATATGTCTTTTTTAAGTGTCATATCAGATGAACTGAACGCAACTATGTCTCCACCAGAGTGAATATTACCTTCAACACCAAGTCCACCAGCAGTAATAATCAATGCACCTGTATCTTTACTTGATGCATTTGTACCACTATCAACAGTTAATACTCCATCGACTTCTGCGTTAGCAGTCATATGAACTTTATTGTTTGATGAATCTAGAACTAAATCACCAGATACAGTATCAATTGTAGTACCAGCAGTGACTCCAAGAGTAATACCATTTGCCCTTGCAGTATCAGCATTCATCAGACCTGTAACTTCAACACCAGTGGAAGTTGTAAGTAACTTTTCATTTCCATTATGATAGATTCGGACTAATCCAGTTGAGTGATCGCATAAAATGAAGTTTGCACCATTCATCTTTTCAAAGACCATCTGATTAGCACCCAATCTAAATCTTAAGTCATCATTTGCAGTTGCTTGATGATCGATTCTAGTTCCATTATTTGCTCCATCCACATGGTAAATTAAAGTATCATTATTAGTTCCTATTGATAATGCTGTATTATCAGTTAAATTAAGACGATTATTTGCATAATCAAATGTAAGTTCAGATCCTGTACTGGTCGCAGTCATTTGACCAGTGGTAAGAGAAGTTGTTACTAATCTTTGAGTGCCTGTACTTGGTTCACTTAATGTAGAACCAGTATTTGTTAATCCAGCACCATTACCTGAGAATGATGTTGCAGTGATGCTATCAAATCCTGAAAGAGTAGATGCACCATCACCAACTATATTACCACCGATAACAATATCTTTAGCAATACCCATACCACCATCAATAACGACTGCACCATTAGTTACAGCAGATGAGTTACTAGTATCTCTAAACTTAGCATCTTGTGCACGAAGTGATGCTTCAGTAATGAGTTGCTTAGTGCTATCAGATAGTCTCAAGTCACTGTTGAATGTTACAGGACCATCAAACTGTGATAATATCTGTTTCGATGCTCCACCTTCAACTAAGAGTCTTTCTTTAACAACTACTTCATCAAATACAGCACTCAAGCGATTTGGATCTTCACCTGTAACAGTTGCAACAGGTATATCAAATGTAGTTTGCTGTCCACTCGCAGATGCTATCTTGGTGTTTCCAATGTAGAAATCACCCTTATCATTCATACCAGTGTAAACAACATTACCACAAGATGTTTCCTGTGCTTGGTTAAGAAATTCTTCTCTTTCAGTAAGTGATCTATTCTGTAACTGAGGTAGTGCAGTTGAATAGTTACCTGGACCAAAACCAACATATTCAAATGTATGTCCCGATGATCTTAAAATTGAAGGTCGTCTAAGTTCGATTGGTAATGGTTTGACTTTCTTAATTCTTGAATTAATTAAGTGAGTTTCAGTTATCGTACCCAATGAACCACGAATAACAGTTATTTCATCTCCACCTGCACCAGAAAGTGAACTTGATGCAATACGCATAATCTCAGCACCAATCTGAATGTAAGATCCCAGTGGGAAACGACTTACAATTGAAGTTGCAGTTGTGGTTCCATCAGGTAGTTTAACTTTAAATGCTGAATCACCTGTTCCGACTGCTTCATTTAGAATCAGTGTTTCGTGGTCAAATATATTAAATCCTCTTACATCTATATTCTCTCCAGCAACTCCTGAAATAGATTCATTATCTGATAGACCGTGTTTCAGAATGTATTTTGGATCATTTAATGAAACTGTTGTGACTGCTGTAAATTGTGTAATACCAACGACTGAAGTAACAACATAATCTCCTAGTGTTTCATCAGCACTCGTTAATATTCTGAATTTATTACCAACTGCAAGTCCGTGGTCTACAGTAGTATTGAAAGTTGTTATAACTGGATTACTTATCGAACCACCACCTGTTGACGATGCTGAACCCACTACAACCCAAGGACCCATATCGTGAATCTGTTGCCCATCTAATAAAGTATCAGCAGCAGATTTTGCAACAGTAATTTGAGTTGTACTATTAACACTTGAAATACGATGATAAGAGTCAGTTCCAGTTGTAATACCAGTGACTTGTATGTAATTACCAGTTGCGGATGATATACCAGCAGTTGCAATTGTTATACTTGCATTTGGAGAACCACCAATACCACCATTAGCTGGTGTTTGAGAATCAAAGAATAAAGTTTCACCATTTGTATATGCAGAACCACCCTCAGTAATTTCAACTGATGATACAGCATTACTTGAAACAACAACTTTTGCAGTTGCACCATCCCAAGGTGCAGTTGCAGGAGTTGCGTTAGTATTCAATAATCTTACATTATAATATGTTCCATCAGTATGACCTGAACCACCATTTAAAGTAGCATGATACTTAATTGCCTGTAATCCATGCTCCTCATCAAGATTAATTACAGCATTAGTACTATTGTTTGTAACTGAGGTAATACCAATTGAACCATCAAATTTTTTCAAGAATTGGTTTGTAGTTTCTCTCGTCAATGATTTCTTTAAATCATTTGTTATAACTTCACCAATTGGGAATCTTTTTGCATAAGATACCGCTGCTGGTGGGTTTGCGTCTACATTGTCACGATCATATTCTGGGAATAAGTTAACAATATTTTGATTATACTTATTTTCTGAAAATTCACCTGATGGTTCATCCATTGCATTGTTACTATTCAATACGAAAAGATGATGGACACCATCTTGAACTCCTTGAATATAAGGAGTTATTGTTTCAGTTCTATAAACAAAGAAGTTTCCTTTATGGTCATTACGATCAAAACGAGGTAATAATGTTGAACGAGTGCCTGTATTATTAGTAAATGTGCCGACTGTATGAGTTACATTAGAAGTATCGGTTGTAGAATATCTAAATTCTTTATCATTTACAATGTCAGTTACGATAAATGTTCCGTTATATCCTTTTGTATTGTCAGCAACAGAATTAGTTGAACTAGTTACATTTTTAACAACAACTTGCTCTCCGACAGTTAGATTATGTGGTTTATCTGAACGGATTTGTGCTTTTTGTTCGGTAGAATCAAAAGTTGCCATTGATATAAACCTTGTATTACGATCAAATCCATAATCATTAGATGTAAGTGAAACTTTACTAAAATCAGTATTTGCTAATACATTTGTTGAACTTGAATCTTGTATAACAAATCCATCAGTTGGATCTCTACCATTTGTCAATTCCTTTGGAACCACATATCTTAATTTGTATATCTTCTCATCTAAACTTCTGTCATCATCCTTTCTAAGAACATATGTAATATTATCTGTTGTTAATGATCCTAGATTTGCCTGTATAGTATTTCCAGATGCAAGTGTATGAACAAACCACTGACCTACACCTGTGTCATATTGAATCGGATGTCCAGCATCAGCAGGTTTCTTATCAGATACTCTACTAATAATTCTAAACTTATCACTTGTACTTGCAACTGTTTGAATGAAAACAGGAATTGCTAAGTCAGCATTTGTTTTTGATGAAGCAATACGTATTTGAGTTGTATTTAAATTTGAATCTTGAGTATTTGTGATTGCAAAGTATACTGTATGTGGGTCAATATTCTCTGGTAAATCACCATTATCAGCTATGATTCTGATTGATTCACCATTTGCTAATTCATGTCCAGAACCAATAGTAAATACAGATTTTACAGATGCACTTGCATCTGAATGTGTTGCTTCATAATTTTTCTCACCAATATTTGAAGTTCCTGATGCACCATTTGGCATTACAACTGTTGCCTGATATGTATTACCACCTTGATCAACATATAATTTTTCATCAGATCTTGCACCAATACGGAAACCTTGAGCGATATGTGCTGGTGGTAAACTTAAAGTTGTTTGAGCAAATAAGAATAACTTAGTTGTTGTAGTATTGCTAGTGCTTAATTGTAAAAATTCAATCTGCTGGTCAGTCGATACGACTGAACGAGGAGTGATTACAGATGTAATAAATCCTTTATTATCTTTTGCAAATGCTTCTTTCTTAAATCCTTCTGCAAGTAATGAGAATGTACCAAAGTTAGAGTTGGAGTTTGTAATTGATGCGTCAGCACCGTTTATCATTTCAAAGTGAGCATGGAAACCGATTGCAAACACTGAAACAATCTGTACAACAGCATCATTAGATACCTTTATATGTGTAGTTCTAAATTCTTTTCTATAATTTGCTTCTTGATCTAAATGATATACTGTATTTGGATTTGTTGATGATGATTCAGAAGATAATAATGCACCTGTCTGTTTTGAGAAAGCAATACCACTATATCTTCTATTTGTCTTATCATACTTAACAAACGCTCTGTCATCTTTTTGTAGTGAAACAGCGGTGAACTGTGCAGTCACCATTGATTTAAAACCAGTTGCCTTTGAACCATCAGCATGCATACCCTGCATACCATATACAGAACGCATTGAGCAGTTAAAGATGTATGGAGAAGCACCCGTAACTGTATCAGTTTCAACTAATACTTGCCCGTTAGCAGAACTCAATCCTCCAGCAGATCCTGCTGGTAAGTTTGGTCTTACAAATGGTAGTGAGTATTGAAATCTAGTTGCATCAATAACATTCGATACTTTCGTTGATATGTTATAGTCTGCTACGTTAATACCACGAACTTTAATTGGTGTTCCACCTGTCAAATTATGATCAACTGATGTTGTAACTGTTACAACTTGACCTGGTGTTGCTCCATCACCTGATTCTATACTAGTAATATTGAGTGGGTCAGTTGCAAATGCACCAACGATTTCAAATTCTGGTCTTTGTGGTGAAAAACCAGCAGGAGCTGATGGGTATTTTTGATCTATCTCACGATTAGATGCTCTGTTAAATGCGTTTGTTAGTTTACTATAGTATATGTCTAGATCAGTTAATTGACTAAATTGATCAAGAGTATTGACACCATCTGCATATTCAAATGCAGTTATCTTGTGGTGAGAGAATGTTGGTTTTGATTGATTATTTGCACTAAAGTCTGATGGGTCAGTATATACCAAACCAGCTTCATCTCCATCAAAGAATGTAAACTGCCAGAAATAACAAGCACCAGTGATTCTAAAGATAGCACTACTTGGTGCATTATCATCTGTTGGGTTGGGGACATATAATGGTCTAATTCTTGTCTTTCTTAAATCTAATCCAACAATCGAAGTACCCCTAGGAACTACAATACCACCATGAACACTATTAAATTTGTAAAGTATATTATCTTCTTGTGTTAAATCAAAATTAGAGTTTAATGTTAGTGTTAAAGTATTTTGTGCACCTGTTGCTGAACCACTAGGACTAACTGCCTTTGCAATACCTGATTCATTTCTGATTCCAAATCCTGGTCTATTATCAATTATATGGTCGCCTGGAAAAAGTAATATNGTTGTTCTTTCTACTAAGTCATTATCATTTCCACGAAGATATGAGAATCTAGCAGCCTCTATCAGTGCTCTCTGAACAGTTTTAAAGGGTTTGGTTAATGAATTACCTTGATTCTCTATACCATCAGTGGAATCAAGATCATTTGGATTTACATAAAGAACACGACCCTCTGTATTCTTTATAAAATTCTCTAACTTATTAAGAGGCATCTTTTTTAACTACAATAAATGAGATCAATAGACCGTACATACTAGGTTTATTTAGCTGGTT
>FUFK010040915.1_pt1 | contig 18179 bp, 22 predicted proteins | sample 1021851 | NCBI WGS metagenome assembly FUFK01 (sample SAMEA51879418, study PRJEB19060) | metagenome
CAATATGTACTAGAAATAATATATGAACCTATTACCTCAAAAACCTAAACAAAAAAAAGAACTAACAGAAAAACAAGAAGCATTTGTAGATGCCCTAATAGATAATGGGGGAAGTGTACCCCAAGCAATGAAAACAGCAGGGTACGAACCAACATCACGCTCTTGGTTAGTTAATTCAGTTTCTAACGAGATAGTAGAACGAACACAAAATTATTTAGCGACACATGGAATGAAAGCCGCTAACAATTTAATAAACGCTTTAGACGAAGATGGAACAACCCCCAAGGGCGAGCTTAGATTAAAAGCCGCAGAAAGTCTTTTGAACCGTATAGGTATAGGTTCAAGAGAAACAGTAGACCACAATGTTACCGCATTACATGGTGTTGTCTTATTACCTAACAAACAAGAAGAGAAGATTATAGAGGGATAGATGTCAACAGTAGAAGAAAGAAAAAAAGACAGAATTAAAAAAACTATTAACACAATTTTAAAAAATAACCCTATAACAGGCATTTCTACTAGACTGGCTAATCTACTTAAAGGTAAATTAACCAAAAAAAAAGAAATAACTCTTGATAGTATAATTAAAGATTTAAAAGCAGAAGAAAAATCAAAAATGATAAAAAATATAGAAAAAAATATAAAACCTGCACCAATGCCAAAAATAAAAGATGACACTAGAGATAATTATCCTCAATTTAAAAAGAAAGGTGGCCACATTAAAGCCTACGCAAAAGGTGGAGGAGTTAGAAAACCTAAAATGACAGCAGGTTATTAGTGGCTGATACTAACAAAGAACAAGCATTAACTTCTTTAAAAGATTTAATTAAAAAGAAAGCGGAAGATACTACAGTAGTTAAAAAAGCAAACAGTGTTATAAAAAAACATCCTCTTTTAGCCGCTACTGTTGGTTCAATAGTAAAGCAAGAATTAGGTGGTTCAATTAAAATTGGAGAAAATAAAAAAATAAAGCTTTCAGTAGACCCAAAAAAGAAAAAAGCAATATTGGGTTTTAGTATGTCTTTTAATAAAGGCGGAAAGATAAAGACCTACGCAAAAGGCGGAGGAGTAAGGAAACCTAACTACTAGTGAAAAGACCCTTAACAACAAAAAGTAACGAATTTAGACACTGGGTACAGGATAAATACAAAAAAGACCCTAACTTATTAAAACCAATAGACTTACACAACAAATTTATAATTTACTTAGCATGGAAACAAGCACAACCACCCAAAACACAAGAAAAACATCAACCATACCATTCGGATATAAACTAGATGAAGACACCAAAACGTTATTACCTATCGAGAAAGAGCTTGAGGCTTATAAAAAAGCAAAAGCTTATCTTCAGTCTTGCTCTTATCGGGAAGTTGCTAGTTGGCTCACTGCCACAACCGGCAGAAAGATATCCCCACAAGGACTCAGAAAAAAAGTATTAGGAGAAAAAAAATGAAAGAAAAGGAATTTAAATCATTACCTCAAAAAGATAACAATAATGGTAAAACATTAAGAAAAATGCAATCTAATAGAGTATATGGTAAAGATTGGTTATATTCTGGTAAATCTAAAAATTATCCTCAACTTTTAGATATTAGGTATGAAAAAGATTATAAACTTCAAAAAAAAAATAAAAAAAACTAGTGAATGAAGTACCTCCTCCAAAGCCTAAAAGACAATACAATTACAGTGTTGCGACTAAGGCTAGAAAAGCGGCTCAAAAAAAGCTTCGACAAGCTAAAAAAACTGCTGAAAATAAAGTAAAACAAGTAAAAGCACAGCGTGATAAGGTAAGATACCTAGAAAAAGGCTTAAAAAAGATAGAAGGTACGCTTACAGGTAAAAATCCGTCTGTTTTAACAGAAGATGACTTAAAAGTAGCACCTAAAGCAGTAAAAGAACAAGTAGAACAAGAAAATATTATATTTAAGCCCAACGAAGGGCCACAAACAGACTTTTTAGCATCTCCAGAAAGAGATGTTTTATATGGGGGAGCCGCCGGTGGCGGTAAATCATATGCGTTACTAGCAGATTTGCTAAGATATGCTCATCTGTCAGACCATCGTGCCTTGCTAATTAGAAGAACCTTAGACGAACTAACTGAACTAATTGATAAAAGCAAGCAATTGTATCCGAAAGCATTTCCCGGAGCAGTATTTAAGGAATCCAAGTCAATGTGGATATTTCCTAGTGGAGCTACTGCATGGTTCTCATATCTCGATAGAGATAAAGATGTAACCCGATATCAAGGTCAAGCTTTTAATTGGATAGGTATTGATGAAGTAACGCATTACCCCACCCCTTATGTTTGGGAATACTTGCGTTCTCGATTAAGAACTACAAATCAAGAAATAAAACCTTATATGAGGTGTACAGCCAATCCCGGTGGTTTAGGAGGATGGTGGGTAAAGAAAATGTATGTAGACCCATCTCCACCACATGAACCATTTGCGGCAGGTGATATAGAATCTGGTGAAATATATAGATGGCCAGAACAACATGAGAAAGCAGGACAACCTCTTTTTCAACGAAAGTTTATTCCTGCTAGATTAACAGATAACCCTTACCTAATGGTAGATGGACAGTATGAAGCTATGCTTCGTTCTTTACCAGATGTAGAAAGAAAAAGATTATTAGATGGTGATTGGGAAGTTGCAGAAGGTGCGGCTTTTCCAGAGTTTTCTAGACATTTACATGTTATGGAGCCAGTAGAAGTTCCTGTAGGATGGCAACGATTTAGAGCGGCTGACTATGGTTACGCTTCTCCATCTTGTGTATTATGGGGTACAGTAGATTTTGATGGTAATATTTATATCTATCGTGAATTGTACTCAGCAGGATATACAGGTGAAGCATTAGCTAGAATGATATTAGAAATGGAAAGAAATGACCCTCCAATGTCTTTATCTATTTTAGATACAAGTTGTTGGAATAAAGTTGGTTTAGGCCCTAGTATAGCAGAAACAATGATACGCAATGGTGTTCGTTGGTTACCTGCTGATAGAGATAGAATTTCTGGTAAAGTAGAAGTTCATCGAAGATTACAAATAGATTCTAGAACAGCAGAACCTAAATTAAAAATATTTAGTACTTGTACAAATTTAATAAGAACACTGTCAAGTATACCTACATCAAAAACAAATCCAGAAGATGTAGATACAAAAGCAGATGACCATGCGTATGATGCATTGCGGTATATGATTATGACTAGGCAATCTAATCAACCTACATTAAATACAACATTAAACAGAATAAAGGATAGAGTTGCATATGAGCCTAGCGATGCAACATTTGGTTATTAAATATGGCAGATTTAAGTAAAGGTGATGTAATTTTTGGAGAGACATATCGAAAGATTAACGAACTAATTACTAAAGCTTTTAATACTAGTACACTTCGTAGAGGTATTACTACTCCAACTCAAAAAGCTAGAATACAAAGTTTAGAAAGAAAAATTAGGTCGTTAATTGGTAGTAAAAAAGTTTTTAATGCTATATCAAAAGCTCAGTATTATGAATTAGAAAACTTAGCAACTGAAAGAATTGCTAACTATAAAAACGATAGAGTAACAAAATCTAAGAAAAAAGAAGGATTAAAAACAAAGCCTAAAATAATTAAAACAAATGTTCCTGTTATATCAGAGGTAGCAAAAAAACGTATAAATGTAAAGCCTCAGTCTACTGTAACAACTTTAATAGATAGTTTAGGTGGTTTTACACAAAAAAAATCAACATCAACTGCTGTAGCACCGTATGATGCAATAAAAGCACAGGGTAATAAAGTTAATTTTAATTTACGAGGATACTCACTATTTGAAAATGTAGCATACAACGCAAAAATACATGGCGTATCTAATACTATTCAAGAATTAGATTTAGCTGTTAAAGAAGGAAAAATAGATGCTTCTGAAGCTGAAAATATTAAAAAAACTATTACTAAAACAAATATAAAGTCTAAATTAAATCAATTAGGCACAAATGACCAAGTAAGACAGTTTAATAAGCCTGCATACCAAAAAGCTTTTAAGACATTTTTAAACAGTAGCTACAATACTCTTACAAAAATGGGTAAAGTAGTAAATAAAGTTGCACCTAAAGTATTTGTTCCAATTGCTATTTTTGATATGAAAAGGCAGTACGATGAAATTATGGAACAGAGCAAAAAACCAATTGAGCCTCTAACATATAAATCCGGAGGCAAAGTTAAAAGAAAACCTTACGCCATGGGAGGTAAAGTCTATGGCAATTCAGTACGAAAACCAAAATTTAAATAAGGAGGCACTATGCCAGATAATAACTATAACTATGGTAAAGACTATATAATGAGTTCTGATAAAATAAAAGCAGATAGACCAGATGCTCCATTAACTAGAATGAAACCAGATTTTACACCGGAAATAAAAGAGGGTGATGAAAATCCAATTATTCAAGCTGTACCAACAGCTAAGTCTGCACCATTAGATAAATCAGTTTTAAACGCAGATAAACAAAAAGCATACTAATAAGGACTATTAATGGTCGATGATAAGCAAGGTACAGACCAAGCGTCAACTATGGAAGCAGATGAGCTTCCGGGTATTATAGGATATGTAACTCGTAAATACGAGGAATCAAAAACGTCTAGACAAACACATGAATCTAGATGGTTACGAGCGTACAAAAACTATAGAGGTGTATATGATAGTACAACTCAATTTAGAGATAGTGAAAAAAGTAAAGTCTTTATAAAAATAACTAAGACAAAAGTTTTGGCCGCCTACGGTCAAATTGTTGACGTTCTTTTTGCTAACAAAAAATTTCCCATAACAGTTGAACCTACACCTGTACCAGAAGGTATAGCAGATGTTGTACATCAAGCAGTTCCGGGTGAAGAACAATTACAATCTCCTTTTGGATATGAAGGTGATGGTAGAGAATTACCTCCGGGTGCTACAGAAGCAACACCTAGCATGGATAAACTCGGTGGTTTAAAAGACCAGTATGAAGGTGCTAATTTAATAGAAGGAGCGGCTAGATTACCTAATCAACCACAAATATCTCCTGCTAAAAAAACAGCATTAAAGATGGAAAAGGTTATCCATGACCAATTATTAGATAACAATGCAATAAATACTTTACGTCATTCTATTTTTGAATCAGTTTTATTAGGTACAGGTATTGTTAAAGGGCCATTAAATTATAATAAAACAATTCATAAATGGACAAAAGAAAAAGAGTATATTCCTTATGATAAACTTATACCAAAAATAGAAGCAGTATCTTGTTGGGATTTTTTTCCAGACCCTGCGTCTACAAGTTTATCTGATTGCGATTACGTAATTCAACGTCATAAATTTACTCGCTCACAAATGCGTGATTTAAAAAACATGCCTTTCTTTAATGAAGATGCAATAGAATCATGTTTAGCAATGGGCGGTAATTATACTACTGAATATTACGAAGATATTATTCAAACATATGATAAACAAAATTATGGGGAAGGTACAACTTCTGACAGATATGAAGTATTAGAATACTGGGGTGTGTTGGATAGACAACTACTAGAACAGGTAGGAGCAGACATACCTAATTCATTAGACCATTTAGACGAATTACAAGTTAATGTTTGGGTTGGTAATGCTCATGTTTTACGAGTAGCAATAAATCCATTTACACCACAAAGAATACCTTATCAAGCTTTACCATATGAAATAAATCCTTATCAATTATTTGGTGTAGGTGTACCAGAAAATATGGAAGACGCACAGCTTCTTATGAATGGTCATGTTAGAATGGCTATTGATAACTTAGCTTTAGCAGGTAATTTAGTTTTTGATGTTGATGAAGCATCATTAGTTCCGGGTCAAAATATGGATATATTTCCGGGAAAAATCTTTAGACGACAATCTGGTGTCACAGGAACCGCAATTAATGGATTAAAATTTCCTAATACTGCACCAGAAAATCTACAGATGTATATGCAAGCAAGACAACTTGCAGATGANGAGACAGGTATACCTTCTGTTATGCATGGACAAACAGGTGTATCGGGAACAGGTAGAACATCATCTGGTCTTTCTATGTTATTAAGTGGGGCTAACCTATCTATAAAAACAGTTATGAAAAACATAGATGATTATTTGTTAAAGCCATTAGGTGAAGCAATGTTTCAATGGAATATGCAATTCAATACGGATAACCCAGAAATTGTAGGAGACTTAGAAATTAAACCTAGAGGAGTGGCTAGTGTTATGCAAAAAGAAGTTAGGTCACAACGATTAACTTCATTATTACAAACTGTTGCTAACCCAATGTTAGCACCATTTATTAAAATTCCTAACCTAATAAGAGAGTTAGCTATAGCACAAGATATAGACCCTGAAACTTTAGTAAATGATATGGATGATGCGGCTATATTTGCCGAAATGTTAAAAGGATTAAATGCACAACAACAACAACAAGAAACTGAACAAGCTCAAGGCACTAGTCAACAATCCCCTATGGGAGCACCTCAAGGAGTATCTCCAAACGGAGCAGGAACAGACCCATCGGGCACTGGTGATGGAAACATCGGAACCGGAAATGTACCGCAAGCAGGGGAAAGCAATTTTACTGGGCCAATTAATTAAATTAAAAGACGATATAAATATAAAGGAATAACATGGCATTACCAAACGCAACTCAAATAAATCAATCTTATTTTATAGACCCTAATAAAGAATTATATAATATAGAAGGAAAAACTGGAGAAGTTGATGTTGAAGCGTTTGCAACTGATGATGATGATAAAAAAAGTTCACTAAAAAGTACAGATTATATTCCTTCTGGTAGTGCTACAGTTGATTTAAGTGAAGAAGCACAAGTAAATAACTTGTTAAAGTACGATGCTACTACAGGTGAAGCGTATGTAGATAATTTTGGTGATGCAGTTGATATTTATAGAGGTATAACAACTGATTTAGATTACATGAGAAATTATGATACTAATAAATCTATATCTCAAGCAAATACTGCAACTGGAAGCCCAAAAAGTTTTGATAATATTAACGCCGATAATTTTTTTGAAAAACCCGTAGGAAGTATATCAGGAACTGCTAGTACTATAGCTAAAAAAATTGGTGGTATTTATTCATTAGATAAAGGCCCTGAAGGTGCTTTTATAACTGGTATGGTAGGTGCTATACTAGGTGGTGGATTTCCATTAGGTACAGCCGCAGTATGGATGGCTTATGGGTTCCAACAAGAAAAAGATAAAAATGATTTTATTAAAAAATTATCTAATGGTGGAATAACACAATTATTAGCTGACCCTAATAAAGGTTATAAATATACAGGTAAAAATGATATGACTGCTTCTCAGTACATGAATCATATTTTATTTAATAGTTTTAATCCGGGGTACGATTTAAAAAAATATGCTGATATGGGAAAATCACCGCAAGATGCATTAGCTAATTTTATGAATCTTGGTATTGACAATGGAGTGTTTAGTCAACAAAGTATTTTAAAAATGGGGTCAATGAGACACGAAATGCAACCCGGAAGTGATTCTTATATGAAAGCTTGGGCGGCAGAAAAAGCTTTAAAAGATAAAGGATGGACTGGTAAAGGTCGTCTATGGACTGACCCAGATGGTAATCAATGGTTAGATGGCAACATGTGGAAACCTGTAAAAACACAAACTTCTGATACTAGCGGCACTGATACTGGTAGCACTGATACTAGTGGCTCTGGTTCTATGGCAAATATCGGTTCTAGTATTTCTAATGTAACTGGGGGTTCAGGTGGAATATCTTATGACCCGGGAACAGGTTATCAATTTAGTGGTCAACCTGTAGGAAATCCTGCGGGAGAACAAACTAATACTGGTTCTGGTTCTAGTAGTTCTGGTTCTAGTAGTTCTGGTTTTAGTGGTTCTACTCCTAGTGGTAATACACCCGGTTTTTCTGGAAATCCAAATATAGACAGAAAACTAGGTGGCGTAGTTCATTTACAAGAAGGTGGTACACCAGAACAAGCTATGATGGCACAAATGCAAAATCAACAAGTAGAAGAAGCAGGAAACTTAGAAATGGTTAACGAACCAAACAAAGATATGAGTGGTGTTGCCGATGATGTTCCTAGACAATTAGAAGAAGGTGATTTTGTAATTAATGCACCTGCTGTTGAAATGGCAGGTAGAAGTGACGTAGAGCGAATGGTTACAAAAGCTATTACTGAATTACAACGTAAAGGTGTTAAACTTGATTTTGGAACTACAGCAGATGATATTGATTCTATGGTAGATGCTTTAGTTAGTAATGGTGAAATGATAATACCAAAAGTTTTAGCAGAACAAATTGGTTATGATAGATTAGAAAAAATAAATAATAGAGGTAAAGAACGAGTTGAGGCAAAAGAAAAAGAAAGACAACAAATACAACAAAACCCAACTCAACCAAATCCTCAAGGTATGATGGCAGTNGGNGGNCAAGTAAGTTTAGATGAAAATAAAAATCAACCTATAGCTGTACCTCAAGAAAGTTTTGCAGGACAAAGNTCTGTAGGTAGTAAANTATTATCTCCTATGTCACCNGAAGCACAAGACGATGAAAAAGAATTAACTGATAGGTCACAAAGTTTTGAAGGGTTTATGAAACCTGTTAAATTAGCTAGTGGTGATATGGTAAAAAATTCTTTTAACAAGGATGAAATAGATAGATTAATATTTAAAGAAAGCTCTAACAGACCAGATGTTATTGTAAAAAATGAAAAAGAACATAGTGTTGGTTTAATGCAAGTAGGTCAATTAGCACTTACTGATGTAAATAAAAAATATGGAACTAATTATACACTTGAACAATTAACAAATCCTAAGATAAATAGAGAAGTTGGTACAAACTATTTAAATATGTTACTTGAAAAATATGGAAACAAACAATTAGCATTAGCCGCATATAATTACGGTATGAAAAATGTAGGAAAAGATACAAATAATGATGTGCAAAATTTTAATAATTTACCAAAAAGCGTACAAGATTATGTAAAAAATATTTTAAATATTCAAGTAATAGAACAATCAAAAACTAACACAATAAATCCATCTGGCATGATGGGTAAATAAAAGTTTCCTAACGTAAAACTTAGGATTAGTACAAGGCTACTTATACAATCGGTATAACCCCTAATGTACTCAACAACCAAAAATGGCTACTCACAATGTGTGACCCCATAGGAGGAAATAATGGCTCAAGCAAAAGCTAAAGAAGCAGAAATACAAGAAAAACAAGATGTGGTTGACGAACAGGCCCCAACAATGTATCAAAACCCTTATCGTAAGGATTTAGATAAAGAAGTTGAAGACCCTAGACAAGCTGTAGAGGACACCAAAGAAGAGGCGACTCCTCAACAAACAGGTTTTATTAACAATGAAACTCAACCAAACCATGATTACAAAAAAAGATATGACGACCTTAAATCGCACTACGATAGAAAGCAAAATGAAAATAAGCAGAAAATTGAAGAGCTAGAGGCTAAAGCTAGACTTGCTGAAAAAGATAAAGCAATGGCAGGATATACTCCGCCAAAGTCTGATAAAGACCTTGAACAATTTAAAAAGAAATATCCAGATGTGTATGATGTGGTAGAAACAATATCTCAAAAACAAGCATCAAAACAAGTAGAATATTTACAAGAAGAAGTAAAATCTCTTCGTAAGCGTGAAGAAGACTTAATTGTACAAAGTGCTTATAGAGAATTGGTGAATGCTCACCCAGACTTTATTGAATTAAAAGATTCACAAGAATTTATAGATTGGTTGAATACTCAACCTGCATCTATATCAGATGGTGTAACTAAAAATAGTAAAGATTCTAAGTGGGCAATTCGTGTTGTTGACTTGTACAAAGCGGATAATGGAGTAAGTAAGAGCAGACCAAGTTCGACTACTAGTGCGGCTCAGAGTGTGACAAAGACAAAGGCCAAGTCTGTAAATGTTTCTGGCGACACTAATAAGAAAATTTGGAAACAGTCCGAAATTCAAAAAATGAGTGCAAGGACTTATGAAAAGTTCGAGAAGGAGATTGATATTGCCTTTAGAGAAGGGCGTGTTGATACTCGAGCTTAATAACTTAACCTTATAGGAGAATAATTATGGCGATAAGTGCATCAGCAGGTTATGACAACTTACCTTCGGGTAATTGGCTACCGGCGATATATTCGCAAAAAGTTCTCAAATATTTCCGTAGAAGCTCTGTTGTTGAGGGTATCACTAACACTGATTATGCGGGAGAGATTGAGAACTATGGCGACACCGTAAAAATTATCAAAGAACCGACAATTTCTGTCGCTTCTTACACAAAAGGTCAAACTACTAATTTACAAAATCTTGCTGACGACCAAGAAACTTTAGTCGTAGATACAGCTAACTATTTTGCATTTAAGGTAGATGACATCGAAGAAAGACAATCTCATGTTAATTGGGAATCTCTAGCTACTTCTTCTGGAGCTTATGCTCTTAAAAGAAAATACGATAGAGATATTTTAGAAACTATTTCTACTACTTCTGGAATTAATGCAGGAACAGCAGTAACTGCTAACACAGGTGACTTAGCTCACAGTGTTATCGCAGAAGCGGCTCGTCTATTAGACGACCAATCTGTACCAGAAGAAAATAGATGGTTTGTAGCACCTCCAATTTTTTACGAACAATTAGGTGCGGCGGCTTCAAAAGTTATGGACATGTCTGTAATGGGAGGCGGCCAATCTCCATTAACTAATGGATTGGTATCTGACATTACAATTTCTGGTATGAAATTGTATAAAACAACTGCGTTAAATAGGTCTGGAACAGATATTATTACAGTATCTGGTACTTCTAATGCTTTTTTCTGTATGGGTGGACATATGTCTGCTTGTGCAACAGCTTCGCACATTGCGAAAACTGAAGTAGTTAGAGACCCAGATTCTTTTTCTGACGTAATTAGAGGATTGCATGTTTATGGTGGTAAGGTCTTAAGACCAGAAGCTATCACTAGAACAGCAGTTGTCTTAACATAATAGGAGGTTTAAATGGCAACAGTAAGTAAAGTAACTGGCGGAACAGCAGGTCATCCTTCTACAAGAAGAAAACCTTATTACGTTGAAAACACAATTGATAACTCATTGTTTGACCCGGATAACGCTGATATTATAGAAGCGTTAAATGTACCGGCAGAAACATTAGTTATAGCGGCAGGATTAGAAGTGCTAACTGCATCTTCTTCTTCTGTAACAATGGACTTAGGTATTACAGGTTCTACAGCAGGACACCACGACCCGGATTGTTGGGTAGATGGTTATGATGCTACAGGAACTGGTCTAGCTCCAATGGATGCTACTGATGCGGCGGCAATGTTAGTTGTTAAAACAGCAGACACTATTGATATTTTAATTGGCGGTGCACAAGACACTGCGGGTAAAGTAAGAGTGTGGGCAGTTATGTGTGATGTAAGTGGTTCAGATGAAACTGCTTCTAATAGCTCATAAGATAAATTAAATTAAGGGGGCATAAGCCCCCTTTTTATTAACCATAGGGAGTTTTTAAGGATTAATTATATGACAAAATGGAATATGATAAAAAAACAAACAACTTCAAATGGAAAAGTTATTTCAACTGGAGAAAAAACTACACCTCTATTTGATGATACAAATACAAAAGAATTAGAAAATAAAGTTAATAAATTAGAAAATAAAGTTGATAAGATTTTAAACATATTGGAGAAAAAAATTGATTATACCGTGTGATTGTGGAAAAGAAATAGAATGTACATGTACGCCGTGTATTACATGCGGTGCATTAAGAATTAGTGATTGTGTTTGCCCCGAGGAGTGCGATTCCTGTGGAGCTTAAAAAAATAAAAAACACAAAATATAAGACTAAGTTAAAAGAAAAAGTAACTAAACCAAAAGTTAAACTAAATTGTATAGGTTATCCAGAAGATGACCCTTATGGATTAGCGGCGGCTTTTTGGACAATATTTACTAAACCAAAAGGAGATAAAAAAAATGTCTAAGCCCGGATTGTATGCCAATATAAATAAACGTAAAAAAGCAGGAACGTCTCGTTCTAAATCAAAATCAACTATATCACCAGAAGCTTATGCTAATATGCAAGCAGGGTTTCCTAAAAAGAAAAAAATGTATGGTGGTAAAATGAAGAAAAAGAAAATGATGTATGGCGGGCAATCTAAATTAGACGTAGCAGAACCTAAAGGTAAATTAACTGCGGCTGATTTTAAAAAACTTGGTAATAAAGGTAAAATGTATGGTGGTAAAATGAAAAAAACTACTAAGAAAATGTATGGCGGTAAAATGCATATGAATAAAAAGAAAGGCAAGTAATGAAAGGCGTAAAGCATTACACAAAAGATGGTAAGGAGTGGAAAGGTAAAACACATAAGCATAAAGATGGAACTTTAATGACTGGTGCTACTATGACAAAAAATAGTAAAAAATTAGTTCACTTTAAAGACCTATCTGCAAAAGCTAAAAAAATAGCGAGAGGTTAATGGTTGCTAAAAAATATCAAAATCCTAAAGGTGGATTAAATGAAAAAGGAAGAAAACATTTTGAAAGTAAAGATGGTGGTAATTTAAGAGCACCATTAAAATCTGGAACTAGTCCTAGGCGTGTTTCATTTGCATGTAGATTTGCAGGAATGAAAGGGCCTATGAAAGATTCTAAAGGAAGACCTACAAGAAAAGCATTAGCATTAAAAGCTTGGGGTTTTGGAAGTGTTGGTGCGGCATCTAAATTTTGCCAAACTCATAAAAAATCTTGACAAAACAAGGATTTAGTGTATAATATATAAAGGGAGACATGGCTACAACATATTTAACATTAGTAAATAATGTATTAAACGAACTAAATGAATCAGAGTTAACATCTACTACTTTTTCAAGTAGTCGTGGAATACAAACATCTGTTAAAAAGTTTGTTGTAAAAGCTATGCATGAGATATACAATAGTATATCAGAAATACCGGACTTATATTTATCTACTACACAAGATACTTATGCAGGTCAAAGAGAATATTCTCTTCCTAGTTCTGCATCTCCACAAAGTACAGATTTGCCTTACAGAAAAATAGATTGGCAAACTTTTAGATTAGTTCCTAAAGAATTAGTTACTAATGGAGAGTTTACTAGTAACATAACTAATTGGACTACAATTGCAGGTTCTGGTAGTGCCGCTTATAATAGTGGTGGTAATGGTAGAGCTAGACTAAATGATTATGCTATCTACCAAGCTATATCTACTGTAGTAAATAAAGATTATCGAGTACAAATAAGAGTTTTTGATTCTAATAGTGTAGGACAAGCATTAAAAGTACAAGTTGGTACAGCCGCAGAAGGCACACAAAATTTAAGTACAACTTTAACAGTTTCTGATTATGGTGCAGGAGCAGTGTTAGACACAACTTTTACTGCAACAGCACAAACAAGTTATATAACATTAAACAATACAGTTACAACAACTAATTTAGACGTAGATTATGTAAGAATATCTGAAAACATACCTGTAAGAAAACTAAAATATATAACATATGACCAATACAATCGTATGTATTTAGAAAGAGATTTAACTAATAACTCATCTTCTTATGGTACACCAGAAATAGTCTATGCAACACAAAATAAAAAATTTGGTTTATCACCAGTTCCAGACGCAAGTAATTACACAATACAATATGAATATTGGAAAGTTCATACTGATTTATCAGCACATGGTGATACAATAGATTTAGACGATAGATTTAAAGGTATTATAATTAATAGAGCAAAATATTATGCTCATATTTTAAGGTCTGATTTACAATCAGCACAACTTGCTGATAGAGAAGTTAAAGAAGCTTTAAAAGCTATGCGAGTAGAATATATTAATAATGCTTCATACATGACAGACCATAGAGTTAATCATGGGGGTCGTGTAGGTTCTGGAGTATTTTAATGCCATATACAGGTATGCAAAAACCTATGGTAGTAAGTTGCTCTGGTGGCTTAGTACTAAACAAAGATGTTTTTGCTATGCACCCCGGAGAAGCTTTACAACTACAAAACTTTGAACCAAGTATTGAAGGTGGTTACAGAAGATTAAATGGAACTACATTATATAACTCAACAATAGTTCCACAAGTTTCGGCTTCTACTGAAAGAATACAAATGTCTGCTATATTTAATGATTTAATTATAGCGGCTAGAGGTGGTACAGTTTATACTGGGTCAACTTCTGGAAGTTGGACATCAAGAGCAACAAGTAAAGGTACTACAAATACTTATGATTTTGATAAATATAATTTTGATGGTACTGATAAAATAATTATTGCTACAGGAGAAGCGGCGGCATTTACTTTAAATACAAGTTACTCAGAAGATATAATAAATGCAACAGGAGGCGGTACTGCACCAACTAATCCTAAGTTTGTAAAATCATTTGCAAACCACATGTTTTACGCAGGAATGTCTAATGCAACATCAACTTTATTATTTTCTGGCCCTTATACAGAAGATGATTTTGATACAGGGGCAGGCTCTATTATTATGGGTGATGTTATTACAGGGTTAAAAGTATTTCGTGATGAACTTTTTGTATTTTGTGAAAGTAGTATATATAAAATAGCAGGTACAAGCTCAAGTAACTTTGCAAAAGCAGAGGTAGCAAAAGGTATAGGTACATTAGCCCATCATTCAATACAGGAGATAGGTGGTGACATTATATTCTTAGCGGCAGATGGTATTCGTACTATTGCAGGTACAGCAAGAATTGGTGACGTAGAACTAGGTACTGTATCAAAACAAGTACAAGATAGAATAAATGATATCGGTTATGATAATGTAACGTCTTTAGTTATTAGAGATAAATCCCAATATCGTTTATTTTACCCACAAACAAACGGTGGTGAAGCAAGTTCAAAAGGTTTAATAGCTGTTATAAAACAAAATCCTAACACACAACAAATGGGTTTTGAGTATGCAGATATAAAAGGTTTAAAAGTTTCTAGTTGTGATTCTGATTTGATTAGCAATGTAGAGACAACTGTATCAGGTGGTTATGATGGTTACATATACAAACAAGATGATGGTAATGTTTGGACAAGAGCAAGCATAACATCAACTATGGATGCAACTTTTCGTTCTCCAGATATGACAATGGGAGACCCCGGCGTTAGAAAAAACATGCAAAGAGTTAATGTTAACTGGAAGCCAGAAGGTGAAGTAAGTGCCAGTATGTTTGTACGATATAATTATGATGATAGCGATACCCCACAACCAAACGCATTTACTTTAGAAACATCTGGAACTGGTGCAATATTTGGAAGTGGTAAATTTGGCACAGCAGTTTATGGACAAGGAGATTTACCAATNACAAGANAAGNANTAGAAGGNTCTGGNTTTGCNGTNGCNTTAAAANTNACAGANACAAGTNNNAANAANCCNTTTNCATTNANAGGATTTGAATTAGAATTTACACCGGGAGGAAGAAGATAAATGGGAGCAACATATACAAGACAAAGCTCTAGTAACATCGTTGATGGAAACGTCATTGAAGCGTCTGATTTAAATAATGAATTTAATCAGTTATTAGCGGCATTTGTTGCAAGCTCTGGACATACTCACGATGGTACTGAGGCAGAAGGTGGAGCAATTACTAAGTTATTAGGTACGGCAATTACTATTGGTGATGCAACATCTGGTACAGACATAGCAGTTACATTTGATGGAGAATCAAATGATGGTGTATTAACATGGATGGAAGATGAAGATTATTTTCAATTTTCCGATGATTTATTACTTAGTACAACAGAAAAATTACAGTTTAGAGATACAGCAATATATATTAATTCATCTGCTGATGGACAATTAGATTTAGTTGCTGATACAGAAATACAAATAGCGGCTACAACTGTAGACATAAATGGTAATGTAGATATATCTGGAACATTAACTGTTGGCGGTGCATTAGATTTTAGTGATGCTAATATAACTAATATTGGTAGTATTGCTTTAGATACTATTACAAATGATGGCACAGATATTACATTAGATTCTAGTGGCGATATTATATTAGATGCTGATGGTGCTGATGTATTTTTAAAAGATGCAGGAACAACATATGGTAGTTTAACAAATAGTTCTGGTAATTTAATAATTAAATCTGGTACAACTACAGCTTTAACATTTAGTGGTGCAGATGCAACATTAGCAGGAGATTTAACTATATCTGGTGATGACCTTACAATGGGTACAAATACTAGTGGTTATATTCTCGTAGCGGATGGTACTAACTACAATCCTGTAGCTATATCGGGTGATGTTACATTAGCATCAAATGGTGCTATAACAATAGCTTCTACTGCTGTAGAAAATTCTATGTTAGCAGGTTCTATTGCTGACTCAAAATTAAACACAATAACAACAGCCGATAAAGTTTCTGGTGCGGCAGTTCAAATAGATGGTGCTACAGATGGTACATCAATTACTCTTGCAGATACAGATAAAATATTAGTTGATGATGCAGGCACAACAAAATACATTAATGTTTCTCAACTAAACACTTATACAAGTGCTAGTATAGCGGCAGACAATATTTCTACTGGTGATGCGGCAGTAACTTTTGCTACATCGGCAGGTAATATTACAATAGATGCTCAAGGCAGTGATACTGATATTATATTCAAAGGTACAGATGGTGCTTCTGATATAACTGCTTTAACTCTTGATATGAGTGCGGCAGGAGCGGCAACATTTAATGATAAAATTATTGCAACGGAACTAGATATATCTGGTGATGTTGATATTGATGGTACATTAGANGCTGATGCAATTACTATAGATGGTACAACTTTAGCAGAAACTATTTCTGATACTGTTGGGGCTATGGTAAGCTCTAATACAGAAACAGGTATTTCTGTAACATATGAAGATGGTGATAACACTTTAGATTTTGTATTAGGCTCTTCTCAAACAGCTATTTCATCTTTAACAAATACAAGTTTAGTTATTGGTAGAGATGCTGATAACGATATAGATTTTGCTACTGATAATACTATATTATTTAGAGCAGATGGAGCAGACCAAATAAAACTTATAAATGGTGCACTTGCTCCAGTAACAGATGANGATATTGACCTTGGTACTAGTTCTTTAGAATTTAAAGATGGNTANTTTGATGGTACTGTAACAGCAGATGCTTTTGCAGGCCCATTAACAGGTGATGTAACTGGTAATGTATCGGGAACGGCGGCAACAGTAACTGGTGCGGCACAATCAAACATTACTTCTTTAGGAACACTTACTACACTTACTGTTGATAATGTAATTGTTAATGGAACAACAATAGGTCATACTGATGATAATGATTTAATTACTTTAGCAGATGGTATTGCAACTGTTGCAGGAGAAATATCTGTAACAACTTTAGATATAGGCGGAACAAACGTAGCGGCAACTGCGGCAGAATTAAATATTATGGATGGTGGCACTGCGGCTTCGTCTGTAACATTAGCAGATGCAGATAGATTAGTAACAAACGATGATGGAACAATGAAGCAAGTAGCTTTAACAACATTAAAAACATATTTAACCAGTGCAGGATTTTCAACTGAAGACCCAACGGCACTTGCGATTGCCCTTGGTTGAGTTAGGATAATAGGAGGATAATAAATGGCTAATACTTTTAAAGTAGTAACTAAAGCAGGAGTAACCAGTGCTGATGTTATCTATACAGTAGCCGGTTCTACAACAACTGTAGTTCTTGGCGTTATGGTAGGTAATACAACAACTGGTCAAATTACTGCTACAGTTAGTTTAGGTTCAGATACCTCTAACAGAGCAGGAGCAAATAATGAAGACAACCAAACAGTTGAGCTAGTTACTAATGCACCTATTCCTGTTGGCGGAACTCTAGAACTATTAAGTGGAAATAAAGTAGTAATGGAGACAACAGATACACTGTCACTGACAGCATCTGGTGCGGCTGATATTGCTTTGTCAATAATGGAGATAACGTAAAATGGCATACTTAGGTACACCTATAGATACCAGAAATCAATTTCAATCTCTTGCAGGCAAGAGGTTTAATGGTGATGGAAGTACAACTGATTTTACTTTAGATGTAGCACCTTCATCTACTTTAGACATTGAAGTATTTGTTGGTAATGTACGTCAAGACCCTAACTCAGCATAC
>FUFK010015819.1_pt1 | contig 18177 bp, 19 predicted proteins | sample 1021851 | NCBI WGS metagenome assembly FUFK01 (sample SAMEA51879418, study PRJEB19060) | metagenome
ATGGAAGTACAAGGCTATAACGTGCTTAAAGATGGAAACATATATAGAGTTATCCCATCACAAGAAGGTGTAAAAAACTTTTCAGAAGATGGTCCTCTAGCTGGCTCTATTGGGTCAGAGGTCATCAAATTAAGATTCTCTAGTGCAAAAGATATTGTAAATGCAGTTAAGCCAATCGTAGGTGTCAGATCATATATAGTTGCGTTGCAGAATGATAGAGAGGTTTTGATTGCCGATGATGCAGATAATATAAAAAGAGTAAGAGATATTATTAGAAATCTAGATTCAGAACTAGACACTAGTATTTCCGATTTTAAATTAAAAAATTTATCATCTATAGAAGCATTAAGATTAATAAATTCTCTTAAATCTGATCCCAACACAAGGTTTGATAAATTAGCAGTTGCTACGTTTCAAGGTTCTAATAAGCTAATTTTTAGCGGACCACTTGAAATAGTTACACGTGCAAAAAGACTCATTTCACAATTAGATCTTGATAACAGTCTCAATGAAAATACTAAAGTTATCTATCTGAACTACTCAAAATCTGAAGATATATTAAAAATTCTAAAAGATATATCAGCCTCATTTAATCAAGAACAAAATATTGACTATAAAACAGTAATAACGTCTCACGAAGAGACAAATTCAATTGTAATACGCTCAAATCCACAAACCATCAAAACATTAACATCTATCGTGGAACAGCTAGATATTAGAAGACCTCAAGTTTTCGTTGAAGCTATCATAGTTGAAATATCAGATGAATCTGCAAGAGCACTTGGCGTCGATACAATATATTCTGGAGATGCTACTAACAATACACCTATAGCAATATCAAGATTTCCGTCTACAACGAGCCCAGATTTATTATCTTTAGCGATAAGTTCTGATGATGATTCCAATCTCGGTACAAATGCAGGTGCAGCAGTCTCATTACTCAATACTCGTGGTTTTGTAGCTGGTGTTGGAAACTTAGTTGATGGTGAAGACAATTTTGCTGCTCTTCTATCAGTGCTAAAAGATGATTCAAATTCAAATATTCTTTCAACGCCTTCAGCTGTAGTAATGGATAATGAAGAAGCATCATTACTCGTTGGCCAAGAAATACCTATTACTACAGGTGAATCATTAGGATCAAATAATTTAACACCTTTCCGTACTACTGCACGAGAAGAAATAGGAATTAAATTAGAGGTTAAACCACAAATTAATGAATCCGATTCAGTTGCATTGTTCATAAGACAAGAAGTTTCAAGTATTGCTGGCTCACAGTTACCAAATTCAACTGATTTAATAACAAATAAGAGAGAAATTGAAACTACAGTGTTAGCAGATAATGGAGAAATCTTAGTGCTTGGTGGTTTGATTAGTGAAGATATTCAAGAATCAGTTAATAAAGTTCCAATTTTAGGAGACTTACCTTTAATAGGTGCATTATTTAGATCCTCTGCAAAATCAGTAGAAGAAAGAAACTTGATGATCTTTCTAAGGCCAACAATTTTAAGAGATTCAATTACAACTAAGGATCTATCCGAAGAAAAATATAATCTAATACGGGCAAAACAGTTACTTAAAGAAGAAGAAAGCAGTAACTAAACATGGAATTACCACTTACTTATAACTTTTGTAAAACTAATAAAATAGCTCTCATAAATGAGGCTAATACATCTATTCTACATACATGTGGTTCGTTAAAACCAAGGGTTTTGTCATCAATTGAGAATTTACTTTTAGATAAAATTGAAAAGAAAAATCATACCGATGATGAATTTGAAACCTTGTTAACAGAATTATATACCGATCAATCTGATGAATACGACTTCTCTAATATGGATGATCTAGATCTAATTGATATAGCAAATGCCATATCACCATCAGATGATCTCTTGGATGATAAAAATAAAGGGCCAATAATAAAATTAATTAATGCAACAATTACAAAAGCAGTTAAAGCTAGAGCATCAGATATTCATTTAGAGCCATTTGAAAATAAACTGAGCATAAGGTTTAGGGTTGATGGAGTCCTTAGAGAAGTACTTCAGTATCAAAAAAACATTACTCAGATGATAATTTCACGGATTAAAATAATGTCAAAATTAGATATTTCAGAGAGAAGACTGCCACAAGACGGTAGAATATCAATTTCTGTGGGTAAAAGAGATATAGATTTAAGAGTTTCAACTTTACCTTCCTCTTTTGGAGAGAGAGTTGTATTAAGAATCCTTGAAAAAGATAAGACTCACATACAACTGGAGCAATTGGGTTTTTCTCAAGAAATATTAGCAAGCTTTCGAAAAAACCTTGGTAAAAATGAAGGTATTATTCTTGTAACAGGACCTACAGGTTCAGGTAAAACAACATCACTTTATTCTGGGCTTAGAGAAATCTCTGACAGATCACAAAACATCTTAACCATTGAGGATCCAGTTGAATATGCCTTAGAAGGCATCGGTCAAACACAAGTTAATACTAAAACTGGACTAACTTTTGCAAAAGGTTTGAGAGCAATTTTAAGACAAGATCCTGACATTGTTATGGTTGGAGAAATAAGAGATAAGGAAACAGCTGAAATAGCAATTCAAGCAAGTTTAACTGGTCATTTAGTATTATCTACCGTTCATACTAATAGTGCCATTAATGCTATTACCCGTTTAAGGGATATGGGCATAGAACCATATTTGCTTTCATCCAGCCTTATATTTGTTCTATCTCAAAGACTTGTTAGGAAATTATGCCCACACTGCAAAACGGATGATGAGGATAGTAAAAATATACTTGAAAAATATAAAATTAAAGGAAATGCATACAAGCCTGTTGGCTGTGATAAATGCGACAATACAGGCTATAAAGGTCGTTTAAGTATTGGTGAATACGTCTCAATCGATGAAAAAATAAGCGAATTTATACATAACTCAGCTTCTGAGAATGAAGTGTCAGAATACGTGTTCAAAAACAACAAAAAAATATATGAAAATGGCCTTCAAGTAGTAGCAAATGGTGATACATCTATATCAGAGTTAATGAGAGTTATTGAAGATTAATGGCTACTTTTAAATACACCGCATTTGATGAAAACGAAAAAAATTTAAAAGGTTTTATCAATGCATCAGATTTAGATGAAGCTAGATTGATTTTAATAAATAGGGGATTAAATCCACTTAATATCGAAAAGACCTTACAAAAAAGATCAAAAGTTAGAATCTCAAATAACAATCTTTCAATATTTACCAAGCAAATGTCTGCTTTGTTAAGTGCCGGCACTCCTATAGAAAAATGTCTTGTTTTATTAAGCAAACAATCATCTAATGGCAAATTCTCTCAAATCCTGTTGAGTATTAATGAAGATATAACTGAAGGTAATAGTCTAAGTTCGTCTATGAAAAAATATCCGTCCATATTTGATGAAATATATACATCTACGATATACGCTGGAGAAACATCAGCTTCACTTTCAGAAGTATTTCATGATCTGTCAATTTATCTTGATAAAGAGGCTAAAATTAGATCACAGGTAGTAGGAGCTTTAATATATCCAGCGGTATTATTTTTTGTATCAATTGCAGTAATTTATGCACTTTTGAGTTTTGTATTGCCTCAAGTAGTAGAACAATTTATAAGTTCTAATGTTGAATTACCTTTATTAACACAGACGTTGTTAGCTTTTTCAGAAGTTTTTCCAATAATAATAGCTATCACATTATTAATTCTTATAGGAATTTATGTTGTTCAAATAACGAATATTATTCCTCAAAAATATCAATTAATGATTTCTAAATATTTTTTATTTATTCCTTTAATAGGACCAATTATTTTATACGATCAAACAGCACGGTTCTGTTCTTCTATGAGATTAATGACAAAGGCTGGATTAAATACTATTGATAGTCTTCAAATAGCTCAAAATACATTTAAAAATAAATATTTAAAATCACAAGTTGAAAAAGTAGTAAATAAAGTTATAGCTGGAACCTCTATTAGCAAAGCCTTTGCTCAAGTACAGATATTTCCAGAAGTATTTCAACAACTTTTAAGCTCTGGTGATCTCGGTAGTCAAGTTAGTGAGATGTTTGAAAAAACAAAAGAATTCTTAGATCAAGAAGTTGATACACGTAGAAATCTCTTACTTACATTGTTGCAACCAATAGTTATATTAACAATGGGAGTATTTGTGATGTTGATTGTTTTATCGATAATGTTGCCTTTATTGCAAATGAATAATTTAATATTCAGTATATGAAAAAATTAATTAAGAAAGGTTTCACACTTTTAGAACTACTTATAGTTATAGTTATCCTAGGGTTACTTGTTTCCCTAGTATCTGTAAATTTTTTACCAACCTTAAGTAATGCATATACAGAAGTAGCTAGACAAGATATTTCTAGACTTCAACAAGCTTTAGTTATGTTTAAAATCAATGAGGGCTCTTATCCTACATCTAGTCAAGGTCTTGAGAGCTTGAAAACTAACCCTGGCAACCTTAAAAATCCTTCTAAATACCCAATGGGTGGATATATCAATAAACTGCCCCTAGATCCATGGGGCAATGCATACGTGTATATTTATCCTGGTCAAAACAGTGAGTATGACATCGTATCGTTGGGTGCAGATGGCCAACCTGGTGGAGAAGGGGAAAATGCAGACATTGGTAACTGGACTGATTAAAGGCTTTACCATCTTAGAAATATTGATCGTTTTAGCGATTATTTCCATTTCTGGAACTTCTTTTTACTTAATCTTAAATGAACCAAAAAGTTTTAATTCGTATAAACAAACTATCAATGAATATAAAATGTTGAGTATTTATAGTGGAAACACATACGCATTTACTAGAAATTCAATAAATATTCTTAATCAAGATGTTTGGGAAGAAATAGAAACTGCAGATTTTTCAGGCATTTACTCAGTAACTAATAATCAAAACAAAACAAACATTTTAGAAGACGAAGATTTCTTCTTAATAATATCTCCTGGAAATGAAATATCTATTAAATCTATAACATTAGAGGGAGGGATAACTGTTGAATTATAAAATTGATAAAGGTTTTAGTTTGCTTGAAGTAGTAATTGCTCTTTTAATAATTTCTATAACTTTTTTAGCTTATAACCAATTAATTGAACAGAACCTTAAATCACAAGAATTAAAGGAAATCTTTATAAAAGAGTCTGATAAAAGATTGAATCTTTTAACAATTTACGTTTCTGATCCTGATATTGATCAATTTGAAGTTAGAGAAATATTGGATATAGATGAAATTGCAGAAACAAGAATTACTTCTTATCAAAACTTTGATGAGGTGAAAATTGACTTCATCTCAGATAGAGAAGTTTTATACATAACAATAATTAAGTAATGAAAAATGGATTTACATTATTAGAAGTACTCATTGCTCTGTTAGCTGCAGCATTAATTTCAATAATGTCATTTGATTTTTTATCTAATACTATTTTTTTAAAAGAACGTATAGATAACTCAATATCTAATAATTCTAAACATTCTAAAGCTATACATTTGATGCGTTTAGACATGATCCAAGCCATACCTTTTAAATTAAAAGATCAAAATTTTAATAATCTGAATAACGTTTTTATAGGATCAAATGAAGAACGAATTTTAACTTTTGTTTCATTAAACAGTTCAGACACTGCAAGTTCGAATTCTATGCTCAGAAGAATTATATACAGATATAGAGATAAAGGCTTGGTACGTACCACTACACTTGCGAACAATGAAAATATTGTTGTTTCAGAAGAAATTTTATTAACAGATATTGAAAATTTACAGATTTATTTTGGAGATAGTTTAGATGATTTAAACAATAATTATCCAGGGTTAAATGTAGTTGAAAATAACGCTTTTCCACAATTCGTTGTCCTTGATTATGAAATTAATGATAAAAAATTTAATCAAATTATGGGTTTTTTCAGATGAAAAAAGGATTTGTACTAATATCAACCCTAGCTCTAATCGTGATTCTGAGTTTTATAATTCTTGTTCTTAGCAGAACAATTTATTCAGATACATTAAGATCTACTATATTTGCTAAATCTGTTGAAAATAGAATAGAAATTATAAATTACGAGTCTTTTCTAATTGATACATTGGTTGATAATTCTTTATTAAATAGAAACTTATTATTGGCGGAGAATGAATTAAATCTAAATGTAAAAGCTAAATTTCCAAATCTTTCTATATCTTTAGAGGATTATTCAACATGTTTTAATTTAAATACTTTAGTTAAACCTTTTCAAAATATAAATATTAAAAATGAAGAACATGGAGAATTATTTATAAACTTACTGACCCTATCAGAGGTTGATAAAAATATTCATAAAGAATTGGTTGATAGGATTTATGATTCTCTTGATGATGATTCATTGCCAGAAACTTTTGGCGCTGAAGATCTTTTTTATATTGCTAATGACAACTTATCACTTAATCCTGACCAATTATATTTTCATAAAAGTCAGATCAAAAATTTATCAATATTAGATACAGGATCTTTAAATAAGATTTATTCAGATTTATGTGCTCTGCCTACGTCAGATATACAATTTAATGTAAACAGCTTAAATGAAAATAATATGAAAGTATTTCTTTCATTATTTCCAGATCTCAACATTAATGATTTGGAGAAAATTATTTTGAACAAACCGTTAAATGGCTACATTACACATAAAAATCTAATAGATTTAACAGGCATTGATTCATCAAAATTAAATAAATCTTTTATAATCTTCAAGCCTTCTTTTATTAAAATAAATTATTTGTTGAATTTAGAGGGCCAAATTTTTAACTTTAGTAGTTTATTATCATTAAAAAGAGGAAACTTTGTAGTTTATAGGTCTTTATCAAGATGAATGTTTTTATATTTGAAGATTTAACCTTAAAGAATGGTGTTCTTTTAACCAATGGAGCTATAAAAAAAATTAATCTTGAAAAGCTAACAAAACCTGAAAATACTCTTTTTGTATTACCAAATGAGCTGATTCAATATAAAGAATTCAAACATAACCTTAAAAATAAAAAAAATATTCATGCTTCAATTCTAAATAATTCATCTTCATTAAATATCAATGAGGAAGATCAGCTGGTTCTAAATACATCAAACAACAATGATTTTTTTCTTACAAATAATAAATATCAAGAAGATATTAAAAAAGTTTTTTCGAATTTTAATACATCTATCTCTATTACATCTGATTTATTGTTTTTTAAGGAAGCTTTTGAAAAAAACTCCATCTATCAAAATAATGTTTTCTTAATAGATGGTGAAGAAGCAGTGAAGCTATCTAAGAAGTCTTTTAATTTACTAGAGGATGACGTTAAAGTTACAAACATATCTGATTCAGAACTTAAGAAATTAAAAAATATTAATTTTGCATCATACAAACTTAACACTTTTAATGTTTCCTCAATATTTAATATTAAAAATCCTATAAAACCTTTAATTGCAGCACTAGTGATTATTTTTAGTATTTATATAACAGCGTTCTTCAACATTTATTCTAATTATGCACAAATAGAAAAAATGAACACAACACTCGAATCTATTTATGGTGACATTTATCCCTCAGAAAATATAACTGATATATATCAACAAATAGATTTAAAGTTAAACAGTTTAAATAATGAGGAAATTACTAATTTATCAAGGACCGTAAATCTTCTCAGACAATTATCTGAATCAGTAAATATAATTAAAGCTGAATATATGCAGGACAAAATACTGATAACATGCTTGTTTAAAAACGATGCAGAAGAAAGTATTTTTATTAATCAACAAAGTAGACTCAATTATGAGGTGAATATTATTGAGAGCAAACCTACACAACTTGGGAAAATTACAAAAATTAGTTATGAATTATAAATTATCCAATAGAGAATTAATGCTAATAAAACTTCTAGCAGCAATTGGTTTAATTACGATTTTTATTTACAGCACATCATATCTTGCGAGTGAAATAAATAAATCAAAAGAATACTTATTTCTTGAGGTAAATAAATTTAATGAGAAAAAACAAACCTTATCACAAATTAAAGCTCAAGAAACAAATAAGAAAATTATCTTATCTTTGGATGATTTCCTTATAAAACTTACTGATATGAGTATTCAGTATGAGCAAAATGATAATGAGATTATAATTAAAGGCTTATCTAGTTTAGATGCATTACAAATAATTACTGATATAGAAACAAATAATGCTGATGTCAAAAGTTTTATATTAAATGCAGAGCAACCTCCAAACATAATATTAAGTATTAACTTTAATGGGTAAAATCTTACTAGCTATTTTTATAGCTTTCTTACTTTCGTTTGTTTCATTATTTGTTGTGCCAATAAATTTTTTTGTTTCTGGTTTTTTAAAAAACACTAATTTTGATGTTGAATATTCATACCTTGAGGGCAATATTTTTTCCGGAAAGATTTTAGATTTATCTTATGACAAAAACTTTATTGGAGATTTTAATTATGAAAATCAATTTTCTTTTAAGGACCTAACCTTAAAATTTATTTCAATTGATGATAGAGATATCGAAGGTAAGATCATAAAAGAATTTTCAAATATCTCTGATATGAGATCATTATTTATTCAAGATTTATCTTTAACTAGCAAAATCTCTACAGATTTAATTAAAAATATAGATTTAAAGTTAAATATAAATGAACTACAAATAAAAAATTTTAAGTGTATAGATATCGATGGAAATCTTAAAATTTCATCTCAAGATATTCAAGAAGAGTTATTTGGAGAAATAGATTGTGCAGGAAGAAATGATATATCAGTAGTATTATTTAATAAAAGAAAGAAAGAATTAGGTTTTATAACTTATAAAGATTCACAAGCGCAAGTGAATATTTCTACACAATTAATAGCTGATAAAAAAATTCAATTATTTATGGATTACATATCCTTTAAAGTTGATCTTTAAGAATCTTCTTGACCATCCCATCAGATATACTCCAAAATGAATTTTCAATGATGTCAGCCTTTAGCTCCTTAATTATCAGACTATATAAATTTAGTGCTTCAGGGATAATGTCAATTCTATCTTCAGGAATTTTGTACTCATTTATTAAAACACCATTATCGATAGATAGATAATTACTTACATGCTTATCAAAATCAGAGGAATCAATAGGGCCAGTAACAGAGTTTGCTTGCATCAAAGCACGTAAATTTCCACCTAGTCCATATATATGTTTAATGGAATTAAACTGTCTCAGCCAAACACGTAATTCATTAATTGCAAAAGTTTTGTCTTTATTTTTAAGATTCAGCAATCTTACTGCACCAAGTTGGAAAGATTTAGCATAAATGTCATTATTAGAATTAATACAAATTTCAAGACTACCACCACCAATATCTATTACTGCTGAGTTTATTTTAGTTTCGTTAAATTCTGATAATAATGATGCCTCTACATCACCAGAAATAATCTTTAAATCAATATCATTATCTTTTAAGACATCAGTAATCTCTTGAGAATTATCTGTATCTCTTAAAGCTGAAGTAGCGATATAATGAACATCTTCAATGTTATTTTTTTCAAATATTTCCTTATATTTAAGTAATAACGTTAGAAGATCTTGAATTGTTTTTTCTTCAAGATAACCTTTAGAAAAAACATCACGTCCAAGCCTTAAAGGATGTCTGTAATATTCCACAAGTTCTAAATTATGGTTAAATATTTTATATTTGATTGCGTTTGAGCCTATATCAACAATTGCGTAGTTCATTGCTTAGTCTGAGAAAGGTGAAAGAATCTTATATTGCTCATAATTTAAATTATCAAATAATACACCTTCGATATAACAAGAATACTGACCTAAATCTTCACCCCATTTTGGAGGCTCTAGGGTCTGTTTTTCATCATAATCAAGGGTGTTCAAAATATATCTAAGCGCACTAAGTCTTGCGATCATTTTATTATTGGCGTTAATAACTACCCAAGGAGAATTGGCTCTAGCTGTTAAGTCGAACATCTGATTTTTATATAATGTAAAAACGTCCCATTTATTTACCATTAATTTGTCTGACGCAGATAGTTTCCAATATTTTAATCTACTGTTTTTCCTAGCTGATAATCGTCTTTTCTGTTGATCCTTATCAATAGAAAAATAAAATTTTACGACTTCGATACCATTCGAAATTAGTTTGTCTTCCCACCTATTAACATTATTCATGAATTCTTCATAGTGTTTCTTGCTGCAATACCCTAATGTTGGCTCTGTGAGTGCCCTGGTATACCAGGATCTATCAAAAAGTGCTATTTTCCCTTCTTCAGGCAAATGTTTTTCCCATCTTTGAAACCAATTATTTTTTTCTTCTTTTGTTGGTATACCTAAGTGTATATATCTAAAATTTGAGGGACGAAGATGTTCAGAGAAAAAATTTATTGTTGAGGATTTTCCAGCAGTATCTCTGCCTTCAAAACACAAAGCTATTCTTCTTCTATTTTTTATGACGTCTTCTTGGAGTTTAAGCAATTCAACTTGTAATTTATATTTTTCTTTTTTATAAATTATTGGACCTAAAGTCTTATATTGCTCAAATTTATATTCTATTACGCTCATGTATATTATTGAAAAAGAGAGTATAGTATAAACAAATATCATCCCCATGTTATGACGTTAGTAGAATTAACTTTATTTGGAGTCCCGCTAATATTAATTTCTTCAGCAATGTTGGGTTTTTTCACTGCATATGGAGTAGGTGCTAATGATGTTGCAAATGCTATGGGCACATCTGTTGGTAGCAAAGTCTTAACTATTAAACAAGCGGTACTGGTAGCAGCCGTTTTTGAATTTCTAGGTGCATTCTTAGCAGGTGGCGGTGTAACCCAAACTATAAGAAAAGGCGTCATAGATCCCGCATTATTTGAAGGAAATTTAGAAGTTTTGATATACGGTATGATTTCTGCCTTATTTGCTGCTGGCACTTGGTTGTTAGTAGCCAGCCTTAGAGGTTGGCCTGTTTCAACTACACATACTATTGTTGGAGCTATTGTTGGCTTTGGTATATACGCACTGGGTATAAATGAAATTAATTGGACTGTAGTTGGAAATATTGGACTTTCCTGGATTACCTCACCATTATCATCGGCGTTAGTAGCTGGTTTGTTTTATTACATTTGTAAAACATACATTATTGATAATGACACCAGATTTAAAGGTCTGATAATAAGGATATATATATTTCTTGCCGGCTTTGCTATTGCTCTCATTACAGTAACTAAGGGCCTTAAAAATATTTTTAAACAACAAGAATTATTTGTAAGTTTTCAAGAAAGTGTTTTTATATCTGCTATCGCAGCATTACTTTTCACTTTTATTTTTTATTATTTTTCTAAAGCTAAATTAAAACAATCAGTCAATTCAGAATCACAATTTGCTTATTTGATGATCTTTACTTCTTGTGCAGTAGCTTTCGCTCATGGTTCTAATGATGTTGCTAACGCTATTGGACCACTCGCTGCAATAAATCAAGCAACTAGCCAACTTCTGAATCAACCCTATACACTTGAAACTCCACTATGGATATTATTTCTTGGAGCTACAGGTATCGTTATTGGACTAGCGACGCTTGGTTATAGAGTAATGAAAACTATTGGTGAGAATATTGTAAAACTAACTCCAAGCAAAGGTTTTTCTGCTCAACTTGCAGCAGCCTTAACAGTAGTCATTGCAAGTCAATTAGATATGCCTGTCTCAACTACTCACACCTTGGTAGGCGCTGTGATTGGGATTGGATTAGTAGAAGGGGCAAGCACTATTAATTTTAATTCTGTGAGGACAATTGTTCTGTCCTGGGTAATTACATTGCCAGCTGGAGCTCTTTTATCTATTGCTTTCCTTGAATTATTCACAAATGTTTTCACTTATTAATGATATTGCCACTAAGCTGTAACATTCTCGTCACATTGTCTAAGTATCTTTAAAAATAGAGGCCTTATCTAATGAAAAACTTATTCTATTTCTTAACACTCATAACATTTTCTTTTACGATTTATTCTCAAGAAACTACAAATGAAGAGTCTGTAGATTCTATTGAGGAAGTTGTAGCTGTTGGTACCAGAGCTAGCCTTAAATCAGGACTAGATAAACAAAAAGAATCAAATCAGGTTGTTTCAATTGTCGATTCAGATGCTATTGGTGATTTTCCGGATGAAACTGCTGCTGAGGCGGTCAGACGATTATCAGGTATCTCTGTAGAAAACGATCAAGGAGAGGGCAGATATGTAACCTTAAGGGGTATGGCTGGCGGCTTAAATGCTGTTTCCATGAATGGTGCTTTAGTACCAGCTCCTGAAGGTGGTAGAAAAGTTTTATTAGATGGATTACCGACTGAACTTCTAGATTCTATTGAAGTATATAAAACACTTACACCTAATCAGGATTTAGAGGGTATAGGTGGTAGGATCGAATTTAATACCAAGAAAGCTACTGCTCTTGATGAACCAGTTCTTAAATTTAGGTATGACACTCAATACAACGAATATTCTAAAAGTGGTAACAATCCAAAGTATTCATTAACTTATGGAGACAAAATTACTGAAAACTTCGGCGCAATTTTTGGTTATACATACCAAAGCAAAGATATCGTTTCAAATAATAACGAAGTTGGTTATGAGCCTTGGGCGGTAGACAGTAATGGAAATAAATATCTAGCTAGAGATTGGGAAATGAGATTTTATGACCTAACTCGAGAAAGAGAGGGCATGACGATAGATATGGATTTTGAATATTCCCCGAGCACCTCATTTTTTGCAAACTATTTATTTAATGAATACGTCGATGACGAAATTAGACATAAAGACGAATATAGAGCTAGAAATGTAGTTGAATCTTCAATTACATCTACATCTGCTGCCTATCAACGTATTACTGCCGATAAAGAAACACGAAAAAGAATAGAAACAAGACAAATTAAAACTCAAATAGTTGGTGGTGAAACAAACTTAGGTGATTTAAATTTTAAATTTCAAGCTAGNAANTCTTTCGCTGAAGAAGCAGACGATAATAATGTTGACGCAAAATTTAGAAGTGAATGTCGTATTCGTGAAGGAGATGAAATTTGTGGTACATATAATTGGTCAAATCCTCAGTTTATAGACCTTGTTTTAGCACCAGCGGCTTCAGATTTACTTGATCCAAGCTCATATGGTTGGGATGAGTTCGAGATAGATTATGGAGTTATCCAAGATAAGGAAAAAGCGGTGAAATTAGACTTTGAAAATGAAAACTTCGAACTCTTTAGTACACCTATGGTCTTACAGTTTGGATATAAATACAGCACAAGAACTAAGTCAAATACTGAAGGTAATATAGATGGTAGTGATGCTATGTCTCCACTCGGAATGATTTCATATAGCCCTTACACTCCAGACAAATGGTATTTTCCTCAAACTCTTGGCTTTTTTGCGGATCCAGATTTATTATTCGGTGCTCAAGATCAATTTAGACCATTAGATGTAGATTTAGCTGATTTTTGGGAAACTGAAGAAGAAATCAATGCGCTTTATTTGATGTCTACATTCGATTATGGCAATGCTGTAATAGTTGCCGGAGTAAGACATGAAAGCACTTCATTTGATACATTTGGCTATAACGATGGCGATATTAACGATGTTCTGAGTTTTAGTAGAGATTATGGTTTTACAGCCCCTAGTATTAATGTGAAATATTTCTTAGATGATAATACGCAATTAAGAGCAGCGTTTTATCGCTCTTTATCAAGACCTGGTTTTGGAGAAACAGCACCTATAGCAGATATAAGTGAAAATGAAGGTGGTGGACAATTTACCGGCTCAATGGGGAACCCAGATTTAGAACCATACGAAGCGAGTAATTTCGATGTTTCATATGAGTACTACGATGACGGTCTAGTTTTAACTGCTGGAGTGTTTTATAAAGACATTGAAAATACTATCTATCCAAGAGTTTTAGCGAATCAAACCGTAGGTGGTCTTTTTTTCACAGAGCTTGAAACCTATGCTAATGCAGGTTCTTCTTCAATATTAGGTATCGAATTAAATCTATTTGCTGAACTAGATGACTACTTACCTATTGATGGATTTTTTGCAGCTATTAACACTACTTTAAGTGATGGAGAGAGCGATTTTGATACGGGTTTAGATCAGTTCACAATTCCATTTAGAAAACTATCAGAAGAAAATGCTAACCTTTCATTAGGTTACGACAAAGGTAAAATTGATGCTAGATTAGCTGTGAACTATCGTTCAAGTTATCTTGATTATCTTGGTGATGAAGGTGAGGATTTGCTTGATAGCGATTTTGGTTATGGGTTTATCAGATATACAGATGATTACTTATCGTATGACTTAACTGCTAAGTATAAATATTCAGACAATCTATCTTTTAAGTTTGAAGGTAAAAATTTAGGCAATAGACCTGAATATTACTATTGGAATACTTCAGATAGGCTGTCACAATATGACGAGTATGGATATACTTTGTCTTTCGGTGTTAGATACAGTTACTAAATTTAAAGCTTATTTATTAAGAGCAAGTTTTTTACTTGCTCTTTTTTTCCAACCTGCATCATTGTTTGCAGAAAAAGTAGATTACGTTTTTGAGACTGAATCAGTGTCCTCTATAGGAGNTGCTGCTGATGATCCAGCANTATGGTTTAATCAAGCCGATCCTACTAAGTCGTTAATTTTTGGAACAGATAAGCGAAAAGGCATTCATGTCTATGACCTATATGGGAAAGAATTAAGTTTCTCTGAGCTTGGTGCAACTAATAATATCGATCTAAGGGTTATTGATAAGAATGTTCATATGGTGATTTCAAATCGATCTTCAGGCACTCTTGGATACTGGGTGTTCCCTGAATCCAATTTATATGAGTATTTCTCTGTGAATCCAACTAATGCTTTTACTGAAGATATAACCCATTATCATCTTGAAGCAAATATGAATGTTTATGGTGTATGTATGGGTTTTGTAAATGGTCGTCTCTCTGCAGCATTGACAGAAGAAGAGGGTCCAACTGTCCAAATGTGGGATCTAACTACTAAGAAAGTAGTTGGAGAGCTAAATATTATTAGTGATGAGGAAAATGCTCCTAAAACAGGAAATGAAGCTGAGGGTTGTGTCTTTGACGATGAAAATAGCCGGTTATTGATTTCTAGAGAAGGTTCTAAAGGTTATTTAAAAGCTTATGAGTCAGATACTCTACGAATGATTGAAGTCGTTGATTCAAGAGATGAGAATATTATTGGTGATCCAGAAGGAGTAGCAATTTATAAAACATCAGATGTAGAGGGTTACATCATACTCTCCTCACAAGGGGGTAATGAATTTAATCTGTACGATCGCGTAAGTTTAGACTTTATTAGTAAATTTAAAATTAATGGCGTTGAAGATACTGACGGTTTAGATGTTACTAATAAAGCTGTAGAAGACATATTTCCAAATGGGTTTTTGGTTGTACAGGATGGTAGAAACCTACCAAGTAATCAAAATTTTAAAATAGTAAGTATGGAAGAAGTGCTCAAAAAAAAACTGAGCCTTCTTGGCTTGATCAATTAAAAGAATTTAGTGTAAATAATCCGCTTTTAGCACCACTNATAATCACAGTTTTAGGATTTTTAGAGTCTTTTGTAATTAGTGGTTTCTTTTTTCCTAGTTTGTTACTTTATTTAATGGCTGTATTCCTTTTTTTAGAGGGTATATCAGGTTTATTCTTTATTACTTTATGTGGATATATAGGATCATTCTTAGGCGATCAATCAAGTTATTTAATGGGAAGAATTTATGGCACTAAAGCCTTAAATTGGAAGTTCATCAAAAGCAGGCAAAAACAAGTCGATAAGGTTAAACAGACGTTTGATAAATATGAATTTACCGCCATACTTATTGGCAGAATGACCCCTAGTTTGCGCCCATTTTCACCTTTTTTTGTTGGTGTTTTCAGATTAAATTATCAAAGATTTTTAATTTTTGATCTGATTGCATGTAGTGTTTGGGCTTCAGGTTTGGTGCTTTTAGTTCTTTTATGGGATTATATAGCTAACTTTTTTTAATATGTTAGGTCTTTTAAGCATAGTTCTNTTGGTAATTCTTGTTTTATTACTACTTCACTATTTTTTTACTCAAAAAACTACAGGATTAATAAAAAACTTTCTACTTAAATTTGCTGGTATTGTGCTCACTGTTATTTGTGTATATTTGTTTATTAGACTAATAAGGTTTGTACTTTAAAATGTCTGATTCTATTTTTACTAAAATTAAAAACAAAGAGATAGCAGGAACCATAGTATATGAGGATGATCAATGCTTTGCTATTGAAGATATCAACCCTCAAGCTCCGATTCATATTCTAATCATCCCACACAAAGAAATAGCAAAAATATCTGATACCTCACCAGAGGATAAAGATCTATTAGGTCACTTACTTTATGTTTCAAAAAAAATTGCTGATAAATATGATCTGGATGATAACTACAGATTAATTATTAACAATGGGGCAGGTGCTGGCCAAAGTGTATTTCATATACATGTTCATTTAATGGGTGGCAGAAGCTTAGATTGGCCTCCTGGCTAAACGAATGTAGCGCCAATAAGAAGTATTACTACAATGATTCCAATCAATATAAAAAATATTACTATATTCTTCATAACTGTTTTATCATCTTCCATACTGAAATTTTATAGATATTAAAATGATTCGTATAGAGCCTTACAACGATAAAGAGGTCAAATCTGTTTTGACAAATCTCATGAACAATCAAGAATTCATGAAATTTATTAAATCTAATTTAAATAAATCTACATCTAAATTTTTATCAATACCAGGTTCATCCTTAATGGTCATGCAATTATTTAAATCAAAAGTTAAAAATATAAACTCCGTAAAAGAATTTCAAGATCAAGTTAAGTTGGTATTAAAGAGTGTCGTCGATCAAACAATTGAAGAATTTCAAACGAAAGGTCTTGATAGATTAGAAACAAATAAACCTTATCTTTTCATTGGTAATCACAGAGATATAACTCTCGATTCTGCGCTCTGCAATTTTGCACTAGATAGCATTGGTCAAGATACAACATTTAATGCAATTGGAGATAATCTAGTTAGTGTAGATTGGATGGGCGATTTGCTAAGGCTCAATAAAAGTTTTGTAATTTCTCGATCTGGCGCTTCAAAAAAAGAGATTTATACCAATTTACTTAAAGCCTCTGAATTTATAAAAAATAAATTAGATGACGGTAATCATGTATGGATAGCACAAAAGCAAGGTAGATCGAAAGATGGAATTGATAAAACAGATCCTGCTGTCCTTAAAATGTTGCATATTGCGCTTAGAAAAAACTGCGATTTTCAAGAAATCACAAATTATTACAACATTGTTCCATGTTCAATTTCTTATGAAATAGATCCTCTGGCAGTTGAGAAGTCACAACAATTACAAAACATAAAATCCAAAGATTTAGATGAGGATATTTCTCATATTTTTAAAGGAGTTATGTTGAATAAAGGCAGGGTTAAACTGTGTTTTGCTGATCAAATACAAGGAGCATATTCACCTGAATCTCTAGCCCATGAAATAGATAAACAGATTCTAAATAATTATAAACATTGGGAAACAAATCTATATGCACATGAATTTTTAAATGGTGAAGTTGATGACGATAAATATCCAAAAGCAAGTAAATACTTTAATGAATTAAGAGCTTCTATGACTAATAGAGACTTAGAATATATAATGTCTCAATACGCCAATCCAATTGTGGCCAAAAAGGAAATAAATAATGAGTGATGATCAATTTTATGATTCAGAAGAAGAAAAAGAAAACTCTTCATCTGATGCAAACGTAGCTTTAGTAATGATTATTTGCGGTGTAATAGGCGCAACAATTTATGTAGCTTCACTATGAGTCTAAAATCACAAGATCTGTTTAACGTAAGCAATAAAGTCGTTGTGGTTACCGGTGGTTCAAGAGGTATAGGAGAAATGATTACCTCTGGTTTTTTAGCCAATAAATCTAAAGTTTATATAACAGCAAGAAAAGAAGAAGCCTTAGTAAAGAAGGCTGAAGAATTATCACAAAAATACGATTGTGAGTGCATTCCTGTCAGTGGCGATATTTCAAATACTGAGGGTATAGATGCATTAGTAAAGTTTTTGAATGATGCAGAACCAGATGG